>JGI26437J51864_10000331_pt1 | contig 12976 bp, 11 predicted proteins | sample FrelakmetLWP11LW_FD_51864 | JGI IMG/M metagenome (IMG submission 51864)
GGCAATGACGTTTCCCGCCGATTTGTGCATTGCTTTGCCGGTTCCGTCCACCACAAACCCGTGGGTGAGGACGCTCCGGTAGGGCGCCCGACCCCGGGTCCCCACAGAGCAGAGAAGCGAACTGTGGAACCAGCCGCGATGCTGGTCGCTGCCCTCCAGGTAGAGATCGGAAGGGCTTTCCAGGTAGTCCCTGGCTTCCATGCACGCAGCGTAGCTCACACCGGAATCAAACCAGACATCCAGAATGTCCGTCTCCTTCTTGAAGCGACTGGAGCCGCAGTGCTCGCAACGGGTACCCGCGGGCATGAGTTTTTCCTCGGGTTCGATGAACCAGATGTCGGCTCCGGATCGCTCCACCAGGCCGACAAGGTGATCCAGGATCTTTTGCGACAGAAGGGGCTTTCCGCACTCGATGCAGCTGAACAGGGTGATGGGGACTCCCCAAGCCCTCTGGCGGGAGATGCACCAGTCCGGCCTGTTTTCGATGAGCCCGTAAATGCGGTCCTGTCCCCAGTTCGGAATCCAGGAAACTTCCTTGATCGCCTTGAGCGCGTTTTTCCGGAGCCCGGTCTTTTCCATGGAGATGAACCACTGTTCGGTGGAACGAAAAATCACGGGGTTCTTGCAGCGCCAGCAGTGAGGATATTCGTGGGAAAGGTTCTGCTCCTTGAGCAGAGCGCCTGCTTCCTTCAGCTTTTTGTTCACGCTGGCATTCGCCTTGAAGACCTGGAGGCCCGCGAAAAAGGCAACGTCTTTCGTGAAACAGCCTTCGTCGTCCACCGGAGAATAGACGTCCAGGTGGTACTGCAAACCGGTTTCGTAGTCTTCTCTGCCATGGCCGGGTGCTGTGTGGACGCACCCGGTCCCCGCATCGAGGGTCACGTAAGGGGCGAGGACGATCAGGGAGTCCCTTTCGTAAAGAGGGTGCCTGGCCTTCAGGTGCTCCAGGCGACGGGGGTCCAGTTTTGCGATGACCCGATAGTCCCGAATTCCAAAAGTGTCCATGCAGACGGCCATCAGCCCTTCGGCGAGGATCAGGACCTGGTCGGTGCCGATGTCCACGGCCACGTAGTCGAGATCCGGATGGAGTGCAATCGCGAGATTGGCAGGGATGGTCCAGGGCGTGGTGGTCCAGATCACGACGAACACGTTCTTCCCTTTGAGCGCCGGAATGTCTGGGCTGAGATCCGAGATCATCGGGAACTTGACGAAGATGGAAGGGGAAGAGTGAGCCTCGTACTCCACCTCCGCCTCTGCAAGGGCGGTCTTGCACGAGATGCACCAGTAAATCGGTTTCTTGCTCTTGATGACGCTCCCCTTGAGGTAGAATCTTCCGAACTCCCTCACAATGGTGGCCTCGTAGGGGAAAGCCATGGTGAGGTAGGGGTTGTCCCATTCCCCGAAAACCCCGAGCCGCTTGAATTCGCTGCGCTGGATGTCGATCCACTTCTCCGCGTACTTGCGGCAGTAGTGCCGCACTTCCGTCTGAGACATGCCGGTTTTTCTGGATCCCAGTTCACTGTCCACCTTGTGCTCGATGGGAAGCCCGTGACAATCCCAGCCCGGAACATAGGGTGCGTCAAACCCGGCCATCTGCCTGGACTTGACGATCAGGTCTTTGAGAATCTTGTTGAAGGCCGTGCCCATGTGAATGTGGCCGTTGGCATAAGGGGGGCCGTCGTGAAGGGTATATTTTTTCCTGCCTTTGGACGTCTCGCGTATCCGGTCATAGAGTCTCTGCTTTTCCCATCGCTCGATCATCTCCGGTTCTTTCTTGACCAGATTGGCTTTCATGGGAAAATCAGTTTTTGGCAAGTTCAGCGTTTCCTTGTAATCCATCAACAAAGCCTCCATCCAAAAAAGTGATGTTTGATTAACAGATCAACCGAGTGAAGTCAACCTTTCGACCGCCCCGTGCTTTGACACGGGGCCTGACCAAGGTTGACCCTGAGGCCCTTGATGAGAATTTCCTTGGGTCGAAGGGTCAATGGAAAGGGGGCCCCCCCTAGGCCCAAAGAACTTTATTGGCAGGCGCTTTAGGTTCTGATGGAGAGATCTTTCAGCATGGAGTTGACCCATTCGATGATGAAACGCGCTTGCCGGGGGGTGCAGTAATCCTGGCAGGGACAGCGCATGTCGCGGAGAGTGCGGAGATAGAGTTCCGCCTTGACAAACCTCTGCCCTGTTTCAACGGCGAAGACATGGGGCTGGCAGGGGAGGTGCTCCTGCTGGAGAGGGGTGAGAAGAGAACTGGAAACCTTCACCCAGAACAGAGCGTCCAACCCTGAGGAAATCGCTTTCTCGCTCAGAAATCGGCGAATTCTATCGAGGTGCGCAACTTCGATTTCATCGACGAGATAAGACTTCACAGGGTTTTGCCCCAGCCGAGCGTTCAGAGCGCAGAGCCACCCAAAAAGCGTCCACCACGGAATAGACCCAGAGGATGGCGAAAGCCGCCACGATCCCTGCCACAAACAGCAGATCTCCTTCGCCGACCGCCGTCTCTTGGAAAATTCCCGCAAGGTCGGTCTGCCGGGTCACGGAAGTGATGATGAAGGCGAGTTTCACGGCCCCTGCCACAAAAAGGATAAAGACCAGGCCCATCAGGAGGACCCCTTTCCTGATTTGCCGGTTCAGGATCTGGCCCAGACCCGGAATCACCAGGCCCGAACAAAGAGGAGCGGCAATTGATTTCTTCATCATCCCTGGGTTCAGCGAAAAGAGGGTGGCAGGACTCTATAAGAAACCTGCAGGCCTGTCAACACGCCGCTCTTTCGTGTTGAAATCACCGCCCGCATCGGATAATCTGCCTTTATGAGGCATCCTTTTTCGAAATCAACCCCTGTGGCCGAAAAGCTCAAGAAACTCTTGGCTCAGGTGGAGCCCGAAGACACGGTGGGGATTCTGATCAATGCCGATCCGGATGCGATCTCCAGTGCCCTGGCGCTTCAGAGGCTCTTCTGGCGCCGGGTAAAGAAGACGTGGGTCTTTCGCACCAACGTGATCAAGAGAGCGGACAACCTGGCCATGATCAAATTGCTCAACATCAAACAGCAGCACATTCGAAAACTGAACCCGGCCCGGATCAGCCGGTGGGCGATTGTCGATTCCCAGCCCCATCATCAGGAGGCCTTGAGCAAATTTCGTTTTGACATCATCATCGACCACCATCCCCTATCCAACGGATCTTCCGCGGCCTTCGTGGACATTCGGGAGGATTACGGGGCGACGGCCACGATGATGACCGAATACTTGAGAGCGGCAAAGATCAAACCGTCCCCAAGGCTTGCGACCGCCCTGTTTTACGGAATCAAAACCGACACGGACAACTTTGTGCGCGCCTCTATTCCAAACGACATCGAAGCCTTCAGGTACCTTTATCCCTTTACCAACATCCACATCGTCAAGATGATCGAGTCCTCGGAAATGACGAGGAAAACCTTGACCCATTTTAGAGCGGCTCTGGAGAACCTGGTGTTCTTCAAGGACAAGGCGTACATCCACATGGGCAAAGTGAATGACCCGGACATCCTCGTCATCCTGGCCGACTTCTTTCTCAAGTTGGTGGAATCCACATGGTGCATCGTCTCCGGAGTCTACGGCCAGAAGCTGATCGTGATCTTCAGGCACGCAGGTTTCCGCCTGGACGCCGGAAAAATCGCTCAGAAACTTTTCGGGCCATGGGGTCCTGCCGGCGGCCACAAGAGCGCGGCGCGGGCCGAAATTCCCATGGAGGCGATTCCGGTTCCTGCTCAGGAGGAGCCGGGATTGAAAGAGTTTATCCTCAACCGGATTAAAGGAATGTGATGGCTCCCCTGACCCACATCTTGACGGAAGATTTGATCGAGGACGTGAAGACCTCGATCCAGAAAAAAAGCACGCCCCATCTCAAGACGCTCATCGACGCCATGCGCGCCGCCGATGTCGCGGACTTGGTCGAGCACCTGGACCACGACGAACGGTTGATAATTTTTGAACTGCTCAAGCCGGAGGGAGCGGGCGAGGTCCTGCTGGAAGTGGAACCCCCGGTCCAGGAGCGCATTCTGAGCGACCTCGGCGATGAGGCGATCAAGGAAATCGTCGAGGAGCTGGACTCCGACGATGCGGCAGACCTTGTGGGAGACCTTCCTGCCGATCGCGCCAGAGAAATCATCGACACCGTGGAAGAGGATGTTTCCCAGGAACTGAAGCAGCTTCTCCCTTATCCCGAGGATTCGGCCGGAGGCATCATGGCCCTGGAGTTCGTGGCGGTGCCCGCGGATTCCACGGTCCAGGAGGCGATTGATCGCATTCGTCAGAAGCGGGAAGAAGTGGAGAACATGTATTACCTCTACGTTGTGGACGAGCACGGAAGGCTGGCAGGCATTGTCTCACTGAAAGACCTCGTCCTGGAGTCCCCTACAAGAAAAATCCGGGAGATCATGAACCCGAAGGTGATCTCCGCCTATGTCTACAGCGACCAGGAGGAAGTGGCGCGGCTCGTCAAGAAGTACGACCTCGTGGCCATCCCGGTGGTGGATCAGAACCAGCGGCTGGTGGGGCGTGTGACCCACGACGACATTATGGATGTCGTCGAGGAAGAGGTGGATGAGGATATCGGACTGATGGCCGGAGTCATCAACCAGGAAGTGTCAGAGGAATCCCCCACGAAGATCTCTCGGGCCCGGCTTCCCTGGTTGATCACCGGGCTGTTTGGAGGCATCCTGGCGGCGCTGGTCATTCGCCAGTTCGAGGCCTCGCTCCAGAAGATCCTGGCTCTGTCCTTCTTCTTCCCCGTGATTATGGCCATGGGCGGGAACAGCGGCACCCAAGCGGCCACGGTGGTGGTGCGGGGGCTGGCCACCGGAGACATCAGCCTCATGAACGTCGGGAGAAGGATTTGGATCGAAATGAGGGTGGCCTTGCTCAACGGCATTGTTTGCGGGGTCCTGCTCGGCGTGATCGTGGGCGTGTGGCTTTCAGACGTTGCCCTCGGAGGCACCGTGGCCTTTGCCCTGGTGATGATCGTCGTGTACTCGGGGTTCGCTGGCGCTGCCGTGCCCCTGGTTCTCAAGCGACTGAACGTGGACCCGGCCCTGGCCACCGGACCGTTCATCAGCACGTCGAACGACATCCTCGGTCTTTTCATCTACCTCGGGTTGATCACCTTGTTCCTGAGGTACTCGGTCTAGCCGAAGGGATTTGAGTTTCAAGCGGCCGCCGGATCGGCAGAGGGAAAATAGACGGTGAAGATCGTGCCGCCGGATTGATGGCAGTCTTCGATCTTGGAGCAGAGGGGACACTGGCTGATCCGGCCGGGGCACACGTCGCTCTCCTCGGGAAGGTGCTTGCATCGGGTGGACGCCATGTGGATCTGGAAGTGGTAGCGTTCAGAGAAGATCTTCATCCGGAGCAGGTCCGCGCCCTTGCCTCCTGCATTGAAGTCAAAAGGCCTTTTGGAAGAGTAGGCCAAGGTATCCCTGGTCGTGAAAAAGCCTTCGAAGATTCTCTTCTGTGCCTCTTCAGGAATCCCGACTCCGTAATCCCTCACGATGAGCAGAGCGCCTTGTCCTTTTTTCTGGACGCCGACCTCAATCTTCCCCTCATCCGGGGTGTTCTCAACGGCGTTCCGGATGAGGCCGTCAACGACTTTATGCAAAACCTCCGGAGGCACGAGAATAGTGGGAACGGCTTCGAGCTGCGTGAGGATACTCACTTCGCGGTGGGAAAAGAGAGGCTTCAGAAAATCGAGTCTTGCGCCCACCTCCTGGTCCAGATGAAGCACTTCAGGTTTCGCCTCCTTGGGGCCGAAGGCCCTGTCCAGGTGGTCTTTGATCCGCTGGAACAGGGGCTCGTGGCCGGTCTCTTCCGCAACGACGCTGGAGAGTTCTTCCACGCATTGATCGAGGAGCAGAGTGAGGAGACCATAGGTTTTCTGCTGCTTATCCTCCATGATGTCGTCCACTTCGTACTGGATTTCCAGGATGCGCTCCAGGTTGCGCTTGATCCTTTCCAGGGTGGGCTTCCAGGTGTCCTCCGGAAGGGAGGCCATTCTCTTGGTGAGCAGGTTCAAGGAACTGGAGAGAATGGCCACAGGGGTCTTGAGTTCGTGGGAGAGATGGTTGATCGCTTTATCCTTGGCCCTGTTGAGACTGGTCACCTCCTGGTAGGCCCTTCTGAGCTCTTCAGACACCCTGGCGTTTTCGATCGAGAGGGCTACCGTGCCCGCGATCGTGTTCAGAGACTCCAGGTCGGCCCGCTCAAATTCTCCCGTCTTCCGGTTGATGGCGCACAGAACACCGGTGATGCGCTCACGCGTTCTGAGGGGAACCAGAGCGAGATTCCTTGTTTTGTATCCCAGCCTTTTGTCCCTTTCTTCATGAATGCGGCGATCCACAGAGGTGTCGGAGACGATCAACGGCTCCCCGGTCGTGACGACCTTGCCGGCAATGAGCTGGTCAAGGGAAAAGCGGATCTCCTTGATCCGTTTCTCCGTCTCCGTGGTGTCATAAGCGGCGCCGAGGACAAGGAACTCCTGTTTTTTTTCGTCCAGAAGCAGAACCACGGAACCCTCTGCATCGACGAGCCGTTTCACTTCATCGTTCACATAGTCGATGAGGTCTTCGAGCGCAGGGTGTCGAGGGAGGGCCAGGCTGATCCTGAGAAGAGCCTCGTTGTTGCGGAGGGCCTTCTTGAGGTCTTCAGCGAACCTCGCGTTTTCAATGGACAGGGCCACGGTTCCCGCCACCATGTTGAGCAGTTCCAGGTCCGTCTCTTCGAAGGACCCCACCTTCTTGTTGATGGCGCACAGGGCTCCGATAATCCGGTCGCTGCTCTTNAGGGGCACCTCGGCCAGGGTCCGGGTCCTGTAGCCCAGGCGNTTGTCTCTCTCCTCGTGAAGCTCGCGGTCCGCAGAAGTATCTGAAACGATAATGGGTTCCCCGGTCATGATCACGCGGCCGGCGATCAGTTGGTCCACAGAAAAACGGATCTCTTCGATCCTTTTTTGGGCGTCCCGGTCGTCATAGGCGGCGCCCAGAACAAAGAGATCCCCTTTGATTTCATCGCGGAGCACGGCCATGGCGCCTTCGGTTCCCAGAAGGCCTTTAACTTCGCGGTTCACGTAGGAGAGAAGGTCTCCCAGATCCGGATGCTCAGGGAGAGCCATGCTGATCCGGAGCATGGCTTCATTGTTTCGTGCGATTCTCTTTTCCTGAGTCACGTCCCTGAGGATGATGATCACGCCGGCGGGCTCCTCGCCGGACTCAAAGAAGACCGCTGCACGGATCACCACATCGAGGATCCTGCCATCCTTGGTGAGTCGCCGGGTTTCAAAATGGCGGATGACGCGCTCGGCGTAGAGCCGCTTGGTGGCCTGCCGCGTTTCCTGCTCAAAGCCCGGCGGGATGAAGGGGATTCTCTTTCCCTCGAGTTCCTCCTGGGTCCAACCAAAGGTCTCGGTGAAGGCCGGATTCAAATAGGACACACGGCCGTCCAGGCTCAACACAAAGATGGGATAGGGTTCGAAATTGAGAAGGGCCCGCTGCCGCCGTTCGGAGACCCGCAGAGCCTCTTCGGCTTTCTTCCTGTCGCTGATGTCCTGGAGGGTTTCGATGGCGCCGACCACATCCCCCTTGTCGTCGATCAATGGGGCGGCTGTGAAGAAGAGCCATTTCCCTCCGTCCTTGAGCGCGGGAAAGAAATCTTCGGCTTCGTAGGCCCCCTGGATGAGCGAGGACTTCCTGAACTTGCCGGCATAGTAAGAGGCAATCTTCTTTTCAGAAGCCCCTTCAACAATGAAATCCGCGAGGATAGGTCTTTGGACGGGATAAAAAGTCTTCCACTGGTTCTTTGTTCCCACCAGGGCTTCTGCGGAAAAACCCGTCAGGTTTTCGAAGGCCTTGTTGCAGTGGGTGATGACGTGATTCTCGTCAATGACAAAGGCGGCGATGGACAGCCCTTGCAGGATCCGGCTGAGGCGTTTCTCGCTCTCCCTCAAGGAGGTTCGGCCTTTAGCTCCTTGAAGAGTTGTTTTTGAGGAAAGCTTCTTGGTCATGAGGGATCCTTCAGGCATCTCCTGGAACAGAAAGGATAGTACAGGTGTGTTGAAATCTCAAGGCGTTTCTGTTATCTCTTCGCCTGCACCAGGACAACACCACGGATCAGCGTGAAAAGGGAGAGCCATGGATCGATTTCTGAACCCTAAAAGCATCGCCGTCATCGGCGCCTCGGCAGACCCGCGCAAAGGAGGTTACGCGCTGGTGAGCAACCTGAAGGAGAAGATCCCTGAGCGGTTGTATCCGGTCAACCCCGGAGCGTCGGAGATCTGCGGACTTCCCGCGTTCAAGAGCGTCGACGATCTCCCTGAACGCGTGGATCTCGCCGTCCTTTTCATCCCCGCGGCCGCGGTCCCCGAGGCCATGGAAGCGTGCGGAAACAAGGGGATCTCGCGGATCATGATTCAGAGCGCCGGCTTCGCTGAAACCGGTCCCCAGGGCCTTGCCCTTCAAGAGGCCTGCCTCCGGGTGGCCGAGAAACACGGGATGCGCGTCTGGGGCCCGAACTGCATGGGTGTTGTCAACGGATCGACCGGCCTGGTCGCTTCTTTTATGAGGCCGGATATCTGGCGAGGCCATCTCAAACCGGGCAATGTCTCTCTCATTGTTCAGAGCGGGATGCTCTCTGCAGGGTTTCTGGTCCAAGTTTTAAAAGAAGGGTTTTTCGGGCTCAGCACAGCCTGTTCCATTGGAAACCGGTGCGATGTCAATGAAAGCGATCTGCTGGAGTATTTTGCCGAAGATCCTCAGACAGAAGTCATCGCCATGTACCTGGAATCCATCATCGATGTTTCCCGCTTTCGAAACGCCATGTCGGCCCTAAGAAAGCCTGTCGTGCTTCTGAAAGGGGGAACCAGCGAAGAAGGAGCGCAAGCAGCGCGAAGCCACACGGGCAGCCTTGCAGGCGACGGCCGGCTCACAGAAGGATTCCTCCGGCAGGTGAAGATCCACAGGGCCACGGATTTCCTCGAGATGGTGGACATGGCTCGGGGCCTGAGCCTCTGGCAGGGAAGAGAAGGAGGAAAGCGAATGGGGATCGTCACGTTCAGCGGGGCTTCAGGCATTGTGGCAGCCGACCATTTTGCCGCTCTCGGCATGACCCTGGCCCCTCTTTCTCCGGAAACCATCCGAAGCTTGAAGAAGGTTTTTCCACCTTGGATGAATCCTAGGAATCCTGCAGATGTGTGGCCTGCCATTGAACGAGTGGGGCAAAAGGCTTTTGAGGTTGCCATCAAGGCGATCCTCGCAGACCCCCAGGTCGACGCGCTCTATCTTCATCTTTACATGGACCGGGAAATCCTTGCCCGAGGAGTCGGGTTTTTGGAGAGCCTGAGAGGCTCGACGAAACCGACCGCCATTTGGCTGATCGGAGACCCCCAGTGCTTCAGGACCGTTCGTGACATCGTAGAACCTCTTGGCACACCCGTTTTCACGGAACTGGCGCGGGGCGCCCGAGTCCTCGCTCAGTTCATGGTTAGTACGTAGCGAGGCAAGTTTATCCTTGCGCCTTAAGAGGATATCGGTTATGTAACATATGGCCACTCTTGGGGGAACTCCGGAGGTCTCACCCGTTCCATGAAGCCGTGCAGGGAATGATCGACGCGGCTTCCACCATGAAGAAGGGGGATGCGCTCAGTGGACAGAATCGGAAAGGTGACAAAGGGCGAACGGACTCTTCTGGAAACGGCCAGGGAGAAGGTGAAATTCGTGGCCTTTGGCGAAGAGATGCTTGAAAAGAAGGTCAGCCTGAGCGGAAACAGCGGAAGGATTTACCTTCCACCTGACTGGGTCGGCCATAACGTGAAAATTATCCGAATGGACTGATTCCTGAAAGAAAGGGGTGTGCGGTGGTTGGAGAGAAGATCTTAATCAGGCGAATGAAAACAGCGGATGCCGAAGCCATCGGCAAGATCGATGCGGCCATTGATAAGCGGCCTACGCGGTTGGACTTCAAACAGATCGTGCCCGAAGAACTCAAGAGGAGAGAGGACGCCAGTTACGTTGCCGAGATCAAAGGCAAGGTAGTGGGCTTTATGATCAGCTACATCACCTACGGCAATTTCGGGGCGGACCGGTGCGCGTGGATTGCCAGGTTCGGGGTGAACCCCAAGTGGATGGGACAGGGCATCGGGAAAAAACTTGCTGAGGAAATATTGAAAGCCTACGAGAAAAAAGGGGTCACGGAAATTTTCACTTCCGTGCGGTGGGATGCGACCGACATTCTCTCCTTCTTCAAGACCCTTGGTTTTGAAAGAAGCAACTTTATCAATCTCTGGAAAAAGATCAAGTGAGAACGTCGGGTCGTGCGCAGGTTCGACCGACCCCTGGAGATACAATTCCCCGAACGAGAAAGGACAGAGGATGATCTACATAGGGAATTTCCTTCACACCACCAACCAGGAGCAGACAAAGGAGATGGACAGAAGGCATGGAGAATTCGCCCTGATCGTGGAGGCTGCCGATGCCGAGACCGCGCTCCATCTTTTCAGAGAAAAACTCATCTCCTATCGAAGCGTCAGAGATTTTTTCCAGGGGGAGTGCTCCATCTTTTTGACCCAGTTCTACGAATTGAAGACTTTTCCTAGGAAAGAAGCCCTCATGCTGAGCTACAGTTCCTATGCCGGAGACCCGGTCATGCCTTTCATCGGCTGCACGCTCCCTTCGGCCATGTCGGATGAATGCCGGATTTATGAATGGAACGAGAATGAACCGCAAATCGATGGAATGAAGGGCAAGCCTTTTGTGGAGTTCAAGCTGTAAGATCATCCTATGGTGACGCGTTTCTGCAAATATCACGCTTTGGGAAACGATTACCTTGTCCTCAACCCTTCGGAACTGGCGCGGGAGCTGGACGCGTTTCGAATTCAGAGGATATGCCACCGCAATTTCGGTGTAGGCTCAGACGGTATTCTCCTGGGTCCTCTGGAGACCAAAGAGGGTGACTTCGGGCTGCGCATTTTCAACCCTGACGGCAGTGAGGCGGAAAAAAGCGGAAACGGTCTTCGCATTTTTTCCCGTTACCTCTGGGATCAAGGGCTTGTCCGAGAAAAAGCGTTCACGGTCATGACCCCTGGCGGAAGAGTGGAGTCCGTGGTGAAGGACGGAGGCCGCACCGTCACGGTGCAGATGGGACAGGTCAGTTTCGACAGCACGCGGATCCCTGTGAAGGGAGAACCCCGGGAAGTGCTGAACGAAGCCATGACCGTGGAGGGGGAAGAGCTGCGGTTTTGCGCAGCCACTGTAGGCAACCCTCACTGTGTCGTGCTGCGAACAGCTGTCTCCGAAGAAGAAGCCAAACGATTGGGGCCCTTCATCGAGAAAGATTCCAGGTTTCCCAACCGGACGAACGTCCAGTTCATGAAAGTGCTCGATCGGTCTCATATTCGGATTGAGATCTGGGAACGCGGAGCGGGGTACACCCTTGCCTCAGGAAGCAGCAGCAGCGCCGCGGCGGCTGTGGCGTATCGGCTCGGGCTTTGCGGAGGTCAGATCACGGTCTGCATGCCGGGAGGTGAGCTCGACATCCGCATTTCCGAGGACTTTTCCATCCAGATGACAGGCCCGGTGACAAAAATCGCTGAGGGAACCCTGTCTCCCGAAATGTTCGATTTCTGAATTCACGAAACCTGGATTCCCAGGAGTGGCGATGAGCGATAGGCGTAAGGGGAAAACCGCTGTTTTCGCCAGTTGCATCGCGATCTTCTGGCCTGGAGCGTTCATTTTCAGTTTCCCGGGGGTGATGGGTCCGCACTGGCAGCAAACGCTCGGGGTCAGTCGCGCCGCCACAGGGCGGACGCTGTTCTTTGTTCTTGCGGCCGTGGGCGTCTTCATGTTCATCACCGGCCGCTGGCAGGAAAAGATAGGCCCTTCAAAGCTTGCGGCCCTGGGCGCCTTGCTTTGCGGTGCGAGCACGATCCTGGTGGGATACGCGGAGAGCATCGCGTGGGTCTATCTCTGGGCGTTCCTCATGGGAACGGCTTCTTCGTTCATCTACATTCCCGCCCTGACGGTGGTGCAGCGATGGTATCCTTCAAAAAGAGGCCTGGTGTCCGGATGGGTCAACCTCGCCTTTGGGCTTTCCGCGGCAATCATGTCTCCCGTCTTCACCCGGCTGCTCGGTTCTATGTCCTACAGGGGGATGACTCTGCTTCTTGGTCTTTCCGCCATGGGAGTGGGCCTCGCGGCTTCTTCCTATGTCCGGTTCCCCGAATGGAAGGGGCCCTTGCAAAGCTCCGCGGGGAGCCCACCCGCTTTGTCCCAGCGTGCATTCACCCTTTTCGAGGCCCTTGGAACACGATCCTTCTGGCTGATCTGGGGAACTTGGGCCATGGCCGGGGCAGGGGGAATTGCCATGGTGACCCTTTCCGTGTCCTATGGCCTGTCTGAAGGGTTGAAGGTGGACGAGGCCGTGGTCCTTCTCACGGCTTTCAACCTCACCAACGGAGCGAGCCGGTTTGTGAGCGGGTATCTCTCGGATCTCATCGGACGCAACCGGATGATGGCGGCTGCATTTTTTTGCGCGGCCTGTGCCTACTGGCTTTTTGCGAACCTGGAGGGACTCTTGGGGTGGGCGGTTCTTGCCGCTGTTGTGGGCTTTGCGTTCGGCACGCTCTTTGCCGTTTCTGCGCCTCTGGTGGCCGACTGTTTTGGAATGAGCCATTTCGGGGTGATCTTCGGGCTCGTGTTCACCGCTTACGGGTTTCTGGCGGGCGCCTTGGGACCCTGGCTGAGCGGTTATGTGCTGGATGCGTCGGGGGGGAACTTTGCAACCGTCTTTTCCTGCCTGGGAGGGTTTTTTTTCGTTTCAGCAATCCTGATCTCGTTTGCAAAACCTCCCGAGGCCGTTGAATCCTAGAGCCCGGACCGGGCTCAACAGACTCTGAGAGAGGGACTTCATGGCAAGACTTGGAAGACTGCACCTTCTCACGGACGTGGTGCTC
>JGI26437J51864_10000336_pt1 | contig 12914 bp, 9 predicted proteins | sample FrelakmetLWP11LW_FD_51864 | JGI IMG/M metagenome (IMG submission 51864)
ACCATCGCCTACTGGATCCTGGAAAAACGCGCCCACACGGCCCGTCTCAGGGCTCAGATCAATCAGATCGCCCAGGTCGCGATGGATGTTTCCGTCAGGCGGGGAACCTGTTCGCTCACGATTCTGAAGGCGGAAAACCGGGATCTTGCGACCCAGAACCGGCCCTACCCCTACTGGAGCAGAGGGCTGGACGTCGCTTTTGAAACAGACCGGCCCAAGCGGGGCGGAATCGATCTGGGCACCCGGCTGAGGGATCTTCGGACCAAACGAGGGCTCCCTCAGAAAGAGCTGGCCGATCTCGTGGGGGTGACGTCGAGCACCATCTCNCAAATCGAGAGCGACCTCATCTACCCCTCATTGCCTGCGCTCCTCAAGCTGGCGGAAGTCCTCTCCGTGGAGGTGAGCTCTTTGTTTCGGGATCCGACCAAGTCAACGGCCGGGCCGGTGTTCTCGACCAGAGAGGCCGCGAAGGTGAAACTCCCCGGCCTGACCGAAGGCGAAGTCGAAGCGAAACTTCTCATTCCGCTGGATCTGGAGGCCAAAGGCGAGCCCTACNTTCTCGAAATCCCGCCCAAGAAGAGCCTCTCGTCTCACTTCTTCATGCACAAGGGCGAAGAGCTGGGGTATCTTCTGACAGGGACGCTTCGCTTCAAGATGAGAAACGTGACTTACAGGCTACGGAGCGGGGACGTGATCTGCCTGACCCGGGACGTCCCGACCCAGTGGAAAAACCCTGGGCCCGGACCGGCCAGGCTTCTGTGGATAAAGCTCAAATAAGCCCTGATCCACCATCAAGCATCATCTGCGGTGTTGCGCAACCAGAGGCTGGTAATTCTCGCCGGCCCCTTCGCCGGCTTTTGCCGGGTGACGGCCTAGCGGATTTTTTATGAAGCCGTCAACCTTGACTTTTCCAAGAAAGCCGAGTAGAGAAGGAGCCAAAGCTTTTCGTGAATGACCCGTTTTCTTATCCCAACCGACCCTGACTTCGGAAGATAACAGCATGACACCCCACGACGAAAAGAAGAAGAAGCTTTCTGAGACGGCTGTCTTCCGGGACATGCCTGTGGAGATGCTGGACGAGATCTCGAGGGTCGTGGAGGACCGGGCGCTGCCGGCCCACAGCCTGATCTTCAAACGGGGAGATCCGGGAGACAGTTTCTGGGTCATCCTGTCCGGCAAGGTGCGAGTGTTCCGCAGCGATGACCAGGGGGTGGAGATCACGCTCTCGGAACTCGGGCCTGGACAGAGCTTCGGGGAGGTGGCCCTGCTGACCGGGGAAGCCCGGTCCGCCAGCGTGGAGACCCAGGAAGAGACGCGGGCCCTGGTCCTGACCAAGGAGCAGTTCGAGCAGGTGCTGAAGGGCCATCCTGAAGTGTCCCTGACCTTCATCAAACAGCTCTCCGGGTGGCTGAAACGGGATGAGCAGGCCCTGGAGACAGAGGCGAGGCGCATGGCCACGCCTCCCCAGATGTCCTGGTTCGATTTTGTCCTTCTCATCGGCATCAGCGTGCTTCTCTCTATGCTGTTCAACGCGTCGAATCCCAACAGCATTCCTCTTTTCCCGGAGTTGCCTTCCAAAGCGGCGATCCCCTCCGTCACGCTCTTCGCCGCAGTGGAGGAATACAAGCAGGGGCACACGGTTTTCGTGGATGCCATGCCCGCGGGCTTCTACAAAAAGCGACACATCAAAGGCGCGGTGAACATACCCATGGCGCTCTTTGACATCGTGTACCTCACGACCTTTGACGAAGAGGACAAAACCAAGAAAATCATTGTGTATGGAAAGACGTTCAGCAAGCTCTTTGATCTCGAGGTGGCGAAGAAGTTCGCAGAGAAAGGGTACAAGAACACCCGGGTGCTGGAAGGCACCCTCGGCGACTGGGAAAAGAAAGGATATCCGGTGGAACCATGAAAGAACTGTTGAAGCGCCTTGCGACCAGCGAATACCTGGCCCTCGGTTTCCGGGTCTACATCGGGTATGTGTTCATCTATGCGAGCATCTACAAGATCACCTATCCTGCGGTGTTTGCCGAATCCGTGGCCGCCTACCAGCTGATCCCCTACTTTTTCCTGAATGCAGGCTCCCTGGTCCTGCCGTGGGTGGAATTCATGTGCGGCCTGTTCCTCATCATCGGGCTCAGGACCCGCGCGGCGGCGGTGGTGACCTCCCTCATGCTGATCATGTTCATCGTCATGCTCATCATCAACATCTATCGCGATGCGCCGATCTCCTGCGGGTGTTTCGACTCGGTGGGCGAGGAGCTGGGCTGGGGGAAGGTGGGCGAGGACGTGATGTGGCTGCTCATGACGATTCACGTGTTCTTCTTTGACCGCATCTTCGTGTTCTACGGCGGAGGGCTTCTGCCCAAGAGGTTCAGGAAGAGCGCTCTTTCTGCCGCCTCTTAATGGAGAATGACATGGCATCGAGGAAAAGAACCGCACGGATCCTGGTCGTGTCCCTGGTGTGTTTGGTCATGGCCTTTGGCTGGGCCTGTGAATCCAACGACAGATATGCCGGCGCCTATGAAGCGCAGGGCAAAACCGGAGAAGTCCGCCTGGAATTGAAAGCCAACGGGCAGGGCGCTTGGATCGCCGGAAACCAGGAGGTCGCCTTTTCCTGGCACATCAAGGCCGGGGACCTCCGAATCAACACCAAAGAGGGCGGTGTCATCGTAGGGAAGATCAAGGGCAGTGCCATCACCATCGACCTGCCGGGGCAAAAGGAGCTGGTGTTCAAGAAAGCTCCATAAAGGGCCCTCGTTGCGGTCGTTGCATCTTCTCTGTCGACACGTAACGTGCCTAGGGAACCTATAATCCAAAAAGCTCGCGCTCATGTCGAGGCGCTTATCCAAGCGGCCAAGCCGCAATGGGTGACCTATCACAATTTCGAGCACGCCAAGGCTGTGGCCAAGGCGAGTAAGGCCATAGGCACCGCCTGTGGCCTCAGTGCCGAAGAACTCGAAGAGGTGATTCTTGCGGCATGGTTCCACGATGCGGGGTATGTGGAAGCGATCGAAGGCCACGAGGAGAGAAGCATTGACATCGCGAGCGCTTTCCTCCGGGAAACAGGGTATCCTCCCAAACGGATCGCCAAGGTGGCGGGATGTATCCGCGCCACGAAAATGCCGCAGAACCCCAGGAATCTCATGGAGCGGGTTCTTTGCGATGCGGACATCTCCCATCTGGCCAGCAGGGATTTTCTTGAAGTCTCGGAACTGATTCGGCTGGAAATCGAGCATCGCATGGGCCGGAAACTCTCGGAGGCGGAGTGGCTGACCATGAACACCCTTTTCGTGGCCGGCCATCAGTTTCACACCGACTATGCCCGATCCAAATACGCTCCCCAGCATGCAGCCAATCTTGCCGCCTTGAAAGAACGTTTGAATCAAGTGAAGGGCCGGCAAACGCCCTTGCCCCGTCTGAAGGCGAAATGAAAAGGGGCCCCGGAAAGAGAGGCCCCTTTTTATCTCCTTTCAAGCGAAGAAGCGCTACACCAGACCCTGGTCCAGCATGGCGTTCACGACCTTGACGAACCCGGCGATGTTGGCTCCGGCCATGTAGTTCCCGGGAACTCCGTATTCCGCCGCCGCATCCAGGCACGCCTTGTGGATGCTCTTCATAATGATCTTCAGGCGGGCATCCACTTCTTCCCTGGGCCAGCTCAGCCTCATGCTGTTCTGCGCCATCTCGAGGCCTGAGACCGCGACCCCCCCGGCGTTGGAGGCCTTGCCGGGCGCATACAGGATCTTCTTGTCCAGGAAGGTGTGGATCGCCTCCGGGGTCGAAGGCATGTTCGAACCTTCCGCGACCAGGGTGATGCCGTTCTTCATGAGGTGCTGTGCATCCTTGCCGGTGATTTCGTTCTGGGTGGCACTTGGAAACGCACAGTTCGCTTTGTGGTTCCAGAGGGGATTGTAGTCGAGAGAGGAATCCGCTTCGGTGTACACCGCTTGGGAATACTTGTCCACATACTCCTTGATCCTTCCCCTGCGGATGTTCTTGAGCCTCTTCACAAAAGCCAACTTGTCCTGATTGATGCCTTCCCCGTCGTAAAGGTAACCTGAGGAGTCGGACAGGGTAACCACTTTCGCTCCCAGTTCGATCAGCTTTTCCACCGTGAACTGGGCTACGTTTCCGGATCCGGAGACGAGACACACTTTGCCTTCCAGAGTTTGATTCCGAACCGCCAGCATTTCAGAGGCAAAGTAAACGGTGCCGTACCCCGTGGCTTCCGGCCGGATGAGGCTCCCTCCCCAACCCAGGCTCTTGCCGGTCAAAACGCCTGTGAATTCGTTGGCGAGCTTGCGGTACATGCCGAAGAGATATCCGATTTCCCTTGCCCCCACGCCGATGTCGCCGGCCGGAACATCCGTGTTCGGACCGATGTGCCGGAAGAGTCCCATCATGAAGCTCTGGCAGAACCGCATCACTTCGTTGTCGGATTTGCCTTTGGGATCGAAGTCAGAGCCTCCTTTTCCCCCTCCCATGGCCAGGGTGGTGAGGGCATTCTTGAAGACCTGCTCAAAGGCGAGGAACTTGAGGATGCTCAGATTCACCGAGGGGTGAAATCGAAGTCCGCCCTTGTAAGGCCCGATGACGCTGCTCATCTGGATCCTGTATCCCCGGTTCACCTGCACCTGCCCCTCGTCGTCCACCCAGGGAACCTGGAACATGACCACTCGCTCCGGCTCGACCAGCCTCTCGAGCACGCCGTTTTCACGGTATTGCGGGTTGCGGTCCAGGACCGGTTTCACCGAATCCACCACTTCTTCCACAGCCTGATGAAATTCCCTCTCATGGGGGTCGCGCGCTTTAATCGCTTTCAAGATTTCCGTCATGACTTTCCTCCCGTCCGTTTGGAATAATGGATTAAATGGAAACGTATTGCAATCAAGCGGCAATCATCACACACTGAGATGTTTTGCCGTCAATCTTCAAAAGGAACGGCTGGTCCAATCGTACGTGCCTCAAGAACCGGGTTTCTTGGACCGCATGAAAAGNTCGAATCCGTTCCCAATCAAAGCGATCTTCAGATCCTTCGCTGACCGTCACATAGTGAATGCCCAGAGAGGTGATGTTCTGAAAAAAGTGGGTCCCCTGAGAGGGATCCGCCTTGAGCAAAGCGCTTCTGAGTTCAATGATGGCGCCAACGCCGGATATGTCGTGCCACTGAACAGGGATTCCGAGCCATCGGTCGGCACTGCCCCACCGTCCAGGCCCTACCAGCAAGTAAGGCCGCTTCTCTTTGACAAGCTCCGCGTTGAGGCGGCCGATTTCCTTGGCCATGGCCACGGTGGCCTCGGGTTTAAAGTCCTCGGGTTTGACATAGACGATGTCGGCGATGTCCTTGTTCCTGCCGTTACCCAGGGCCTGGTTGGAAAAACAGAAAGCCTTCTGCACCTCCTCGGCCGTGATCTTCACGTCCAGAGTCTCGAGATCCGCGACCATGGGTCTCATCTGGAGGAAGAAGAAACTGCTCTTCTGTCCCGGGTCAGGGCTGAGAGTGGCCGAGAACTCGATTTCCACAGGGCAGCCCATGGCCCTCCGCCCGAGTTCCAGGAAGTCGCTCAGCAGGGAAGGGAGGGGAAAGGCGTTGTACTTGAGGACCTGGGCAAAGGTCAGGATCTTGGGGCCTTTCAAGTATCCAGAATCCCGGATGCGGTGTTCATCGGGAATGTAGGTGCTCGCAAGGGCTCGGACAGGGAACTCCTCTTCGGCCTCGTCCACCTCTCTTCGTTCAAGATTGGAATACCGGTAAAAGGACAAGTCCGCCGGGTAGCTTCTGATTTTCAAAGCGTAGAAATACCGCTGGGCATTGGACAGAATGTCGTCCACTGTGGAAAACTGGGGCATGGACGTGGGGTGCCTGGGAGAGAAGCGCAGGGCCCTTTCCCCTTCCACCACCGTCTTCCCAAGCCCGAGGGCGATGTAGGCAATCCCGTCCTCACGCTTCATGGGGGGGATGGGATAGAAGTTGTGAGACTGGGCAACCCCGGAGATGGCGGGGTAATAATAGTTCCCGTATTCCTCGCCGGTGAGCTTCTGGACGATAACCGCCATGGCTTCTTCCTGGGGTCGGTTGGAGGTGTGGCGGGCGAAGGCCTTGGGGCTTTCATAATAGGTCGAGGCATAGACCAGTTTGACGGCTTTGGTCAGTTGCTTGAGCCGGACCGAGGGATCAGGATGATTGTTCGGAATCATGTAAGTCTGGTAAAGCCCGGCATAGGGCTGAAACTGGAGGTCCTCGAGGGCACTGGAAGAGCGAACAGAAAGAGGATCGTTCACCTGGGACACGTAAAAGTCAAGTTCCTGGACCAGCCAGTCCGGCATCTGCGCCTTTAAAAAAGCATCTGCGATTTCCTGGTCCGGAACATCTTCTGCAGCGAAATGCTGGAGATGGTTCCTGGAGACAAAAGACTCGAAAGCGTCGGTGCTGATGACCAGGGTCTTGGGGATTTCAATGTGGATGTCCTTGTACTTCTCGTAAATCGCCGGATCCTCCTGAAGGAGGGCCGACATGAAGGCAAGGCTTCTCGCTTTTCCTCCGAGGGATCCCTGACCGATCTTGACGAAATCGCTCACATCCGGGTCGAAGTAGGCCGTGTTGAACTGGGCGACCACCCCTTTTTGCCGCCACCGGCGCAAGCCGTGGAGGTTTGAAACAATGTATCGGCGCATCTCCTCAGCGCTGGAGAACTCAGAGGCCTGGACGGCCCGGAAGGCGGATGCAAGTCCGATTTCAGAACGCGCCATGAGCCAGTTCGAGAAGTGGTTTCGCCTCGCATGAAACCAGAGAGATTCCTCGGGAATGCGCGCTACTTTTTCCTCAAGTTCCCGCAGGTTCGATGCCCGGTCCACTTCCGTACCGTCGGGCATGCGGAAAACAAAGTGGCCGAATCCGAGGTGATTCAAGAAGAAATGGTGAATCTCGGAAAGCAGGTTGGGCGAGTTCTTGTCCAGGAACACCGCCGGAATCTTTTTCGCCTTTTCCTGATTGCCGGATTCAGAACTCATGAGCAGCAGGGGAAGATCCGGGATGTCCTTTCTGATTTGGGCAAGCAGGGAAAAGCCCGCGTCGTCGTCCAGTTTTTGAGCCCTTGGCAGGCGGGAGTCGGACATGACCCCGAAGAGGTAAGGCTGGTAGCGCTCGTAGAGCGCCAGGGCCTCTTCGTAGTTCACGGCCAGGAGGATCTTGGGTCTCGCCCGCATGGTGAGGAGCCGGTGTTCTTCGTTGAGCCCCACTTCAAGGACCGCTTGAGTCTGCTTCACCACTTCCTGATAGATCAGCGGAAGAAAAGAAGAATAGTAAAGAGGGGAGTCCTCGACAAGCAATAGCACGCGAACATTCGCCTTCTTAGTGTCGTAATCCACATTGAGGCGGTCTTCCGCATTCTTGACCAAAGCCAGGAGGAAATCAGGAACCCCGGACCAGATGAAAACTTTATCAATGCCCTGGCCGTTTGTGTGCTCGGGCTGGTTAGGCAGCCCCCTCAGGCTCTGAGCCAGAAGGATCACAGGAAGGTCGGGTTTGACTTTCTTGATGGCCCGGCCCAGGGAATAGGCGTCCAACTCTTCGAGATGGGGTGTGGTGATGACCATGTCGAACTTCTTCTCGTTGAGGTATTCGAGGGCCGCGTAGGCGGAAGAGGTTCGGGTCACCCTGGGAGGCTGGCTGAGATTCAGGCCTCGATACTCGTTGATGATCCTTGAAGCAAGCCGGCCGTCCTCTTCCATCACATAGGCGTCATAGGGGCTCGAGACCAACAATATCTCGCGGATCTTGTTGGTCATCAGCTCGTGAAACACCTTGAACCGAGCATAGAACTCAGTAGGTAACGGCACGCTGGTCACTGCTTTACCCTGCTCCTGGGTTGGAGAATCGCTCCCGGGACAAGACGGTCTTTCTGTTCCGGGAGCGAAATTATATGAAAAAAGAGCCAAAAGGTCATGGAAAAAGGGACCGCCGATCCAGGAGGGATCAGGCGTCTATGATTTGCAGAGCCTCCTCTCTATAGGCCTCCATGACGTAGGGAATCCCGGTCACCTTGGCGCACTCCTCGGTGAGAGACATCAAGTCCTTCCGGTTGAGGTAGCGGACCTGCCAGCTTCTCGCGCCGGCCATGAGCTGCTGGAGCCCGACCTTGATCTTGTCCACGGCGCTGAAAATGCCTAGGGCGCCCAAGGGAAGCTTCTCCACTTCGGCTCCGTACTTTTCCTTGAGGACCTCGTAATTCATGAAGATTTCTTCCTTGGTGGAGCCGTACCTCGAAACCGTGTTGGGAAGCCCTTTGTCTTCACCTCTCAACCATTTTTCTGCATTCTTTCCTACCATTCCGGGAATCATGAGAGCGCGGCCCATGCAAACGGCCTTGCAATAGGGAGCGCCGAGGGCGAGAGCTTTGAAGACGAGATCCTCGGAAGAAAAGCCGCCAGCAAAGGCAATGTCCGGAACCCAGTTCCCTCTTTTGGCCAGGCGATCGCAGAGCTCATAAGCCATGGAATGGAGGTAGATGGAAGGGACCCCCCACTCGTTCATCATCCTCCAGGGGCTCATGCCGGTTCCGCCCGGAGCGCCGTCAATGGTGAGGAGATCGATTTTCGCATCGCTCGACCACCGGATGGCCATGGCCAGTTCCCTCATGGGATAGGCGCCGGTCTTTAGAGTCACGCGCTTGGCGCCCAGGCTCCTGACCCTCTCCACTTCCTTCATGAACCCTTCCTGGTCCACGAACCCGAGGCGGGAGTGGCGTTCGAATTGTTTGAGGGGGCCTGCCTTGAAAGCCGCCTGGAAAGCAGGGACTTCAGGATCAGGGGTCACGATGTATCCCCGTTTCTTCAGTTCAATGGCCCTTTCGAGAGAGTTCACTTTGATCTCTCCGCCGATACACTTGGCTCCCTGGCCCCACTTGAGTTCCACGGTCTCCACGCCCAGCTTGTCGATGACGTATTCAGCCACCCCGTTGCGGGTGTCTTCCACGTTCATCTGGACGAGAATGTCGCCATACCCCTCGAAGTAACGGCGGTACTCTTTCACACGGCGATCCATTTCAGGAGATTTCTTCACCTTGCCCTGAGCGTTGAACTCCAGCCCGGGGTCGATGCCGCATACGTTTTCGCCGCAAACCAGACTAATGCCGCTGATCGCCGCGCCGACCGCAAAGTGCTCCCAGTTCTTGCGCGCGATTTCCGTGCTGCCCAGGGCTCCTGTGAAGATGGGAACCTTCATTTTCACCTTGTGGACGGCCCCAAAGGACGTCTCCGTATTGACCGCCGGAAAGGTGGCTTTGTCAGGGTCCGGATCGACTCCCTTGGCTCCAAGGGCATAGCCCATGATGTTGAGGTGGGAGTAGTCCACGGGGTAGTCTTTGTCTGCTCCGGCGGTGATGCTGCCAAAGGGTTGCGGATAAAGAAGCTCTCTGCCCCGGAAGGTGGCATGGAACATGTCGCACCCTCCGCGGCACCCGTCCACGCACCGGCTGCAGATGCCGGATTGGGGGGCCACATCCCTGGAGCGATTGCTGGTTTGAACGGCTTCATTCGCATTGGGTCTCTGTAAATTCATAGGTGTCCTCCTCCTGAATCATGATAAAAAAAGGCGCCACCCTCTGAAGAGGGATAGACGCCTTTGTCTTACTCAACCGTGAGTCTTTACACGTCATCGTGCAAAGATTTCATCTAAACTGAAAACATCCTGAACTATTAAGCCGAGCTAATAAAGGATGTCAAGAGATTTATTAAATTCCTGCCCCAGGGGAGACAGGGCGGGGGAGCTTGCGGACTATCGGGTTTTCAGATTTCCTCGGAGAGCAGAATGGCCTCGGCCACGTGGCGCATGGATTTCCTGGAGTCCATGCTCCGTTTCTGAATCCATCGGTACGCCTGTTCCACGGTCATGGAACGGCGGCGCATCAAGACCTCTTTGGCCCGCTCCACGAGTTTCCTCGTTTCGAGCTCTTCCTGGATCACCTTGGTCTTCACCATCAGTTCCGTGTTGAAAATCGCCACGGCCGCCTGATTGGCCACGGTCTTGATCAGATTGACTTCCGTTTCCGAGAAGTCGTGGGGCATGGCCGTGAAGCAGTTCAGGACGCCCATCACCTTCCCTTCCTTGATGGTCATGGGAACGCTGACCATGGAGACGAGCCCCAGCTTCCTGGCCATCTCTTTCTCTTTGAACAGGGGCTCCTTCAGCACATCCCTGATAATGAGAGACTGGTTGTGGGCGGCCACATACCCTACCACGCCCTCATTCATGTTCAGGGATCGGTCTTTGACGTAGTCGGGATCAATGGCCTGTGTGGCTTTGAGCCTTATTTTCCCATGAGTTTCGGTTTCATCAATCAACCACAGAGAGCAGATCTCCACCCCGGTCACCTTGGCCGTCACCATCACGATGAGCTTCAGGATATCCTCCAGATACTGATCGGAGGTGATGGCCTGGCTGATGTCCATCAGGGCCTTGATGTACTTGTCGTAAATCTCCGGGGGTGTTTTTTCCATGCGGATAACCTGGAGCATTGGAGTACTGGAGTATTGGAGTGTTGCTCACTTCGCAAAGCCGGACGGAGTTTACCATTACTCCGATACTCCATTACTCCGTTCTTTCTTATCTCGTGCTTTTTTGCCACTCCTTGGCAAAGATTTCGCCGATTCGACTCACCTGACTGAGGTCGATCTTCAAAGCTTTTGCCACCTCTTCGTAGAGCTGTTTTCTCATGGAGTTCTCTGCAGTCACCAGAGCATTGAGATCCCGTTTTTCCTTTATTTCCAGGGTCTGCGTGTTCCCGAGGGACACGTAGCCGCTGTTGTCCTCGACCACTGCTCCTTTCGCATAGAAGGGTTTCATCTGCTGGTAATTCGCCTTCATTCTCTCCTTGAGCGCACGAATGGTTGGGTTGGAGACCGTGGTGGCCTCCTCGGCCCAGGCCGGGTTCGCCTGCAGGCCGGATAGCACCGTCCTCCAGAAGGAAGTTTTGTCACCCTTGTCCTGTTTTTCTTTTTCCTGGCCTCGAATGTCCTTGACAATTTCACCGGCCACGGACTCCACTTTTTCCGCAGGAAAGTAAATGTTGATGGTCACACAGGCAAAGGTGAGAATCATGATCCCGAAGATCAATGTCCGAAAGCTTTTTCGCCAGCTGTTCATGTCACACCTCCTGAAGAATTAAGGAATTGCGAACTCCGAAGTTCCTAATTCCTCAATTCCGGAATTTCTTGATTTACCAGTTCGAAGATCCTTCAATCGCTCAGTTGTTGTTTTTGGGATTTTGTTCTTCTGCCGGCAAGCCCCTCGCAGACTCGGTTACCCGCTTAATTCGTTTCGTCATGTCTTTGAAACTGATCTGCCGGTCAGGGTCTTGATTTACAACATTTACTCCTGAAAGGCCACTTCTTTTCACCAGATAGACCTTGTCCCCCTCTTTGAGGGGCCCGTCTATCCTGAAGACGTCGTTTTCAAGGGAAGCCTGTATAGCAATTTTGTCGTAGGGGAACTCCTTGAAAAGAGAAGTGAGTGCCCCTGCCAGCCCGAGGAAAGGGCTTCCACCACCGCCGATTCGGGCAATGTTTTCCAAAGCTCTGACGCCGATTTTTTGCGGCACCTCCTGGGTCTGTACCGTCTCCATGAAAAGATCAAATCGCTGGGGTTCGGCACCGACCATCTCCAGGGACTTGACCTGCCCCCTGAGAATGCCCTCGACTTTTTCAAAGGGGGTCCCTTCGGTGAGTTGGGCGAGATTGAGATCCTGCCACGTTGCGTCGAGGAGAATCGCGGGGGTGGGGCTGAGAACTCCCGAAACACCAAGGTTTGAGAGAACGATCACCCCTCCAAAAGCCCGAATGCTCACGTCCCCTCTGGTTTTGATATGATCGCTATCAAAATGCAGAACATCAAGTTTTGCGCCGATCGACCCCTCTACGGGGTGTGACCAAAGCTCGGAGAGAAAGGGAGTCAGATCGCCCTCGCTCAGGGTTGCGCTCGTCACGAGGGAAGGGGAAAGGGTGGACAGCCCACGGAGAGATATCGGGCCGAGTTCGATCTTTCCCCCTGGAGTGCTGACGGGATCCCTGACCGTGAAAGAAATGAGATTCGGAGTGCTCTGGGCTCGAGCAGTGAAAGACTGCTTCGGGAGAAAGGGGAGGGCCATCGACCGAATGAATAGGCTTCCTTCTCTCGGGAAATCCTTGGAAGCGGGGTGTTTCCCTCTGTACGACGCCTCCATTGAAGCCCCCGGGTTTTCACCCCAGAAGGGGAGATCAACGTCGATCCCCTCAATCATGAACCCTTCTCCGAAGATCCCGCCGTCGTGCCATGAGCAGCGGCCAAGCAGTTTCCAACCTTCGCTCCCCTTTTGAAACTCCATCTCAGCCATGAGGTCTCCTTCTACTGTGAGTTCCGCAAGGAACGGCGCCTCTCGCTCGAAGGGCTCTTTGAAAAAAAGCTGGAAGGCAGGCTTGAGGTGCACCCGCGGAAGCCGAACGCGAAGATGACATGGCCTTTGCAGCGCGAGATCCGCCAGTTGCCCCTCAGCTTCAAGGGACAAGAGATCGCGTAGCGTTAACTTGAAGTCCTTGAGGTCGGTGGTCNCGGTAGACAAGTCGTGGGTCCCATCGGCCTGGAACTGCAGACTGTTCCTGTTCAAATCGACATAGATCCGATCGTACAGAAAATCTCCTTTTCCCGCTATTCCCTGGACAGAGGTCCTCCATTGGGTCTGACCCCTGTTTCCGGCCGCCGCGACGCTGAGGCCGAGGGAGATCTTTTCACCGGCGTGTCTGGAATCGGGACTTTGAAAAGCGAACTCGTCGAGGGTCCATTTTGATTCCACAAGCCAATGACCCTCTTGGTCCAGTGAGCCTCTCATCAAGAGGGAATCGGCACCCTCCATCCGCCAATCCGAAGGGAGAAGATTCAG
>JGI26437J51864_10000340_pt1 | contig 12858 bp, 12 predicted proteins | sample FrelakmetLWP11LW_FD_51864 | JGI IMG/M metagenome (IMG submission 51864)
TGGGCCTACTGCCATGCGCCGCACGGGTCTGACGAGGACATGGCGGATCTCATCGAAGAGAGGATCGAGCACTACGCGCCCGGGTTCCGGGGGCTCATCCTGGCAAAGAGCAGCATGCCCCCTGCGGCCATGGAGCGCTACAACCCGAACTACGTCGGGGGAGACATCAACGGCGGCCTGCAGGATCTCTTTCAGCTCTACAGCCGGCCGGTCCTCTCGTTTTTCCCCTACCGGACTTCGAAGAAGAATATCTACATCTGCTCGTCCTCAACGCCGCCCGGCGGCGGCGTGCACGGGCTCTGCGGCTACTACGCGGCCCGGGGCCTCTGATCGCGCGGTCCCGCCCCGCCGCGCATCCCGCCCACTTTGCCGTTGACACCCCCGAGGCGCCTTTCTATACTCATCAATCGATGAGCTCCGTACGGTTTGTTCGTTCCCGGTCCACGCTCCGCAGGCAGGGAGGGCCCTGAATGTATCGCATCGCCTTGAAAATGCTCATGGGGGACCGCGGCAAGTACCTGGGCCTTATCATGGGGCTGACCTTCGCGGCCCTGCTCATCACCCAGCAGTCCTCCATCTTCACGGGCCTCATGACCCGCACCTACAGCTTCATCAACGACCTGTCCCAGCCGGACATCTGGGTCATGGACCCCAAAGTCCAGTTCATCGACGACGTCAAACCGATGCAGGACACCCAGCTTTTCCGGGTGCGCGGTATCACCGGCGTCGAGTGGGCCGTGCCCCTCTACAAGGGGCTCCTTAAGGCGCGCCTCGAGGACGGCAACTTCCAGATCGTCAACCTGCTGGGCCTCGACGACGCGACCCTCATCGGGGGTCCGCCCGTCATGCTCGAGGGCAACCTGAGTGATCTGCGCCGCCAGGACGCCATCATCGTCAACGACGTGGGGGCGGCAACCCGGCTGGCGAAGAAGCCGAAGGAGCCCGGCGGGAAGCCGGTTCCCCTCCAGGTGGGGGACGTCCTGGAGATCAACGACCGGCGCGCCGTCGTCGTGGGCATCTGCCGGGTGCTGCGCACCTTCCAGTCCCAGCCCGTGGTCTACACGACCTACAGCCGGGCGACGACCTTCGCCCCGAGGGAGCGCAAGCTCCTGTCCTTCGTGCTCGTCAAGGCGGCCGACGGGGTCGACCCGGAGGGGCTGGCCGGGCGGATCGCCCAGGGTACGGGGCTTGCGGCCTACACGGCGCAGGAGTTCAAGGACCTGACGTTTAACTACTACATGAAGAGCACGGGAATCCCCATCAATTTCGGGATCGCCGTCATGCTGGGCTTTCTGATCGGTACGGCCATCGCGGGCCAGACCTTTTACAACTTCACCCTCGAGAACCTGCGCTACTTCGGCACCCTGAAGGCCATGGGGACGACCAACACGGTTCTTTTGCGGATGATCGTGCTGCAGGCCCTCGTCGTCGGCGCCCTGGGATACGGGCTCGGGGTGGGCGCCGCCGCCCTCTTCGGGTATCTCATGAGGGGCACGGAGCTCTCCTTCCGGCTCCTCCCGGAGATCCTCGTCCTCGCGGGGGGCGCCATCGCCGTCATCGTCACCCTTTCGGCCCTGTTGAGCATCCGCAAGGTCATGAAACTCGAGCCGGCCATCGTCTTCAAGATGTAGGGGGGGTATGTCGCAAAACGGAACGGCCGTTTCCCTGCGGGGCGTCAGCAAGGCCTACGGTGCGGGCACTTCACGGGTGCAGGCCCTGCGGGGCGTCGATCTGGATGTGCGCCTCGGGGAGCTGCTCATGCTCGTGGGCCCCTCGGGTTGTGGAAAGACGACCCTCATCTCCGTCGTGGCCGCCATCCTCGACCACGACGAAGGCGAGATCGTCGTCTTCGACCGTGACCTCAAGGCCATGAGCCCGGGCGAGAAGACGCGTTTCCGGGGGGCCAACATCGGCTTCGTGTTCCAGGCCTACAACCTGATTCCTACCATAACCGTCACGGAGAACGTCGCCATTCCCCTGTTGATCCTCGGCAGCCGCAGGGCCGCCGCCCTGGCGAGAGCCGGGGAGGTCCTGGGTGCCGTGGGGCTCGGGGACAAGCTGGAGGCCCTTCCCGCGGCTCTCTCGGGCGGACAGCAGCAGCGGGTGGCCATCGCCCGGGCCCTTGTCAACAACCCGCGGCTCATCGTCTGCGACGAGCCGACGAGCGCCCTCGATCACGACACGGGCAGGCTGGTGATGGAGGTCCTCCGGAAAAACGCCCTCTCTGCGGACCGGGCCCTCATCATCGTGACCCACGACAACCGGATCTTCAACTTCGCGGACCGCATCGCCCGGATGGACGACGGCAGGATCATCCTCGTCGAACCCCAGGTGGCGACATTCTAGGAGGCCTTATGGTCAGAAAGTACGCCCTTCCCCTGCTTGCCGTCCTCGGCCTCGTCTTCGCGCTGTGGATGGTCAAGGAAGGTTCGAAGCCGAGCATCCACGCAAAACCGGTGGCGGACCCCCCGCGGGTGGAGTTCGTCAACCGGATCTCGGGCGCCGGCATCGTGGAGGCCAGCACGCGGAACATATCCGTGGGCGCCCATCTGCCGGGAGTCGTCGCGCGGGTCCACGTCAAGGTGGGCGAGCGCGTCAGGGCCGGCAGCGCGCTGTTCTCGATCGACGACCGCGCAAGGCGCGCCGACCTCGCCGTGCGCGAGGCGCGGGTGCGGGAGGCGGAGGCCAACCTCCAGGACCTCCGGGCCCAGCTCGGGATCGCCGAAAAAGTCAAGGACCCGCGGGCGATCAGCGTGGACGACCTCAACAAGCGCCGCTTCGCCGTCCAGGCGGCCGAGGCTCGCCTTGCCAACGCCGTGGCGGAGGTCAGGGCGGCGCAGGTCGACCTCGATCTGCTGACGGTGCGGGCGCCCGTGGACGGTGCGGTCCTCCAGGTCAACGTCCGGCCCGGCGAGTATGCCGCGAGCGGTGTCACGGCCCAGCCGCTCGTGCTCCTGGGCAGCCTGGAGAGGCTCCATGTCCGCGTGGACATCGACGAAAACGACGCCTGGCGCTTCACCGAGAAGGCCCGGGCGGTGGCCTTTGTGCGCGGCAACCCGAACCTGAAGACGGACCTGCGCTTCGAGTACGTCGAAAACTACGTGGTTCCCAAGCGCTCGCTCACCGGCGAGAGCACCGAGAGGGTCGACACCCGCGTCATGCAGGTCATCTACAGCTTCAGCCGAAGCGACCTTTCGGTGTTCCCTGGGCAGCTGATGGATGTGTTCGTCGAAGACCGCTCGACGCAGGCGCCGACACCGAAAAAGGCCGGCGGAGAGGCGAAAAAGCCGTGAAGAGAACCCCGCTCTGCATGATCGCTCTCCTGCTGCTCGTCTCGGGCTGCTTTGCCGTGGGACCCGACTACAGCAGGCAGGAGCCGCCCGTTCCTGCGCAGTTCTCCGCGCTGGAGAAGGGGGTCTTTCGCGGCGAGCCTCTGCCCGGGGCGTTTCTCGACGCCTGGTGGCAAACCTTTGACGATCCGCTCCTTGATTCCCTCATGGAAAGGCTCGTCTCCCGCAACCTCGATCTGCGCATCGCAGTGGCGCGGCTGATGCAGGCGCGGGCGCAGGCGGGCGTGGCCTCGTCGGCGTACCTGCCCGAGGGAGGCTTCACGGGGGAATACCGGCGCCTGCGCAGGGACGAGGCGTCCGTCGTGGGCGCGGCGGCCTCCGCGGCGAGGGGCAGGGAGCAGGACTTCTGGCTCGCGGGCTTCGACGCCTCGTGGGAGGTCGACGTCTTCGGCTCCGTGCGCCGGCAGGTGGAGGCGGCCGATGCGGACCTCTCCGCCTCCGGGGAGGCGCTGCGCGATGGCCTCGTCTCCCTGCGTGGGGAGCTGGCGCGCAATTACTTCGAGCTCCGGGGTCTGCAGCTCCGGATCGACATCGCCCGCCAGGAAATCCGGATCCGACGGGAAAACGTGGACATCACCGGGGCGCGCGCGAAGGCGGGGCTTGCAAGCGAGCTCGACTATGCGCGGGCGCAGGGGGAGCTGGCCAGCGCCGAGGCGCGCATCCCCGCGTTCGAGCGTTCCCTGCAGGCCGCCGCATACCGGATCGGGGTTCTCCTGGGTCAGGAGCCCTCCGGCCTGGAGGCCGAGCTGCGCACGGCGGGCGCCCTCCCCGCCGCGCCGCCGGATCTGCCGGTGGGCATTCCGTCGGAGCTGCTGCGCCGCCGCCCCGACATCCGGAAGGCCGAGCGCGAGCTGGCGGCGGCCACGGCCCGCATCGGCGTGTCGACGGCGGAGCTCTTCCCGCGATTCTCCCTCACCGGCTCCTTCGGATACGAGGCGAGCGAGGGCAGGCTCATGTTCCGCGACGAGAGCAACTTCTGGTCGATCGGCCCGACGCTGCGCTGGCCGATCCTCAATTTCCGCCGCATCCTCTCCCAGATCGACGGGAGCAAGGCGGTTCGCGAGGAGGCGCTCGCCCGCTACGAGCAGTCGGTCCTGCTCGCCCTCGAGGAGGTTGAAAACGCGCTGGTGGCCATCTCCCGGGAGAAGACCCGCAGCGAGGCGCTGGCCGAGGCCGTCCGGGCGAACGACCTGGCCGTCCAACTCGCCATGGATCGATACATCGCGGGAGTGCAGAGCTACCTGGCCGTCACGGATGCCCAGGCCGCCCTCTACGCGGCGGAGGACCAGTTGGCCCAGAGCCGCCAGGCACAATCCCTGGCGCTGGTTTCCCTCTACAAGGCCCTGGGAGGGGGATGGCCGGAAGAGACTTCATCATCCGCGGGGTCTACCCGAAATGAGTGAGCGGGCGTGCGCAGCCGCCGGGGCAGGCAACATCATGAACGGATCAAACGAGCGAAGGGAAATCGGTCAATGAACAGAATCCCCTGCGTGGGCGAAGTCGCCCCGGACTTCAAGGCCATGGCGTTTCATGGAGGAAGGCAGATCGAGATCAGTCTCTCGGGGCACCGGGGGAAGTGGGTCGTCCTGATCTTCTACCCAGGTGATTTCACCTGCGTGTGCCCGACGGAGATCGCCGCTGCGGCCGTCAAGTACCCCGCCTTCCGCGAACTCGGCGCAGAGCTGCTGGCGGTGAGCACCGACACGGCGGAGGACCACCGGGAATTCCAGGAAAGGGAGCTCTCCCGCGTCGTGAGCGGAGGCGCCCGGTTTCCACTCGTCGCGGACCCCTCGGGAGCCGTCGGCTCCCTGTATGGCCTTTACGATGCCGGGCAAAAGACGGAGCGGCGCGGCCACTTCCTCATCGACCCGGACGGTGTCATCCAGTCTCTCGAAGTCGTGGCGGCGCCGCTGGGCAGAAGCCTGACGGAGATGATTCGCCAGTTGAGGGCTTTGAAGGATCACCGGGAAACGGGACACATGATGCCCTGCGGCTGGGAGCCCGGCAAGCAGACGCTGACCGCCGTGGACGAATCCGGCAGCAGGATTTCGCCCTTGGACTCGTGGAAGCCGCGCGAGGCGTTCTGAGGGCAATCATAGATCAAGTATTCATTTTCGATGAGGCGGGGCTTATCTGTTTGCAGGAACGGAAACTTGGAGGGATTTTGGAGTTGAGCCAAGGAGAGACTGATGAAACATCATGGCGTCTGCAAGGGCCGATTCCCTCTGGATCTCAAAGAACTGGAGTTTCGGTATCATTACCGCACCGGAGATCTCTTCGATGAGGTAGCCAACGACCCCTGCGATCTGGTGCCAAAACGGGACTCATTACCAAACATTTATATCTGCTCGTCCTCAACACCTCCCGGCGGCGGCGTGCACGGGCTCTGCGGCTACTACGCGGCCCGGGGCCTCTAAAAGTACCAAACGTAGCTTGTCAGGAAATGTTTCAACCCGGGCTCACATGAATGCGGTCAAGATACGAACCTCCATTCTCCCGCCGAGGGGTTCCATGAGAAGCATGCGCCACCTGATCATCGTCCTTGGCGACCAACTCGACAGTCGCTCAGCGGCCTTCGATGGTTTCGACCGCAGGGAAGATGCGGTTTGGATGGCCGAGGTAGCAGGCGAAGCTCAACACGTTCCGTCGCACAAAGCGCGGATTGCACTTTTCCTCTCCGCCATGCGCCACTTCAGGATGTCCCTTGAAGACGAGGGGATCCCTGTCTATTACCGGAAACTGGAAGACCCGGGAAACCGGGGGACTCTTGGCCGGGAACTGGAGGAGACCGCCGGCCGATTCAAGCCGCGCCGGCTCATCGTAGTCGAGCCCGGCGAGTGGCGCGTGCGGGAGGAGATCAAAGAGGCCGCGAAAAGAGCGGGCATCGATCTCGAAATCCGCGAGGATCATCACTTCGTTGCTTCCCATGAGGACTTCGAGAGCTTCGCACGAGGCAAGAAACAGTTGATGATGGAGTTTTTTTATCGCAGTATGAGAAGGAAGACGGGCATTCTGATGGAGGGGAACGCACCCGAGGGCGGGAAGTGGAACTATGACACGGAAAACCGGAAGGGTTTCGAGAAGAAAGGACCGGGGCAAATCCCCGTACCCGTTTCCTTCCCCCCCGACGAGATCACCCGCGAGGTTCTGGAGATCGTCGGTAAATTCTTTGCCGGGCATCCCGGGAGCCTTCGGCACTTCGACTGGCCCGTCACGCGGCAGCAGGCCGCGGAAGCCCTGCAGGATTTCGCCGCCAATCGGCTTTCCCTGTTCGGCCCCTACCAGGATGCCATGTGGGCCGGCCATCCTTACCTGTATCACTCGCGGCTCGCCTCGTCGATGAATCTGAAACTCCTCGCCCCCCGGGAGGCAGTGCGCGCCGCCGAGGAGGCCTACAGGAAACGACGGGCGGCGCTGAACTGCGTCGAGGGGTTTATCCGGCAGATCATCGGCTGGCGTGAGTACGTCCGAGGCGTGTATTGGCATTTCATGCCGGACTATCTGTCCATGAACGCCATGGATGCCGATCTGCCCCTGCCCCGGCTCTACTGGACTGCCGAGACGGAAATGAACTGCCTGAGAGAGGCCGTCAGCCAGACACTGGAATACGGCTACGCCCATCACATACAGCGGCTCATGGTAACAGGGCTTTTTGCCCTCCTCCTGGGTGTGAACCCACGGGAGGTCCACGAGTGGTATCTCGCCATCTATGTCGATGCCGTCGAGTGGGTCGAACTTCCCAACACGCTCGGCATGTCCCAGTTCGCTGATGGCGGGATCATGGCATCCAAACCCTATGTCGCCACGGGGAAATACATCGACCGAATGAGCAACTACTGCGGGTCCTGTCGTTACGACCCCGACAAGCGTCAAAGCGAGAAGGCCTGCCCCTTCACCGTTTTGTACTGGGACTTCCTGATCCGACATCGCAAGAGGATTGGCCGCAATCCCCGGATGGGCCTTCAAATGAAAAATGCCGACCGCCTCGGCACAACCGAACAGAGAAATATCCGCCGCCATGCCGATGCCATTCGCCGCTCGATCGATNNTCATTATGCCGTAAAGGGACCCGGATCATGAAACCGACACCCTTCAACCCCGCAGCGGACCTTCCCCCCATCCCTTTTGAGGAGCGGCATCTGGAGCTCGCCTGGCGCCTCAAGCAGGCGGGACTCCCCTGGAGGCCCCATGTGGGATGTTTCGTCTGGGATCGTGAGGAGGCGATCCCCGTNCCTTCACCCTTCCCGGGGCGGGTTTACTTCATCCTCAACCTGGGCCACTTTCTCCGCCTTCTCGGCTCCGAGGAGCGCATGATGGAAAAATTGGTCTGGCTCCCCACCTGGCACCAGGCAAGGCTTGCCGCAGAAACAATAGGCGTTGAGAAAGAGGCCCTTCGCCATCTCTGGCAGGAAGAGGGTGCCCTGAATCCCGGCGAGGACCTTCTGGGTCTCTACGAACTCCTGTTGAACGCCTTAAGGAGGAAACCCTAGATGGAGGAGCTGAAGAATATTCGGGTCATTCTGGCAGAACTGCTTCGGACACAGAAGCTTGCCGTCCTGTCCACCGTACGCAGCGACGGCTCAGCCTACAGCAATCTCGTCTCCTTCGCGGCCCCGCGGCCTGAAAACCTCCTTTTCGCCACAACCCGCGCAACCCGAAAGTACGCCAACCTGATGAAAAATGCGCAGGTGGCCCTCCTGATTGACAACCGCCGCAATGATGAAGCCGACTTTCACGAGGCCGTTGCGGCCACGGCCCTGGGGAGGGCCGTCGAACTTGCCGATGCGGAACGTACCGCGGGTCTTGTGACATTTCTCGCAAAGTTTCCATTCCTGGCGGAATTTGCCCACTCCCCCAGCTGCGCACTCTTCAGGGTGGACGTGGAACGCTTCATCGTCGTCACGAAATTCCAGAATGTCGTCGAGGTGCGCACCAGCCCATGACCTACACGATTGCTCTCGATCAGGTAAGGCCCGAAGATCGCGACCGCATCGGCGGCAAGGGTTATGCTTTGTCCGTCATGGCCGGAAAGGGGTTGCGGATCCCGAACGCAATGATCATCACGGTGGCCGCTTACAAAGAGTATCTTGCCCGCACAGGGATCGGCGAGTCGATCGCCCTGGAGATCAACCGCAAGATGATCGTGCAGCTGCGATGGGAGGAGCTGTGGGATGCGGCCTTGCGCATCCGTAACCTGTTCCTGCGGACCCCCTTGCCCGGCGAACTCAAGGCATCCCTTTCCAGAGAGATCGCATCGAAATTCGCAGGCAGGGCAGTGGTCGTCCGCTCCTCGGCTCCGGGCGAGGATTCGGCAAACGTTTCTTTTGCCGGACTCCACGAATCCTATGTCAACATTCAGGGAACCGAAGCCATCCTCGATCATGTTCGACTGGTCTGGGCCTCCCTGTGGTCCGATGCGGCCCTTCTCTATCGGAAGGAGTTGGGGCTCGACATTGCTACGAGTTCCATGGCCGTCATCATCCAGGAACTCGTCACCGGTAATCGGTCCGGTGTCGCTTTTAGCCAAAGCCCCGAAAATCCTGCCCAGGCGGTCATTGAAGCCGTCCATGGCTTCAACCAAGGCCTTGTGGATGGTACGATTGAGCCGGACCGATGGATACTGGATCGCAAGACGGAAGCCATCCTCTCGCACCGCCCCGCGGATCGGCAACAGGCCATTTTTTCCGGTCCTTCCGGCGTGGAGTTGCAGCCCCTGCCGGCCGACGTCGCAGCCCGTCCTCCCCTTTCACCGCCGGAGGTCAAGACCGTCTTCAAGATGACGCGTAAGGCTGAAGAACTCTTTGGTTCCCCGCAGGATATGGAATGGACCCTCTGCAAGCGCGCACTCTTTATCCTGCAGTCTCGTCCCATTACGACGGGAGAACCCGCGGAAGGCGATGACAAAAGGTCCTGGTATTTGTCGTTGCGGCGAAGCTTCGAGAATCTGAAGGCCCTGCTTACGGAAGTCGAGGGAAAATGGATCCCTGCCATGATTGCCGAAGGCAATGAGCTTTCACGTGCCGGCCTGTCGACGCTTTCTGATGCGGAACTGGCCGGCGAGATCGACAGGCGGCAGGCCATTCATAAAAGGTGGAGCGAGGTCTACGAGACCTACTTCATTCCTCTGGCACACGGGATCCGCCTGTTCGGGCAGACATACAACGATGCCCTGCGCCCCGTTGATCCCTACGAGTTTATGGATCTTCTCGGAGGCACGGAGTTGATCAGCGTAGACAGAAACCGCCTCCTTGCGCGCATGGCCGAAATGGTGCGGGGGAATCATACACTTGAGCTGGCTATCAGGGCGGGTGCTTTCACAGAGAAGGATCGAGTCTTTGATGCCGTCCTGGAGGAGTTTGCGCGTCGTTATGGCGACCTGGGATGCGGGACCGACAGATGCTTCCAGGGGAATGACGCTCTTTTTGCCCTGATTCTCCGGATGGCCGCCGCCCCCGCCGTACGGGAGCGTTTCAGTCATGCGGGCATCGAAGAGCGAAGAGAGGCATATCTCTCCCGCTTTGTCGGAGGCGCCCGAAATCGGGCAGTGGAGATCCTCGATCTTGGCCGGGCCAGTTACCGCTTGCGGGACAACGATAACATACACCTGGGACGGATCGAAGGGGCGCTCCTTGCTGCCATCGAGGAAGGAAAGCATCGACTTGAAGGACGAATGGGCCCAGCAGCGCATGGGCTCCAGCCGGGCGATACGGCACAGGCGCTGCGGGATCCTCATTTCCTGCCACGCCCGGAAATGCCCGCGAAAGATGAAATAACAGGCACCGAGGAGATCACCGTGAGGCAAATTCGCGGCCAGCCGGCAGGACCAGGCGTTGCCAGAGGCCAGGCCCGGGTGATTGTCGTGCATGCGGATCTTCTCGACATCAGGGCAGGTGAGATCCTCGTGTGCGACGCCATCGATCCGAACATGACCTTCGCCGTACCCCTGGCGGCGGGGATCGTCGAGCGCCGCGGCGGGATGCTGATTCACGGTGCCATCATCGCCCGCGAATACGGCATCCCATGCGTGACAGGCATCCCCAGGGCTGTTGAGATGATCAAAACAGGCGACCGGCTTATTGTCGACGGCTACCTCGGCATCGTCACGATAGAGAAATCGTCTGACCTGTAGCCCGTCCCGGGAAACGAGGCCGGCATATGCGCGATCAGAGCCGTGACTCCGGCTGTCATGTGTCCTGATGGAACCGCTTTCGGAGGCTCGCAAGAAAGCTAGCCATCCCCTGACCAAGATCCCTCTGTCGGTACTCAATCATTCCAGCAGTTCGACAATTCGAAATATGGCAAAGGGAACCAAGAACTGTTATCATAAACCTCTGAGAGAAAAGAATATGAAGGAAATGAAAATCCCACAAAAGCAGATCATCACCTTTCTCCTGTTACCTGTATTTTTTCTCTCCGTAACCGGTAACGTCATGGCGACCGAAGAAGCAAAATATGCGGTGCTGGAAAAAGACGGGCCCTTTGAGCTCAGGCAATACGAGCCCTACATCGTAGCGGAGACTCTTGTCGAAGGTGATTTCGATGAGGTGGGCAGCGCGGGATTCCGTCGTCTCTTCCGATATATTTCGGGTGACAATCAGACAAAAACGACGATTTCCATGACCGCTCCGGTAGCGCAGGAGATGAGATCGGAAAAGATTTCGATGACCGCCCCCGTAACACAACAGAAGGAAGGTAAGGACTGGAGCATTGCCTTCGTCATGCCTGCCGAATATACGATGGATAGCCTGCCGATACCCAATGACGCCAAGATTACGTTAAGAGCAATCCCGGCGCGGCTTGTAGCGGCAATAACATACTCCGGTACGTGGAGTGAATCGCGCTACGAGGAGCATAAGGCCCTGCTGGATCAGATGATGAGCAAGCGAAGGCTCAAGCCTGCCGGAGAATATATCTATGCCCGGTATAATCCGCCATTCACGCCCTGGTTTATGAGGCGAAATGAGGTATTGGTTCCGGTGGAGCGGATCCAGTAAGCCTGATGTCTGTTGAAAAACGTATTCTTTTCTGTCACTATTAAAAAGATGGCTCCTTTAGAACATGATTTCAATGCTCAGGATGGCCATTCGGATCATATTGCCCGCCGATCAATCGGCCTGTTCCTGCAGACGGACTTCTCCAAGCCTTTCAAGGAGGCATAAACCATGGTGTCTAAGCCTCGTATGAACATTGCCGTCGTCGGCGCCGGTATTTCCGGCATCATGTCCGCCTATCTTCTGGACCGCAGGCACGAGGTCACTCTCTTCGAGAAAAACGACTACATCGGCGGCCACACGAACACGGCCGTCATCGGGAACGGCCCCGACGCGGGTCTGCCCGTGGACACGGGCTTCATCGTCCACAACGAGCGGACCTACCCGCTCTTCAGGGCCTTTCTCAGGCAGCTGGGGGTTACGGCAGCGAAGACGGATATGTCCTTCAGCTGCCAGGACAATGCGACGGGCCTGCAGTACAGCAGCCTCGGGCTCGGCGGCTTCTTCGCCCAACGCGCAAACCTCTTGAGGCCTTCCTACTGGGCTTTCCTGCTCGGGATCCGGCGTTTCTGCACGCGAACGCTGGATCAGTTCGAGCGCGGCAGGCTGGGCGGCCTCACCCTCGGCCAGTTCGCCGAACGCGAGGGCTTCCGGCAGGACGTCATCGAACAGTTCGTCATCCCCATGGCCTCGGCCATCTGGTCCGCCTCGGAGGCCAAGACGATGGAATTCCCCATGGAATCCTTCGCCCGCTTCTACTCGAACCACGGCCTGCTGACCCTCTGGGACCCTCCGGCCTGGTACTATATCCCGGGCGGAAGCCACACGTACGTCAAGGCCTTTCTCAAGACCTTCAAGGGGACGGTGCGCCCCAAATGCCCCATCGCGGCAATCCGGAGAACCGGTACCGGCATTGCCGTGAAACTTGCCGACGGAGCCGAGGAAACCTTCGATGCCGTCGTCATCGCCGCCCATGCCGACGAGGCATACAGGCTCCTGGCAGACCCGTCGCCCGAGGAAACGCGCCTTCTCGGCCCATGGAGCTACTCGACAAACCACACGGTGCTCCACCGGGACACGTCCTTCCTGCCCGAAAACCGCAGGGCCTGGGCCTCGTGGAATTACCGCCACGAGCCGTCCATCCCGAAGACGTTTCCGGCCATGGTCACCTACTACATGAACCACCTGCAGCGCCTCGGCGCGCGGGACCACTACTGTGTCACCCTCAACCCCTGGAAACCGGTGGCGGCCTCCGAGATCATCGGCGAAACGGTCTACCACCACCCGATGTACACCTTTGAATCCATGGCCACGCAAGCGGAGCTCCCCTCCCTCAACGGGAAGCGAAACACCTTCTTCTGCGGCGCCTATTTCGGCTACGGGTTCCACGAGGACGGAACGCGATCCGCCGTGGAGATGGCACGCAACTTCGGAATCGAGCTATGAGCGCATTTCTCTACAACGGGCTGATCGAGCATCACCGTCACAAGCCCCGGGATCACCAGTTCCGCTACCCC
>JGI26437J51864_10000341_pt1 | contig 12848 bp, 16 predicted proteins | sample FrelakmetLWP11LW_FD_51864 | JGI IMG/M metagenome (IMG submission 51864)
CCGGCGGCGTACTCGGTGTCGCCCTTGGCCAGCGCGTTCCACACGATCACCATGGCGATGCAGCGGGCCAGCCCGATCATGATCAGGCCGATCATGAACTCCGGGTGGCCGTGCAGGAACACGGCCGCCAGGGCGAACATCAAGACCGGGCCGATGGCCCAGTTCTGTACCAGCGACAGCCCCAGCACCTTGACATCGCGAAATACGTCGCCGAGTTCCTCGTAGCGCACCTTGGCCAGCGGCGGATACATCATGAGGATCAGGCCAATGGCGATCGGCACGTTGGTCGTCCCGAACTCGAAGCGATGGATGAAGCTTTGCGAGCCGGGCACCAGGTAGCCCAGCCCCACTCCGATGGCCATCGCCAGGAAAATCCAGAGCGTCAGGTACCGGTCCAGCAGCGAGAGCCTCTTGGCGATACCGGCCATGACTTACCTCCACGTCCAACCGATGTGCCGGTGACCCTCAGACCTTGGCGGCGACCACGTCCACACTGGTGATGAAGTCGCCCACCGAGGTTCCGGGCGGAAGCGCCCGGGCGATCTTCGCATACAGCGGGTCCTTGAACTCCGCCAGCGCCGCGACGTATTCGGGCTTCGGCCGCAAGGACACCTCGGCCAGCCCCGCCGCCAGCACCAACCGGCGGTATTCCTCCAGCAGCACCGCGCCGGCCACACAACCCACCAGCGCCTCGACCATCTGAGCGACCTGCGGCGGCAGCGGACGCAGCAGCGCCATGTCGGACACGGCCACCCGGCCGCCGGGCTTGAGCACGCGGGCGATCTCGCGCCAGACCTGCGGCTTATCGGGCGAGAGGTTGATCACACAATTGGAGATAACCACATCCACGCTGGCGTCGGCCACCGGCAGATGCTCGATTTCACCAAGGCGGAACTCGACGTTGTCCAGACCGGTGCTCTGCCGATAGGACGCGATGTTGCGCCGCGCCTTGGTGAGCATCTCCGGCGTCATGTCCACGCCGATCACGCGACCGGTGTTTCCAACCTTGGGACCGGCCAGGAACACGTCGAACCCGCCGCCAGAGCCCAGGTCCAGCACAATCTGCCCCGGCTGAAGCGCCGCAATCGCGGTGGGATTGCCGCAGGATAGGCCCATGTTGGCTCCCTCGGGCAGGTTGCGAATCTGCTCGGCCGAGTAGCCGATCTGCTGGGCCAGCGCGTCGGCGCTGTGCGTGCTAGCGCTGCAGCACCGGCCGGCCTTGGTGACCGTAGCGAGCCGGCCCGTCTGGGCGACCTTGGCGTAACCGTCGCGGACCTGCTCGCGCACATCCGACGTCGAGGAACAGCACTTGGTGGCGGAAGCATCACAGCAACCCATATTGAACTCCTCTCTGGATTAGATTCCTTGGTTCAGCGATTGCGGCAGCGTTCGCACGAATGCGGCGATTTCATCGCGCACACGCCGGTAGTGGCCCAGGGCTTCCTCTTCGGTCTTGGCGTTCTGGGCCAATCGCGCAGGATCGTCGAAGCCGACATGGACGACCCTGGCCTTGCTGCTCAGCCATGCGGGGCAGGTTTCGTTGGCATGGCCACAGACCGTCACGACATAGTCGAAGGGCACGTCCCGCACGGCGTCGGCGGTCTTGGACGTTTGGCGGCTGATGTCCACGCCGGCCTCGGCCATGACTTTCACCGCATTGGGATTCAGTCCGTGGGTTTCGATGCCCGCGGAATAGACCTCGATCAGGTCGCCCTTAAGATGGCGCGCCCAGCCCTCGGCCATCTGGCTGCGGCAAGAGTTGCCGGTGCAGAGGAACAGAATCTTCAGTTTCCGCGGTAACATGCGCTGACCTCCTCCAAGTCCTTCTTGCGGACGCAGCAGAGCTGCTTAGCATCGGCCTGGATCACGGATTCGTCTGCCAATGTTTCCAGTACCCACCGCAGCGCCTTCCATGCTGCCGGCGCGGCTTGGCGGCCGGCCAGGCGGAAGTAATGCCAGCGGCCCTTCTTTTTCCGCGTCACCAGGCCGGCCTGGTAGAGCAGGTCCATGTGCTTGGAAACAGTGGACGGCGCTATGCTCAGCAGATCAACGATCTGGCAGAGGCACAGCTCGCCCTCGCGGAGGGCCAGCAGCGCCCGCACGCGGGTCGCGTCGGAGAGGGCCTTGGTGATGGCCAGAAACGGCTTCATGAGCGGCTTCCTCACTTCGTCAAGTAACGAAGTATAGCCTCAGCGTAAATGCGCGGCAAGTCCGCCGGCAAAGTCTACAGAGGACAGCAGCCCATGCAGCGGACGCCGAAGATTCTCACGCACTGGCCAGTGCCTCCCTGGCCAGGGCGACGATCTTCTGGACCTGCTCGTCGTTGATCTTCACTCCCTTGGCTTTCTCGATACCGTGGTCCGTCACGCGGATGATCTTTACGTTGGTCAACCCCAGCTTCTGGAAGATCAGCCGGGCGCAGTCCAGCGAGCACCCGTCGATGAGGAGATTCAGGTCCGCTTCGTTGGCGGTCTGAATCATGTTGGGGATACCCGCCCCCAGGCCGGCCAGGCAGAACATCTGCCCCAGCCCCTCGGCCATCAGTTGCCGTGCCACGCGATCGGCAATTTCCGCGACGTTCGCCGCGCCCGAACAGGCGTACACCAGGATTTTCTTCCTGGCCGCCGCCGCTGCGCATCCGCAAGTTGTCTGCTCTGTCATGACCGTGCTCCTTTCAAGCATGTCTGGCCCACGCGGGCCGTTGATGAGTGCGTGATTATTTAATCACGCACGGAGTCCAAAAGAAGGCCCCGTCAGGGGCCGCTTCTGCCTCAGCAATCAGACCGTGTCCCGCAACGTCCGGTATAGCACCAGCTTCGCCATCGAGAGGTCGTAGCAGGTGCGGTAGTCCGAACAGGCCAGGCACGTTTCCCAGCCCGCAGGGTCGACATCCATCTGCAGACTCTGCACGCCGATGCCCTGGCTGCTGGCCAGAACACTGAAGGCTTGGCCCCTGAGCCGCTGGTTGTACTCCAGTCGTGCCAGGTCTGGCATCATCTGGCCGTAGCAGTGTTGGTGGCTCATGGGCGCTGCTCGTACAAACGCCGAGCGTCAGGCGAATGCCACGACCCTCGCGTCCTCGCTGACGTTGTGCTTGAGCGCCTGCGTGGCGCAGTTCAGGAAATTCAGGATGCACGGCGTGCGCAACTCGTAGTAGACCATCAGGCCCTCCTTGCGACACCGCAGCACGCCGGCCTTCAGCATCACCGCCAGGTGCCGAGACACGTTGGACCGCTCGGAACCCAGATGCCTGGCGATGTCGCAGACGCATTTCTCGCCGTCTTTAAGAAAGTCCACCACCGCCACGCGCAGGGGGTGGGCCAGGGCCTTAATGATCTCGGCCTTGCGTTCGTAGACGGCTTTGGTCTGTGGGTCGATCATGTGCGGAGGTGCCAGAGGCTTACGACGCTACGTGAGCATTTAATCACACAGTTGCCAACACGTCAAGACCGCCGCGCGGCTTGGACCCCTGATCAGCCATTGCACGAGGAGTTACTTCTTCCAGACCTTCGCCCGGAAGTCGCTGATCGCCTGCTTAAGCTGCTTCTCGATGTCGTCGGTCAGCTCTTTCTTCTGCGCTATCTCCGTCAGCAGGTCCGGCGCCGCCGTCTGCACGTATGTCAGCAGGCTGCTCTGGAACTCGGCCACGCGCGACAGCGGCACGTCGTCGAGGTGGCCCTGGGTCCCGGCATAAATGACGATCACCTGCTGCTCCACGGGCATGGGCTTGTACTGGGGCTGCTTCAGCAGTGCCACCAGCCGCGCGCCGCGATCGAGCTGCTTCTGTGTCGCCTTGTCCAGTTCAGTGCCGAGCTGGGCAAAGGCCTCCAGCTCGCGGTAATTGGCCAGGTCCAAACGGAGCGAAGCCGCCACCTTCTTGTCCTTCATGGCCTTGATCTGGGCGTTGCCGCCCACGCGGCTGACGCTGATGCCCACGTTGATCGCCGGACGCACACCGGCAAAAAACAGATCGGGCTCCAGGTAAATCTGGCCGTCCGTGATGCTGATGACGTTGGTCGGGATATACGCCGACACTTCGCCCTCTTGCGTTTCGATGATGGGCAGCGCCGTCAACGAGCCGGCGCCGTTGGCATCGCTAAGTTTACAGGCCCGCTCCAGCAGACGGCTGTGCAGATAAAACACATCGCCCGGATAAGCCTCGCGTCCCGGGGGGCGCCGCAAGAGCAGCGAAAGCTGCCGATACGCCGCTGCTTGCTTGCTCAGGTCGTCGTAAACGCACAGCGTGTGCTGGCCCTTATGCATGAAGTATTCGGCCATGGCGCAGCCGGCATAGGCCGCGATGTATTGCAGGGGCGCCGGGTCGGCCGCCCCGGCCACGATCACCGTGGTGTAGTCCATGGCGCCGTGCCGTCGCAGTACTTCGACCACGGCGGCCGTGCTGGATTCCTTCTGGCCAATGGCCACGTAGAAGCACTTCACCCCCTGGCCTTTCTGATTGATGATGGCGTCGATGGCGATGGCGGTCTTGCCCGTCTTGCGGTCGCCAATGATCAGCTCGCGCTGGCCGCGGCCGATGGGAATCATGGAGTCGATGGCCTTCAAGCCCGTCTGCAGCGGCTCTTTGACCGGCTGGCGCTCGGCGATCCCCGGGGCCACGATGTCCATCTTGCGGAACTCGCTGGCCGACAGCGCCGGCCCGCCATCGATGGGCTGGCCCAGCGGGTTGAGCACGCGGCCGATGACCGCATCGCCCACGGGCACTTCCAGCAGGCGCCCGGTGGAGCGAACGCTGTCGCCTTCCTCGATCTCCAGGTAGTTGCCAAAGATCACCGCGCCCACGGATTCATCTTCCAGGTTAAACACCTGGCCCATGATGCCCTTGCCAAACTCCAGCAGCTCGCCGGCCATGGCGTTTTTCAATCCGTAGATGCGGGCGATGCCGTCGCCGACCTCGATGACGGTGCCGACCTCGGTGACTTCCAGGCGCTGCTCAAAGCCGGCGATCTGGCGTTTCAGGACACTGGTGATTTCCGCGACATTGATGGCCATAAAGACTCCGTTGCTATCTGGCGCTGGCCAGCAGCTTCTCCTTCATAAGTTCCAGTTGTTTTCGCACACTGCCGTCGATCAGACGACCATTCAGGCGCAACACCATCCCGCCGATGATGGACTCGTCCACGGCCTGCTCCACGGTGGCGTTCATCCGCAAAGCCGTGCTGATCTGCTTGCGAACTTCCTCCAGAAGCTGCGCATCCAGCGGCCGGGCTACCGTGGCCAGCACCTGCACGTTGTTCCGCAGCTTGTCCAGCAATTCCTGATAGACCGCCACGATGTCGGCCAGCAAACCCATCCGGTTGCGCAGGTTCAGAACGCCCACGAAATTCCACAGCAGCGGCGTGACCTTGCCGCGCAAGGCCTGCTGCAGCACCGCCGCCCGCTCCTCGGCGCTGATGCCGGGGCTGCGCAGGAAATCCTCGATGGCCGGCTCGGCCGCCACAGCCTGCTGAACTTGCGTCAGCTCCTGCCCGATCGTCTCCGCCTGCTGCTGCGCTTCGGCCAGCTCAAGCAGAGCCCGGGCATAGGTGGTCGCCGCGGGGTCCGCATTGCGTCTTGCTCTTGCCATGTCTTGCCTGCCCGACAGACTTTGCTGGCGGGTCCTGTCAGGGTCAACCGCGGTTGGTCTGTTCCAGTTGCTGAAGACTGCTGCGGACCAGCTCGCGCTGGTCTTCGACGGTCAAATTCCGGCGAAGGATGCGCTCGGCGGCGGCTATCGCCAGCTCGGCCGCATGTTCGTGAATTTCGGTCACAGCCTGCTTGCTGGCGGCCTCGATGTCGCGCACCGCCCGTTCCTTGGTTTCCTCGGCCTCCTGCTGGCCGCGGGCCCGAATGGCGGTGGCCAGCTTTTCACCTTCGGCGGTAGCGCTGGCCAACATCTGGCGAACCTTGTCCTCGGCCGTCGCCAACTGGGCCGCGTATTGCCGCAGTGTCTGCTCGGCCTGGGCGCGAGCGGCTTCGGCGTCGGCGATGTCCTTGCGGATGCGCTCCTCGCGGGCCTTGAGCCCCGCCAGCACGCTCTTCCACGCCGTGGGATACAGAATCGCCAGCAGCGCCACAAAGATAATCACCACCCACAGCGCCGACATGATCGTCTGGCGGCTGGTGGGATCCGGCAGCAGCGGCGGCTTCTCGTGATTCTCGGCCGCGGCGGCGGTCCCGTGTCCCGATCCGCCGCCGGCCAGGGCGCTGGTCGCCGGCAGCAGCAGTGCCACCAGCACGGCCAGGCAGACTATCCATCTCTTGAACATCGGCATGACCTCACAATACAAGGTCCCAGCAGTTCACAAAGCGTGCGCCAGGCTTGCCGCCTGACGCACACGGTTGCACTAGGCAATCTTGCCGGCCAACTGAAGGGCAATCACCAGCGCAAAGAAGGTGAAGCCTTCGATCAGCGCCGCGGCGATGATCATGTTGGTGCCGATGCGGCCGCCGGCTTCGGGCTGGCGGGCGATGCCTTCCATCGCTTGCCCGGCCAGGTGGCCAATGCCCTTGGCCGCGCCAATGACGATCAGCCCGGCGCCGATCCCGGCGCCCAGGGCGATGGTGCCCTTGTCGGGCAGCAGCGCGATCTGTGCGAGCAGTTCCATGAACATGCGTTTCTCCACCCGAACCCGAAGGCTCGGAACTGTGCGGCTGCGGCAGATAAAATGCCCCGGCCGCGGGACAATAGGGTGCCGATCTTAAGTCAAAAATATGCCCGGGCGTCGGCTGCCGTGGGCTGGGTTTATCCGCCATGCCGGCCGTCCGCCGGCAGGCCATGCGGTCCATGTCTCAATGCTCCGGGGCCACCGCGCTGGCGATGAACAGGCACGTCAAGAACGTAAAGATGTACGCCTGCAAAAACGCCACGAACAGCTCCAGCATCCGGATCAGTAAACTCAAGATCGTCACCGGAGCGCCGATGCCAATCTGGTGCGCCAGCGAAGCCCCCACCGGGATCAACAGAATCAGCGCTGCCAGCACAATGTGCCCGGCGATCATGTTGGCAAAAAGACGAATCATCAACGCGAACGGCTTGATCAGCGCGCCCACCAGTTCCAGCACCAGCAGCATCAGCCACACCGGCACGTCAGCCAGCCAGCCCATCACCGAACCCCCCGGCGCCGGCTTGAAGGGATGCGGAGCGAAGTTCCAGAAATACAGCGGCACCGCCAGCAGCGCCGCCGCCGCCGTGTTTATGCCCCGGCCCTGGGGCTCCGTGCCGTGCAAATCGCCGTTGTCGGGCTTGTGGTGGTGGTGTCGAGCGTGCTGGTCATCGGCATAATGCTTGGACGGATCGGTCAGGGCCTTCACGTCCTGGGGCACGTCGGCCGGCAGACCCTCGGCGCGGGCATGCGGCAGGTCGATGGCCGCCTCGTGCGCCTTACCGCCGTCGGAGGAATGCTCCTCGTGGTGGCCATGATGTCCATAGGTGCCATCGCGCAGCGAACGGGCCACCTGCGCGATGCCGTGGAAATGAATGTACAGAAACGCGCACAGGGCCAGGGCACCGGTCGTGGCGGGGCTGCCGGTAGCGGTGCCACCCCAGGCGTGGGGCTTGCCGCCGGTCAGCAGCGTCGCGATCTCATTGAGCGGGATCTGCCCCAGCAGGTTGCAAAAGAGGATGAAGAAGAACAGCGTCCACAAAAACGGCGTGAAGCGGTCGGTGTGCTCCTTGAGCGCCGGGCGGAAAACCTCGACGCGCAGGAATTCCAGGATGCTCTCAAAGAAGTTGCGCGCCCCGTGCGGGGCGTCGCTCTGGGCACGGCGAAACAGAATCGGAAACACCAGCGCCATCAGCACTGCCGCCAGCAGCGCCATGAGCATCTGGTTGGTCAGCGCAAAGGGCCCGATATGAATATTCAGCGGGTGCGTGCGCACGTGATCCAGCGGATCATGCGCTGCGGCCGAAGCCAGCAAACTGTGAATGAGCATGTTCATTGCGGCCCCGCGGTCTGGGACGGCGAAGCCGTCTTAACCGCGCGTACAAACACCACTACCAGCGCCAGCAGGCTGCTCCAGTAAAAGGCCAGCAGCCAGCCCATGAAACCCGCGCCGGCCTTCACCGGCGTCAGATACACCACCGCGGCCACAGCCAGGCATCCCAGCAGGTGAACCAGCGTGCCCACGAGTCCCGCCTGGGCCACAGCGCCCTGGCTGGCCCGCCGCGCCAGTACCACCGGCACGCACGCCAACTCGGCGGCCGCCAGGCACAAGCCTCCGGCCAGCAGCATATCCCGCAGCACCACCGCTCTGCCCAGCCCGCGCACAATCAGCCAGCCAGCCAGGCCGACCACAACCAACACCAGCGGTGCCACCAGCAGACTACGCACGTCAGTCCTTATTCAGCCGAATCGCGTCCTTGATCAGCAGGTACATGCCACCGGCAATACCGATCAGGGCGCCGACCGTCGAGCCTTGGCGCCAGCCAAATTTGCCGTCCAGCCAGGCGCCGATGAAATATCCCAACAGCGCGCCAACGGCGATCTGCAATCCCAAGCCCAGGAAGTGGCCCCACGAAGGCTCCGTTTCCCTGGCCATGGTGTGCATTGCCGGCAGCGCCGTGCGACCCTGGCGCAACCCGCGCCAGCGGCCGAACAGCCAAGACGGCAGAGAATAGTGGGCTGCCCGGCGCCGGTCAAGGTAAACTTCGGCTGACTCAACTCCCGTTTCCCTCCGGCCCGCGCACGGCATAGCCCGCTTCCCATCCATCCCCCACAGCCGTAAGATCGCATCGCCATGGGCGAGCAGCCACGCACACCGCATATTGCCAACCGCCGGGCCTTTCACGAATACGTGATCCTGGCCAAGCTGGAGTGCGGCATGGCCCTGGTCGGCAGCGAGGTCAAGAGCCTGCGCCAGGGCAAGGCCCAGCTCCAGGAAGCCTATGCGGCCGTCGAGGATGGACGCCTCATCCTCCACAATTGCCACATTGATCCCTATGACAAGGCCGCCAACTACGGCCACGAGCCGCGCCGAGACCGGATCCTCCTGGCCCACCGCCGCGAAATTCGCAAGCTGGCAAACGAAACCCAGCAGCAGGGCCTGACCCTGATCCCGCTGGCCATTTACTTCAAGGGCGGCATCGCCAAGATTGAGCTGGGCCTGGCTCGCGGCAAGAAAGCGCACGACAAGCGCGACTCCATTCGCCGCAAGGAGCAGGACCGCGACATGCGCCGCGCCATGAGCCGCAGAGCCTAAAAGAACAACGCAGGAGCCTTATGACTACGTCTGCACAAGCCGCTACCCATCCACCGGCCTCGCCGCCGGCGCCCGCCGACGCCCCCACCGATTTCGTGCGCGAGGCCGTCCAGCAGGACCTGCGCGCCGGGACCCACGGTGGTTCGGTGGTCACCCGTTTTCCTCCCGAGCCTAATGGTTATCTGCACATCGGCCACGCCAAGGCCATCTGCATCGACTTTGGCATCGCCCAGGAGTTCGGCGGCCGCTGTCACCTGCGCATGGATGACACCAACCCCGTCAAGGAAGAGCGCGAATACACGGACGCCATCCAGGACGACATTCGCTGGCTGGGCTTTGACTGGGGCCCGCACTACTACCATGCCTCCGACTATTTCGCCCAGCTTTACGAATGGGCGGTGATGATGATCAAGGCCGACAAGGCCTACGTCTGCGATTTAAGCCCCGATCAGGTCACCGCCTATCGGGGCACGCTCACCGACCCCGGCAAGGACAGTCCCTGGCGCCATCGCCCCATCGCCGAAAGCCTGGACCTCTTTGATCGCATGCGCAAGGGAGAATTTCCCGACGGCACCCGCAGCCTGCGCGCCAAGATCGACATGGCCCATCCCAACATCACCCTGCGCGACCCGGTGATGTATCGCATCATCCACCAGCCGCACCCACATACCGGCACCCAGTGGTGCATCTATCCGACCTATGACTGGGCCCACGGCCAGAGCGACTGGATCGAAGGCATCACGCACTCGATCTGCACCACGGAATACGAAATCCACCGCCCGCTCTATGACTGGTTCATCGATACGCTGCAGGCGCTGGGCGTAACGCCGCGCGGCGTGGCCAACGGCGGCGCGCCGGTCACCTATCGCCCCCGCCAGTATGAATTCGCCCGCCTGAACCTCACCTATACCGTGATGAGCAAGCGCCGACTGCTGGAGTTGGTGCGCGGCGGCTATGTGCGCGGCTGGGACGACCCGCGCATGCCCACGCTTTGCGGCCTGCGCCGCCGCGGCTATAGCCCGGCCGCCATCAAGACCTTTGTGCGCGAAGTGGGTGTCACCAAGTTCGACAGCGTGATCGACGTGCAGCGCCTGGAGAACGCCCTGCGCGATGATCTGAACAAGCACGCCCAGCGCCGCATGGCCGTGCTGCGCCCGCTGAAGCTGGTCATCGACAATTATCCGGCCGGCCAAACCGAAGAGCTGGATGCGGTCAACAACCCCGAGGACCCGGCCGCCGGCACCCGCAAGGTGCCCTTCTCCGGCGTGCTCTACATCGAGCAGGATGATTTTGCCGAAATTCCGCCGCCGAAATATTTCCGCCTGACGCCCGGCCAGGAGGTGCGCCTGCGCTATGCCTACTTCGTGCGCTGTACATCGGTGGTCAAGGACGCCGCCGGCCAGGTGACCGAGGTCCACTGCACCTATGACCCGGCCACGCGCGGCGGCGACGCTCCCGACGGCCGCAAGGTCAAGGGCACCATTCACTGGGTCTCAGCCAGCCACGCCATCGACGCCCAGGTACGGCTCTACGATCACCTGTTCGCCAAGCCCGACCCCGACGAAGTCCCCGAAGGCCGCAGTTATTTGGATAACCTCAATCCCCAGTCGCTGGTGGCCATCAGCGGTGCCAAGTTGGAGCCGGCCCTGGCCAACACCGCGCCCGGCCAATGCTGCCAGTTCGAACGGCTGGGCTACTTCTGCGCCGACGCGGTGGACAGTTCGGCCCAGCGCCCGGTCTTCAACCGCACGGTAACGCTCAAGGATTCCTGGACCAAGCTGCAGAAGCGCAAGTAGCCGGGGCGGGCTCTCCGAGCCGCGCGTGAGCAAGCGACCCTGAAGTCGTGTGGCCCAGCCGCCTCGGCTGGGATTGTCAGCAGCGCGGATGGCGTGTTGGTCGCCGGGATAAGAAACCGGACGTAGGGCGCCATCCTGCCAAAACGGCACGCCTCCCTATATCGGCGTCGACCGGTGCCTAATCCTCTCGCTTCGCCCAAGGCTCCCTGCGCGTCACCGCTCACACCCGCGCCAGTGGCGCGCGGTTCATCGCGATTTCCGCCAGCGCATCGGCCGCATAATTGACATCCTGCGCACTCAAAAACGGCCCAAAGCTCAAGCGCGCTGTGCCCCCGCCTTCCAGTGTTCCCATGGTCTTGTGGATCAAGGGGGCACAGTGCAGCCCGGGGCGCGTCAGGATCCCATACGTGCTTTCCAGAATCCCCGCCAGCTCATACGGCTCCAAGCCCTCGATGCGCACCGAGAACACGCCCACGCGATGGGCCACCCCGCGCGGGCCGAAATAACTCAGGCCCTCCACCTGCCCGATCCCCTCCAGGAAAGTGCAGATCAGCTCGCGCTCATGGGCGGCCAACCCCGCCACGGTGCGCTTGGCCACATAACGGACTCCCTCCAGCAGCCCGATGATGCCAATGGCGTTATGGCTTCCGGCCTCGAACTTATCCGGCATGAAATCCGGCTGGACATCCTGCTCACTGACTGAGCCGGTGCCGCCTTCCTTGAGCGTTTCCAGCTCCCGCTCCAATCCCGGCCGGATATAGAGAAAACCCGTTCCCAGCGGGCCCAGCAATCCCTTGTGGCCCGGCGCGGTCAGCAAATCAATCCCGTCTGCCTGCACATCAATGGGCACATGCCCGGCCGACTGGGCCGCATCAACCACCAGCGGCACACCATGCTTCCGCGCCAGCTTGCCCACCGCGGCAATGTCCTGCAGCGTGCCGGTGACGTTGCTGGCATGGGTCACGGCGATCAGCCGGGTTTGCGGCCCGATCGCCTTGGCGATGTCGGCCGGGTCAAACAATCCGCTGACCGGATCGACCGCCACCCGCTTCACGCCCGCCACCCCCGCCTGCACCAAGGCGTTGACCGGCCGCAGAATCGAGTTGTGATCGATATCCGTGCAAATCATCTGCCCGCCCGGCCGCGGCCGGACCAGCCCTTTAATGGCCTGGTTCAGCGCCTCGGAGCAGTTGAGCGTAAAGACAAAATGCTCGGGCTTTTCCCCGTTGAACAGACGGCACAATTCCTGCCGACATTGCCAGATCAGCGAGCCGGTGTCCATCGCCTCGTGATAGGCCCCGCGCCCGGCGCTGGCCCCCAGCTCGTTGGCATAGCGCGACATGGCCTCCAGCACCGCCGCCGGCTTGGGAAAGCTGGTGGCGGCGTTATCCATGTATAAACGACGCGGCGAATTCTGGCCCATGACTCGTGTGAGATTACAAAAAACCCGCCGGTAATCATAGTGGCGACACCCCCACGCCCGCCGATTCTGGCGCCTACGTCCTGAGCGTGGCCCCCAGTTGTTGGCCAGCAGCCTCCACCAGCCGCTGCATCGACGGATCCACATCCTGCGCTGTCAGGGTGGCCTCAGGCGAACGGAACGATAGCGCCACCGTCACGCTCTTGGTTCCCCGGGCCAGCGGCTTGCCACGATACGTCGTTACATGGCGCACGCTTTGCAGCCAGGGCAACTTCAGCGATTCGATCAGTGCCTGCACCTTCGCGAACCGAATCGACTCCTCCAGCACCAGCGATACATCCCGTTCCACGGCCGGGTAGCGCGGCAGCGGCTGAAGCTGCGGCACGTGCTGCACGCCCCGCAGCAGCTCTGCAACCTCCAGTTCGGCGGCCGCC
>JGI26437J51864_10000342_pt1 | contig 12838 bp, 17 predicted proteins | sample FrelakmetLWP11LW_FD_51864 | JGI IMG/M metagenome (IMG submission 51864)
CCCGTGGATATCGGCTGCCGCATCGAAACGGATGCAGCCATAACCTCTGCCATCGACGATGTGCTCTACGAACCCAAGCTGGTGTATTACACCCCAACCTTTGAAGACAAGGTGCGCACCTTCTGCTGGAATCCGCGCGGCGAGGTGGTGGAGGAACGTTATGGCGAGCACCTTTCCGTAGTGAACGGACATTCCTACAAGGATGAGAAGCTCAAGACCACCAACACTAATTTTGCCTTGCTGGTCTCCAAAAATTTCACCCAACCCTTCAAAACCCCCATCGAATACGGGCGCTACATTGCCGAAATGGGCAATATGCTTTCGGGGAACAAGGTGATTGTGCAGCGCTACGGGGATTTCAAGCGCGGCAGGCGTTCAACTTCAGAAAGGCTGATCAAGAACACCATCCACCCCACACTGTGCGACGCTGTGCCCGGCGACCTCAGCCTGGTGATCCCCTACCGCATCCTGCTCGATGTGGACGAAACCCTCGAAGCGCTCGATCAGATGATGCCTGGCATATCCAACGGCAGCACACTTCTCTATGGCGTGGAGGTGAAATTTTATTCGAACCGGCTGGTGGTTGACAAACACTTCCAGACCAGCATCCAGAACCTGCACGCGCTAGGGGACGGCGCAGGGCTCACACGCGGATTGATGCAGGCCAGCATGAACGGCGTCTGCATGGGGCGTATTCTTACCGGAATTTGGTAGAATCGAAGTTCCCATAAACTTAAAATTAGAACCTCCCGATTGTCCGGGAAGTTCTTGTTCTTTGCCCCTCACTAATTCACCGCTGCATATAAATATGAGATTATTTAATCCATATTTTTGGAGTTCACAGGCAGCTTAATGCGCGTCAGGATCAATACCGCTACCAAGTCAAGCCCAAGGCATACCAGCGCATTGACCATAAATCCACCGCTGTAAAGCCGGGGAGCGATAACATCTCCAAGAGCACGCCCGATGGAAAGGGAAGCGATGAATAGTGCCATCATGGTAGCGCGTGCCTGCGGCACCAGTTCGGTCATCACCGGCAGGGCGCTGACAATGCCCACTTCAAACGTCAGATAGAACATGAATAACCAAACGAGGGCACCAACCTCGCTTAGCCCCAGCCAGGGAAGTGCGATCACCCACAATCCGTTGAATAGAAAACTGATACCCATCAGGCGTTCCTTGCCGATGCGGTCAGCCAGCAGCGCCGCCAACCCCTCACCGCCAAGTTCTGAAAAGCCGATCACCATGGAGGCTGCCCCCAGTGCTGCGATCTGCAAGCCGAACGAGTCCTGCATCCACACCCCGAAGACGACACTTACCAGTTCGTTGCCAATGATAAATGAAGTGCCCATTAACATCCCCAGCACTGCCGGCGTGGAGCGCAGCACGGTCTTGATGTCCTTGAATATCGTCAGCGGTTCAGGCTCGGTAGGCTTGTCCTGCGGCACAACCAGCCAAATGACCGCGGTCATCACCGCGCCGATGGCGGTCAGCCAGATGTAGGGAACATTCCAGTTTGCCCGCTCCAAAATCAATCCTGCCAGGGGGACCATCACGATGAATGCCACTGCCCACGAGAGTTCCCCAATGGCCAGGTACAAACCCCGTTTTTGATAGGCAACCCGGTCACCCAGATAAGCCTGGATGGCGGAAATGAGCAGGTTATTCCCCAGGTTGCATAACAGGATGGTGATAAAGAAGGTGACGATGTGCGGGAAAAGACTGGCAGCAAGAGTGCCGGCAAGGAAAATTCCCATACCGAGGAGCATACCGTTCTTGCGGCCGCGCTGATCAGCGATGGGCGCCAAAAAGGGAACCACTGCGCTGGCTGCCATGGAAACCGCCATCGCCAGCGAGATAGTAGTGATGGGCACATCCAAACCCGCCGCAAAAATGGCTAAAAAGGGATAGACCATGCGGAATGAGGTGGCAACAAACAACCTCGAAAAAGCAAATACCCCCACATGTAAATTCAATTTTGCCGTGGATAATTGCATTATGGATCCTTAAATAAAACCCTCCCGTGCAGCGGGAGGGAAGGTACACTCGTTTAGCTTTATTCGATCGTGCGTTGGGGGCGTTCCGGAAGACTGTTGAAACGAACTGTCTGACGGGTATAGGAAGCTACACGCCCGATGCGGGTAAGCCAGTCCAATTCTTCATCCAGAATATGATGGCTGATGTCTTTTTCAACCACGGGGAGGAATTCACCGCTTCGCACATCCTGGAAAAGGCCGTCACCCCAATCAATGACAATACCTCCGTCCTTCAGTGCCAGCACCCATTGGCGATTTACTGGTGTTCCTCCGCTCATAATTGACGATTCTCCATTACCACAAAATTACTTTAATTTATTATCTCACAAATTTATCAAAGGTCGAGATGCTTAATTTGGCTACCAGGTCTTTTTGTAAAGAACTCCAGATCTCATGCATGGGGCAATCTTCTGAATGATCGCAGGTTTCTGGTGCGAGGGTGCAGTCATTAAGCGAAATAGGGCCATCGATGGCTTCAACCACGTCCAGCATTGAGATCTTGGAAGCCGGACGCGACAACATTACGCCGCCGTGAGCTCCACGCGCGGTATAAATGAGACCGGAGATGGAAAGCTGCGAGATGATCTTCGCCAGGAACGAAGGCGGAATCTTCTGCGCTTTAGCAACATCGCTGGTGGCGGCACGCTGGTTGGGTTCAAGTTTGGCGAGGTAGGCCATCGCCCGCACAGCGTAATCTGCTTGTTTGGTGATCTGCATACTTTACATCCTCATCTACCAAAAAGGGTAATTAATGTCTATTTACTAAGGTTATTGTATCACTCTCGTCCAACCTGTCAAAGGAAAAAACTTTTATGGCAATTTTTTGAAATAGAAAACTACGCAAGGTATAATTCACTTATGAGCAAATACCGATTCCAACAACCGATTTCCATCCGTTATGGCGACCTTGATCCCCAATGGCATGTCAACAATGCCCGATTTCTCACATACATCGAGCACGCCCGAATGAACTACCTGCTTGAATTGGGACTGTTCGATGGACATTCCTTCTGGGACTTGCCGCTCATCGTGGCGGACATGCACATCCGCTTTGTCAAACCCATTGAAATGACCGATGATGTGGTGGTTTCCATGGGGATCACGCGAATCGGCAACAAGAGCCTGCTGCTGGAGTGCGAGATTACCAGCGCGAACGGGACTACCGTTTACGCCACCGCCGAGAATACCATGGTGGCATATGATTACCATACCAAAAGCGCGATACCTGTTAGCGATGAATTACGCGAGATCTTCGGAAAATATGAAGGCAAATCCTTTAAGAAAGAAGCCTGATCCATGACCCAACTCCCTGATGTTGACACCGCTTTACTGACCAAATTTTTGGTCGAGCTGCTTAAAACCCCCAGCCCCACCGGTTTTGCGCATGAGGCGATTGCCCTCACTGACCATGTTTTCCACAATTTACCGGGCATCAAGACCAAACGCCTGCCCAAAGGCGGATTGATGGTGACCGTCCCCGGCGAGCATGAAGACGCCCCGCGCGGATTGACAGCCCACGCCGATACACTCGGCGCCATGGTCAAAGCCATCAAACCCAGCGGACGGCTTCTCCTTACCCGCATCGGCGGAGTGGCGTGGAGTACGGTGGAAACAGAGGGGTGCACAGTCTACACAAGGGAAGGCAAACGCATCCGCGGCTCGCTGCTCATCACGGTTGCCTCCATGCACGTCTACGGCGATAAACTGGTGGAAACCCCGCGCAAAGATGAAAATATGGAAGTACGGCTCGACGAACGGGTGACCAGCGCTGAGGAAACCAAGGCGCTCGGAATCAGCGTCGGTGATTTTGTCTCCTTCGATCCCCGCGTGGAGCTGACCAACGGGTTCGTACGCTCACGCCACCTGGACGACAAAGCCTGCGTAGCCTGCCTGGTGGAGGCCGTGCGCGCACTCACCAGCGCCGGGGTCAAACCCGCGCAAACTTGCTACATTTACATCAATAATTATGAAGAAGTCGGGCTGTTTGCCGCGGCGGACTTCCCGACCCCCATCACCGAACTGCTGGCTGTGGATATGGCAGCCGTGGGGGAGGGGCAGACTTCAGATGAGTACCACACCACCATTTGCGTCAAGGATTCTGCTGGACCGTATCATCACGGCTTCAGCCAACGCCTGCGAGACCTGGGTGACAAGTACGGCATTGAGTACAAGGTGGATATCTACCCGACGTACAGCTCGGACGCCAGCGCTTACTGGCGCGCCGGAGGGAACATGCCTATTGCGCTCATCGGTCCAGGGGTGGATGCCTCGCACAACTACGAGCGCACCCATACGGACGCGCTTGTGGACACCACGCGGTGGCTACTGGCGTATATGGTGAATTGACTATTTTAAAAACAAACCCTCTTCCAACAGAAGAGGGTTTTTGATCGAATAAATAGTATTACGTCAATCTTTCCAACACATCACGGACTCGAATGCACGCATGCCTGTGGAAAGGTTGATGCCTTCCAGAGCCCACAAGTTGGGATCATTTTCCACCCGGTTAACGCGTATGGCAACCTCTTCGCCCGGACGAGTTTAGTGGTCGTAGTTGATCTGCAGCCAATCCAGTTTCTTCTGGCTGAAGGTTTCCAGTGGGATGGCGTCGCAGATCCACTCTACATAGCGACTGTTGTTGACTTGATTGATGAGGTCCAGCGAGGAGTAACCGGCACGCACGCGCAGGCTCTCTTTGCCATCTTTCGCCAGCCCCAGTTATTCCAGCGGTTCATCCAGCCCGATACGGTCAGGGCTGCCGGGCAGATTGATAGCTGCGGATTTTGATGGCACCATGCGCCGTATCGCCGCATCGATCACCAGCCAGGCAGAGGTGGCTGCGGCGATCCTTTTTCCACTTGCGTTCAACACTTCGTAATCGCGGATGAAAAACAGCTTCTGCTGAATGGTCTTTGGCCAGGTACGCAAGGTGATCATCTCGCCCACTCGGGGAATTCAAAGAATTGGATCTTCATGCGCGAATGAACCCAGAACAGGTTGCGTGTCAGCATGGTATCAAACCCGGCACCGAGGATCTCGGCGTGTACCCCGGCAGCTTCCGTCAGGTGGCGGAAAAAGGCAGCCGGTTTAAGGGTGTGATTGAAATCACAATCAAAGCCGGCAACCCGGAGCGTTTCTTCATAAACTGGTCGATTCTCATTTGTCATTTTTCACCATTAATAGGGCCTATTATATTGCAAAAAAAATAGGGAAAACGAATCGGGGCAGGGAAGTGGCTTTTCGCAGAAATTATGTAATTTGTGATCTGGCTTTTACCGAATGTTTTTACACCAATTGAGTTCCATTTGATATTCCTCGTCATTGCTGTACAACCCCATCTGGCGCACGAGTTCCACTGCAAATTCGACGTAAGCTTGACCTTGGGCGGTGATGAGGTTCCCGTCTACGACAACGTGCTCATCAGACACGATTGAATCCGCATAATAGGCAGAACTTCTCTGCCCTTCCTTGATTCCCGAGGTCATCCCGGTGCAGCGTTTGTCTTTCAAAAAACCCATACCAGCTAGTAGGCTGGCTCCACCGCATATACCAGCAACCTTTTTATTCGTGGTAAGGAGAACATTAATGAATTTTTTCAACTCCTGGCTTTCCACCAGGGAGACAGGATCCCCACCGGGGATGACCAGCAGGTCAATTGAATTTACATCAATTTTGCCAATTTTTATGTCGGGGATAACCCACTGACGTTCCTCGCTGTGGTATTCACGTTGATCGAGCGCAATGGTAACGAATTCCTCTTCTTTGAAAAGGAGACCGACCAACGCAATCTCGAATTCTGAAAAGCCATCGTAGTAAAAAAGAGCGATCTTCATGCTGTTAACCCTCTCAAGAGATTATGCTTACATTAAAAATTGTTTGGCGATTATTTTAACACTGGAAAATCTGACAAACTTCACCTTAGCGTTTATTTGTAATTATTAGAAATAGTGAAGATCAACACTGCAGCCCTTTTCCGCCTACGGGGAGAGTCTCGAAACGTTCGCCAAAGCCAGTGATAAGCGATCTGCCTCTGGAAAGCGCCTGCTGCACTGCCAGCAGGGAGAGGGACGCCTGGTGTAGTTCGCGGGTCTGCCATACTTCAGTGACCCAGATGGCGTCGCCATCAACGGTATCCTGCGCCACCACGTAGCTCAAGCAGCCGGGCATTTCGCGCGTGCTTTCGAGCAGGATTTGGACAAGTTCATCGCGTTTACCAGGGACAGCCTTGATCTTGCCGATTAATCCGTACATGTTTCCTCCTTGGGGATAAAACAAACTCCCGGTGGTCCTAACGTCGATTCTAGTCGACAACAGGAACGCCGGGGAGTGGTTTGTTTTGGATTATTAGTATTTATTCTGTTGAAATGTTGGTTTCGTAGACGAACACTTCGTCCAGGGGAACCCCAAATACTGCGGCGATCTTAAACGCCAGTTCCAATGAGGGGGAGTACTTAGCGCTTTCGATTGCGATGATGGTTTGGCGTGTGACACCTGCTTTTTCGGCCAGTTCTTCCTGCGTCATTTCGTCGTGATTGAAGCGCAATTTGCGGATGTTGTTATGGATGTGGGGTTTGGTCATATTAAGACCCCCTTTGGTAGCGCGCCAATTTGAAGATATCGCCGGCAATTTCAGACAACAGCGAGAAGAGGATGATGACGCTGAACATAATGAGCGCCGGCTGGTTGAGCACGAAGGACAACATGGCAAGCCCAACCCCGATGCAGAAGGTGACGTAAGAGATACGTGAACCTTTCAGATCGATCAGCTTGTCGCGCTCGTCCTCGATGAACTGCTCAGGTTTGTCCGACCTGGTTTTAACAGCATGGGCAATTGCGCTAACGATGTTTGTCAGGATCGTTCCGAGGATAGTTACGACGATGGTGGCGACAATGACGGTCAGCCACAGGGCGAACACCCGTTTTGCCACCAGACCTTCGCCGGTGTACATTGCAAGCCAATTGACCACAAAATACCCTGCGATTAGAAGGTGTGTTACAAGTGCGACTATTACGTTTCTTTGCTGGTAAGACATTTTTTCTCTCCGTGTGAATTAGAATATACTTTTTGTATAGTATTATATACACATAGTATCATATACTATACATTATGTCAAGCATATTTTACATACCAATTATTGGTTTTTACTAATTCGTGGATGGTATTTGGGCGGGGTAGTATTTACTTCAACCCCAGCAACTTCCCTTCCGCGAGCAGGCGGATGGACTCGGCAATCCTGCGGTCTCTCGTTTCCGGTCTTTTGGCGGTGACGATCCACAGCAGGTATTCCTTGCGGTGCGACATGGGCAACTTTTTGTATTGCTCCATGGCAGCGGGGTTTGCCTGCAATGCTTTTTCAAATTCAGGCGGCATGGTGAGGTCAAATACCGGCTTGCTGACCGGATTGTCCCATGCACCGGAGCTTTTGGCGCTATCCACCAGTGCCATGCCCCGCCCGGTCATGCGCCCTTCGCGGATATTCTTTTCCACCCGCCTGATGTTGCTCGGGGACCATTTGCTTTCGGCTTTCCGGGGTGTGAACTTGCGGGCGTAGCTTACCTCATCGATCTTCTTGATGATGCTGTCCACCCAGCCGAAACATAGTGCCTCCTCCACGGAGGATTCGTAATCCACGCCGGAGACACCCGCGCCCTGCTTGTAATAAACCAACCAGGCTTCTTTGGTTTTTTCTTTATTGTTAGCGAGCCACGCCCGCCATTCATCTCGACTTTCGACTTTAACCAGATTCATATCATTAAGTTTCATTATTAAAACTCGTTTGTATAAACCTTTAAGGATTGGTGAATTTCTCCAGCAACTCTTCTACTTCCTTGCCTTTATCAATCATCTCCCGGCTCTCAAAATGCCTAATTTCAAAAAGATGAGTTATCTGTTGATAAAGTTCTGGCAGTCCTAGAATTTCCTCTACTTGCTCGCGTATCCATTTGTTATAAGAAATTGGGTACGTCCGGCGGGAAATGAACAACGCTTGAAGAAATTGACGGTATGCGTTNTACAGGCGGTCAAATGATTGGAAAAATAAATTACGCTCAATATATAAAGGAATATGATTCAGGTCTTTAAGACAATACATCCTAACCATGGCTAACCGCTCTTTACGCAATGGCTCGCTGTAAAAAGGAAGCCATTCCTGCTGCAGGTCTTCCCAATAATGGCCACTATTCCATAGCGGATGAGCGAAAACTAATAAGTTGCCAATACTCACTTCGAAATAGTCAGGCCCCCCTACCTCGTCTCTCTCAGGAGGGGTGAAAACACCATCTGTAAAATTCAGGTGAACCTCCGAATATTTCCCAATAGCCTTTAGATCATGGATCACCTCGGATTTTTCCTGGAAACGTTCCCATGCAGATTCAAATCTACCAGATTGTTTCTCAAATAGGTCAGGTTTAACCAGGATAGCGATATCCAGACAGCTATCACTGGTAGCCATGCCCCTTGCACAGGAATTAACAAGAAGGACCGAGTCTATCCTGAAATTATTAGTAAAGAATCGGGTTACCTCTTCTGCGGCTTTTTCATGTTCCTTTGTGGGATATTGCATTTGATAGTTCATAGTAAAGTACCTTTTTCTCAAATATCCTTTAAAAAAGATTATACGGTTAATTGGATGTGAAAAATTCTTATCAGTTTCTTATCTCTTATGGATACAATAGGGGTGGATTAAGACCGGAGAATTGCTGGTAAAATCCAGTGCTTATGAACAGCCGGCAGAGGGCTCTTTTTCACAATAGATATCTTTCGCTTTACCGCGGGAGTTGACTACCCAGGAGGATTATTTTGGCAGGAATGGAACGATTTACCCAAAGGGCACGCCACGTACTTGCCCTGGCGCATGCAGAAGCTGAACGCTTGCGCAATACCACAATTAACACTGAGCATTTGCTCGTTGGACTCATTGAGGAAGACGGCGGAACCGCCGGTGCCGCCCTGCGCGAACTGGGACTTGAAACCGAGCGCGTTCGCGAAATGGTGGAACGTCTCTCCCCGATGGGACTGGTCGAAACCCCCACCATTGAGCTTTCAAAAGGCGCGCAGCAGGTGCTGGAATTCGCCATTGAAGAAGCCCGCTTGATGGGACACCAATTTATCGGCACCGAACATCTTTTGCTCGCGCTAACCCGCTCCACCGAGGGGCAGGCAGTCGAAGCACTCAAGAAACTCGGCGTCACCCCGGAGCAAGTCCGCCGGCAGACACGCCGCATGATGGAAGAATCCACCACCGGTCCCGCCAGTGCGGGTGGAGCTCCGCTCGCGCGCAAGGACGATAAAAAGGAAGCCAAGACACCCCTCGTGGACCAATTGGCTGTTGATCTGACCACCCTGGCTGAAGAAGGCAAGCTCGACCCGGTCATTGGCCGGCAGAAAGAAATCGAGCGCCTCATCCAGATTCTGGCGCGGCGCAACAAGAACAACCCTGCCCTCATCGGAGAGCCCGGTGTAGGCAAAACCGCCATCGTGGAAGGTCTTGCGCAACGCATCATCGAAGGCGACGTGCCTGCGCCCCTCATCGGCAAACGTGTTTTGCAGCTTGACGTAGGCTCACTGGTAGCAGGTACCATGTACCGCGGTCAGTTCGAGGAACGCCTCAAGCGCGTTATCGAGGAACTAAAAGCCGCCAAGTCCATCCTATTCATCGATGAGCTGCACATGCTCGTGGGCGCCGGTTCTGCCGGTTCCACCGTGGACGCCGCCAACATCCTCAAACCAGCCTTATCCCGCGGTGAGCTCCAGGTCATTGGCGCAACCACGCTGGATGAATACCGCAAGCACATCGAAACCGATGCGGCGCTGGAACGCCGCTTCCAGCCCATTGTGGTGGTTGAACCCACTGTAGAGGAGACCATCCAGATCCTCAAAGGCATCCGTAAAAACTACGAGGAGCATCACCGTCTCATCATCTCCGACGAGGCTCTGGAATCCGCGGCACACCTCTCCTCGCGTTACGTCACCGAGCGCTTCCTGCCAGATAAGGCGATTGATCTGATTGATGAGGCTTCTTCACGGGTACGCATGTACAAGAGCCCGGCAGCCCAGACCTTCAAAGATCTCATGTCACAGCTCAAGATTGTGCGAGCCAGCCGCAGTGAAGCGGTGGAAAGTGGACGCAATGATGACGCCCAAGAATTCTCCAACCAGGAGAGCGGGCTAAAGAAACAAATTGAAAAACTACGCACCGGTTGGGATCGCTCCAACAGCCCGGTGGTTACCTCTGAAGATATCGCCGAGCTCGTTTCCATGTGGACGGGCGTGCCTATCATGCAGTTGGCAACGGAAGAAAGCCAACGCCTGCTTAACATGGAAGAAGAATTGCGCAAGACAATTGTCGGGCAGGATGAAGCCATCCAGATCATCTCCAAGGCAGTGCGCCGCGGGCGTGCCGGGCTCAAAGACCCGCGCCGTCCGATTGGCTCCTTCATGTTCCTCGGCCCTACCGGTGTGGGCAAGACCGCCCTTACCAAGGCGCTGGCATGCTTCCTCTTTGGCAGTGAAGATGCGCTGACGCAAATTGACATGTCCGAATTCATGGAACGCCACAACGTCAGCCGGCTGGTGGGGGCACCTCCGGGATATGTGGGCTTTGAAGAAGCCGGTCAGCTCACCGAAGCCATCCGCCGCCGCCCATATTCCATCGTCGTTTTTGATGAGATCGAGAAAGCCCATCCCGAAGCGCATAACATGCTGCTGCAGATCATGGAAGAGGGACAGCTCACTGATGCCCGCGGGCACAAGGTGGACTTCCGCAACACGATCATCGTCATGACCACCAACATTGGCTCCGAAGAGATCCGCCGCCAGGGTTCACTGGGCTTCTCACTCAAAAAGAACGAAAAGGAAGAAGAATCCAAGAATTACGAGGAAATGCGTAAGCGGTTGCTTGATTCGCTGCGCAAGGTTTTCCGTCCAGAATTTATCAACCGCCTGGACGGCATCATCGTCTTCCACCCTCTCAATGCTGAGCATATCCGCAACATTGTTAACGTGGAGCTGGAGAAGGTGGCTGTGCGTATGCAGGAGCACAACATTGCCCTCACCGCCACGGACGCTGCCCTGGATCTCATCGCCAGCGAGGGATTCAACCCTGAGATGGGTGCACGCCCCCTGCGCCGCGTGCTGCAGGATAAGGTGGAAGACCGTCTTTCTGATGCTGTACTGTCCCACGAGTTTAACGATGGCGATCATGTCATCGTGGACGTGAACAAGGAAAAAGAGATCGTACTCAAACGCGGCAAGAAGAAGAAACCCGCGGTTGAGGAAGAAAAACTGGAACCGATAATTGCCAATTGATGATAAAAAAACGGCGGGTAGCACCGCGGTTTTTTGCAAAGATACTTGAAAATCCAAAAAAGAGCCTATACTCTATTTAATAGGCGCATATTATAGGTGTGATAACGAAAGGAGAAAACATGTTATTAGTTAGTGATATTTTAAAAATCAAGGGAAATGCTGTATACACGATCGAAAAGGATACCACCGTGATCGAGGCGCTTGAATTGATGGTAGAGAAGAATGTTGGCGCCCTAGTGGTTATGGAAGGAAGCAAGACGATCGGGATCTTCTCTGAACGCGATTTTATCCGGGCAGTTGCTAAAGACAAATCTTTATTACTTAAGATGCCGGTTGAAACCTTTATGACCAAAGAGGTTTACAGCGTATGCAAATCGGACACGATTGATGAATGTATGGCGTTGATGACCCAAAAACACTTCCGCCATTTGCCCGTTTGTGATGGAGATCAACTGGTAGGCCTGATTTCCATTGGGGATGTGGTCAAACAAACGATCGAAGACAAGGACCTACTCATCACAAACATGGAAGACTATATTCTCGGCAGAGGGTACGGAAAGTAGCACGACCGAACTTACCAGTTTTCTGAATACTTAAAACATATGGGCGGGTTCTTAAACCCGCCCATATGTTTTAAGAAATCCCCAACCTTTTTTTATTAAAGCTTGAAGGTCCACCGGGCAGTTGCGCCCTGTTGAGGTCCTTCGCGTTTTATGAGCTCGACACGGGCAAACTCTTTGAATTTTTTTGAATCGATCGAGGCACACACTTGCGGATAGCGGCTTTGCAGATCCATCCCCTGGTGAATATCTTTTGAAGTGAAACTAACGCGCGCCCCTCCTTTTTTTCGAGCCGGGATGATGAACTGCGTCTTAGCGTATTTACGAATCTCATCCGCCTGGCTGATGCGCGAATTGCTGGACTTTCCATTTTTAACCGACTTAATGGATTTAACGGACGGCTTTCTGAATAATTTCCTCAAAAACTCCCACATTTTATATGCCTTTCATTTTGGCGAAAACCGAATAAATCATTATAGCAAAATATGCTAATAGCACTGAGTGAGAATTGAAGCAATCTCGAGAAATAGGTGAAGTGCAGGGTAGCATGCCCCTATTTTGCTTAAGTTATAAATTGAGTTTTAACAGGAGCAGATCACGAATCTTGCATCCTTGTCGAAAGCCCTTATACTTCATGTAACAGGGTACTCAGCCCTGATCATTCGTTCAAATAACACGGAGAAACCCATGATCCCAATCGGAGATGACAATTCACAGCGCAGGTTACTCCCGGTTGTCACCTGGATGCTGGTTGCGATCAACGTTATCGTTTTCCTACTCGAATTAGGCGGCGGCGACAATTTCATCTACACCTGGTCGTTCACCCCGGCTTATTTTACACAAAACCCGGCGGCTTTCTTCATCACTATTTTCACTTCCATGTTCATGCATGCCGGTTGGATGCACCTGGGCGGCAATATGCTTTACCTGCTCAT
>JGI26437J51864_10000349_pt1 | contig 12573 bp, 16 predicted proteins | sample FrelakmetLWP11LW_FD_51864 | JGI IMG/M metagenome (IMG submission 51864)
CCCGACGAGGGCATCGCGGCGGCGGGCGAGAATGCGGTGCGGCTGCTGACCATCCACGGCGCCAAGGGACTGGAAGCGCCGGTGGTCTGGGTACTCGGCGGCAGCGATCACGTCCGCGGCGACAGTTACGCGGTGCTGGCGCCGTGGCCGCCGGAGTCGGCCGTACCGCTGCATTTTTCGCTATTCGGCAGGAAGGAGGATCGCGGCAGCTTCCGCGCCGGCTGGTTCGATGGGGAAGAACAGCTTGCCGCGCGCGAGTCGGTCAACCTGCTCTATGTCGCGCTGACCCGCGCCGAACAGGCGCTGATTGTCAGCGGCGACGGCAGAAAAAACGCCTGGCTGAGTCGCCTTACCGAGGCCTGGCGAGAGAGCAGCCACCCCGCCGACCTGCCCCTGACCGGCCCTGCCGAAAACCCTCCAGCCCCAGTCCCACCGCCTCCCATCCACGCCCCCGCCATCGGCCGGCGCGCGTTGCCCGCGCCGAGGACGGAAGCCGGTGCCACCGGGGAATTCTTTCATGCCTGCCTTGAACATCATGCCCCGCCCGGCGTGCCGCGCGACCTTGCGGCGCTGGCGGCGCGGCTCGGACTGCGCGAGGAAACGCGGGCGGCCATCGAGGCCGAGGCACGTGCGCTGGTCGCCACTGCCGGGCTGCGCCGTTTCTTCGATCCGGCGCAATACCTGCGTGCACGCAACGAGCTCGAGCTACTGGATGACCGCGGCCAGTTGCAGCGCCTCGACCGCGTGGTCGAGTTCGTCGACGAAGTCTGGATTCTGGATTACAAGACCGGTGCGTTGGACGCGCGCCTGGAGCCGGAAGAACTGCTGGCGCGGCACCGCCCCCAGCTCGTCCGCTATGCCGATGCGGTGGCGCAGCTGTGGCCGCACAAGGAGGTGCGCGCGGCGTTGCTGCTGGGCGATGGACGCTTGCTGAGCCTGTAAAATCGACCCATGGTCGGCTGCCCGGCCTTCTGCCACTTGATCTACCGGAGAACACCGATGAAGTCACTGCCCGCCCTCCTCCTCGCCCTGCCGCTCGTCGGCTGCATCTCCCTCAGCTCCAGCGAGACATCCTCGGCGCCCGACTACGCCGGCTTCTGCCAGGACAAGGAATTGCAGTGCAAGCAGAATTGCGGCGATCTCGGCGTGCAGAGCTTCGCCTGCAAGGCGGCGCCACGCGAAGGCCTGGAATACCGCTGCGAGTGCAAGAAACCGGCGGGGCGAACGCTTTGAACCCGCAGGCCAAGCCATTTTCCGAGTCCAGCGAGGAAAACCGTGCGCCCATCCTCGCAGTACTGCGCGAGGTGTTCGCGGATCGCCGAAAGGTGCTCGAGATCGGCAGCGGCACCGGCCAGCACGCGGTTTATTTCGGTGCCGAACTGCCCCACCTGACGTGGCAAACCGCCGACCTGCCCCGGCACCATGCAGGCATCCGCCTGTGGCTGACGGAGGCGGCACTGCCCAACGTCCTGCCGCCGATCGCGCTCGACGTCAACGACGGCGACTGGCATGACGGACGCTATGACGCGGTATTCTCTGCCAACACCCTGCACATCATCGGCTGGCCAGAAGTCGAGAAATTTTTTGCCGGGGTCGGCGCGGTGCTGGAGCCGGGCGGCGTGCTGGCTGTGTACGGACCGTTCAACTACAACGGCCAGTTCACCTCGGACAGCAATGCGCGTTTCGACCGCTGGCTGAAACAACGCGACCCGGCCTCCGGAATACGCGACTTCGACGCCGTTGACCGTCTGGCGCGGACGCACGGAATGGTTTTGCAGCAGGATGTTGCGATGCCGGTCAATAACCGCACGCTGGTGTGGCAGCGCGAGCACTGATGCCGCTTTGCCTTCCCCCCGCCTTTGCTATAACAAAAACATTCGAGGCGGGAGAACACCATGCGAATCGCCGAACTGATACATCGCTGGAGCAGCGCAGGTCACGCCCCAGATGCCGTACGCAACTATTCCGTTCAGCTGCCCCTGCGCGATGCCGCGCGCATCGAAGCCCTGCGCATCATGTACCGCAACCGCAACGAATCGGAACTGATGGCCGACCTGATACGCGCGGCGCTCGATGAACTGGAAGTGGCCATGCCCTACGTTCCGGGCGAGCAAGTCATCGCCGAGGACGATTACGGCGATCCGATCTACGAAGACCTGGGTCCGACCCCGCGCTTTTACTCGCTTTCGCATGAAATCCTGCGCAAGCTGGCCACCGCCCCGCTGGGCAAATAACTGTCGGATTAATTTACACTCCCATCTCAAGGCGTTCCGGCCTGCGGCCCTGAATGCCTGTTGCTGCTTGCTTTCCGGTGTCTGGCACAGGGGTTGCTTGACAATTGTCACAACAACTCCAAGTGGTCGCGGAAAATCATGTATCTCGGGCCTGCCTTTCTCTTCGCTGCTTTTGCCAGCCTGTTTTTTGTCCCCGGATTTCTGGACATCCCGCTGGGTGCGCTGACGTTTCGGCAACTGGTGTCGGAACTGCTGTTCGTGATTTTTTCTCTGATCTCGCTGGCCGCCCTTGCAAGGTCGATCGAATTCGACCCGGTCTGGCCTTGGCGTCCGGAGTTTCGCCGCGTCCTGAACTGGCTGATAGGCCGCACCCTCTAGTCCGCACCCGGAATAAAATAGCGGCTTTCCTTCCAGGTCAGCCGCCATGCCCGTCAACCTTCCCCCTCCCGATCCCGCCTCCCTGCATCCTGTCGCCGGCGTTCGCCTGGGAATCGCCTCGGCCGGCATCAAGAAGCCCGGCCGCCGCGATATCACCCTGATCGAACTCGCTCCCGGAAGCACCGTGGCCGGCGTGTTCACACAAAACCGCTTCTGCGCCGCGCCCGTCACCCTGTGCCGGCAGCATTTGGCGAGCGGCGAGATTCGTGCGCTGGTGATCAACACCGGCAACGCCAACGCCGGCACCGGGGCGGAGGGACTTGATCGGGCGCGCCAGACCTGCGATGCCGCCGCCGCGTTGATGGGCTGCGCCGCCGATCAGGTCCTGCCGTTTTCCACCGGGGTGATCCTGGAACCGCTGCCGGTCGACAAGATCGTCGCCGCACTCCCCGCCGCCAGGGACGACCTCGCCCATGACCACTGGAGCGAGGCGGCGCAGGCCATCATGACCACCGATATCGTCGCCAAGGCGGCTTCGCGCCAGGTCCTTGTCGGCGGCAAGACCGTCACGGTGACCGGCATGGCCAAGGGATCCGGGATGATCCACCCCAACATGGCGACCATGCTCGGCTATGTCGCCACCGATGCGGCGGTATCGCAGACGCTGCTGAATCAGCTGGTGAAGGAGGTGGCCGACGTGTCGTTCAATTGCGTGACCGTGGACGGCGACACCTCGACCAACGATTCCTTCATCCTGATCGCCACCGGCCAGGCCGGCAACGCCGAGATCAGCGACTCTGGCAGCGCCGACTGTGCCGCTCTCAAGACCGCTGTCAGCGAGGTGGCGATCGAACTGGCGCAGGCGATGGCGCGCGACGGCGAGGGTGCGACCAAGTTCATGACGGTGCGGATCGAGGGCGGGCGCGACCGCGCAGAATGCAAGCAGATCGCCTATGCCATCGCCCGTTCACCGCTGATCAAAACCGCCTTCTTCGCCAGCGATCCCAACCTGGGGCGCATCCTCGCCGCCATCGGCTACGCCGGCGTGGCGGACCTGGACGTGAACAGCCTGCAGGTTTTCCTCGGCGACGTGCTGGTGGCAGAAAGAGGCGGGCGCGCAGCGAGCTACACCGAAGCGCAGGGTGCGGCGGTGATGAAGGAGCCCGAAATCACCGTGCGCGTGCTGCTGCATCGCGGCAGCGCCCACGCCACGGTGTGGACCTGCGATTTTTCCTATGATTACGTGAAGATCAACGCCGAGTACCGCACCTGAGCACTCCATGCCGGTCCCGCTGAACTCCGAACAGACGGCCTTTCTGCAAGGCCCCGTATCGATCAATGTCGCGGCCACCGGAGGCGATGGCTGGCCTGTGGTGTGCCGGGCGCAGGGCTGCACGGTGGCGCGCGACCGGCGTTCGGTAACGCTGCTGCTGTCGGCCCGGCAGGCCAGCGCAGTGCTCGCGGCGCTGGGGCCCAACAGGGCGATCGCGGCCGTGTTCAGCCGTCCTGCCAGCCACGCCACCCTGCAGATCAAGGGTCGCGGCGCCGCCCGGGTACCGCTCACGGCCGCCCACCGCGCCTGCAATGCCCGTTACAGCAACCAGTTAGGCGCCGAACTGGGCAATCTGGGTTATGGCAGCGAGCTGGTTCAGGGTCTGAAGCAGATGCTCTCGGCGAGCGATCTGGTCGCGGTGCGCCTGAGCCCCGACGTGATATTCGACCAGACACCCGGTCCGGAGGCCGGACGCGTGCTGGCTCGCGCATGAAGCCAACCCTGGAATCCTTGCGCCCCTGCCTGGACGGCGCAGTTCCCTCCGTGGTCGCCACCAGCGCTCCGGACGGCACCCCCAACGTCGCCTACGCCTCGCAGGTGCATTACGTCGATGGCGAGCATGTGGCGCTGTCCTACCAATTCTTCAGCAAGACGCGCGAGAACGTGCTGGCTCACCCCTACGCCACGGTGCAGGTGGTCGAGCCGGGGAGCTTTCGCCACTATCGGCTGAAGGTGCACTATCTGCGCACCGAGACGTCAGGGCCGCTGTTCGAATACATGAAGGCACAGCTTGCCGGCATTGCTGCCCAGACCGGCATGGAGAAGGTGTTCGTGCTGCGCGGCGCGGACCTCTACCGCGTCCTCGACATCGAGGCCGTCGACCCGCAGCTTCCGCCTGCACCGCCGCGACCCGATGCGCTGCTGCGGCTGCGCCACGCACTCGACCATCTGGGCGTCAGCGACGACCTGGCCGGACTGGCCGATCGGGCACTGGCCGCGCTGTCTCCCGCCTTCGGCATCCGCCACGCCCTGCTGACCATGCTCGACGAGTCCGGTGCCGCGCTCTACACCCTGGCAAGCATCGGCTACGCGGCCTCCGGCGTGGGCGCCGAAGTGGCGCTGGGCGAAGGCATCATCGGGGTCGCGGCGCGCGAGCGCATTCCGGTCCGCATCAATTATCGCACCGGGGATTACGCCTACCAGGCGGCGATACGCGGCGCCAATTCCAACGCGCCCGGCATTCCCCTGCCCGTGCTGGCCGAAGCCCATAGCCAGATCGCCATCCCGCTCGCCCACGGCGACCGTCTGTTCGGCGTGCTTTATGCCGAAAGCGAACAGGACGCGTTTTTCAGCCACGCCGACGAAGACGCCCTGGTGGTGTACGGCCGCCACCTGGCGGCGCTCATCGCACAGTCGGCATGCGGGCCGGAGGACCCCGAGCCCGCCAGCGTGCAGACAGCACCCCCACCTGCGGACGGGACGCCGCTGATCGTGCGCTATTTCGCATCCGACCACAGCGTGTTCATCGACAACGACTACCTCATCCGGGGTGTCGCCGGCAGCATCCTGTGGGCGCTGCTGCAGGAGAACGCGCACAGCGGCCGGTGCGATTTCTGCAACCGCGAACTGCGCCGCGACCCGCGCCTGCCGCTGCCCGATTTCGGCGACAACCTCGAAACCCGCCTGATTTTGCTGCAGCGCCGGCTGGCCGAGCGCTGCCCGGACATCGCCCTGGAAAAGACCGGTCGCGGGCGCTTTCGCCTAGTGCTGGGGCGGCAGCTGACCCTGCTTTCGGGCTAGCGCCTGCTGGTTCCTTGGCGGCAGGTTCTTCGGCGTCAGGTCGAAATACGGCGTCACCACCTTCTCGCCGGGCGGCACGTAGGCCGGCACCGGCTGTCCTTTCGCCCCCAGGCTGCGGACATAGCGGTAGATCGCCCGGAGGTCGGCGTCGCTCATGGCGCGCAGCGATGGCGACGGCATCGGCGGGCGCATCGGCAGGCGCGCCCGCACTAGCCAGGCTTTTTCGTCCATCTGCTGCACCAGCAGGCGCAGATTGGCAGGGTAGGTCGTTCCCCACGGTCCCTGCCAGCCGATGGTGTCGCCCGTCAGCCACTCGGCCTCGGGCACCTTGCCGTCTTCCTGCATGTAGCCGGCGGTGTGGCAGTCGTTGCAGCCGGAGGTCTGCACCAGATAGCGGCCGTGGCGGATCTCGGCGTCGTCCCTGGAGCCCTGTGCCCAGACCGCGGTGGAAACGAGGCCGGCAAGCAGTGCGCCGGCGAGGGTCAGCGATTTTTTCATGGTGTCCTCCTGGTTGATAGCACGGCTGCGGAGAGCAACCGGATGACGGGAAGATTAGGCCGTTTGCCGGCCGCGCATTGATAAGACTTTGCTAGCGAAAGGCTAAAAATTTCCTAATCCGGCGGCTAGAATCGCCGCATGACCGATCTCGCCACCCTCCTTCCCCGCATCGAGCGCCTGCTCGATCGTCTCGACACCACCGCCGCGCCCCAGGGACTCGACTGGAAAAAGGTCCGTGCCGCCCGCTGGTCGGCGCAGGCGGGCGTGCTCAAACCCATCCTGCATCCGCAGCGCGTGGCCTTGCGGGACCTGCTGGCGATCGACGAGCAGAAGCAGCGGGTGGATGCCAACACGCGCCAGTTCGTCGAGGGTCGGCCGGCCAACAACGTGCTGCTCACTGGCGCGCGCGGCAGCGGCAAATCCTCGCTGGTGAAAGCCATCCACGCCAGATATTCGGCGAAGGGGCTGCGCCTGATCGAGGTCGACAAGGCTGGTCTTTCCAGCCTGCCGGATCTGTTCGACCTGCTGGCGGACGTGGATCAGCGCTTCATCATCTTCATCGACGACCTCAGCTTCGCCGAGCACGAACCCGGCTACGCCAGCCTCAAGGCCGCGCTCGACGGCTCGCTGGCCGGTCCGTCGGACAACGTGCTGATCTACGCCACCAGCAACCGCCGCCATCTGATGCCCGAATACATGGCGGAAAATCTGGAAACCAGGCACCTTGGCGGCGAAGTGCATCCGGGCGAGGCGACCGAGGAAAAGATCTCCCTCTCGGACCGCTTCGGCCTATGGGTGTCCTTTCACGCGATGGATCAGGACACCTATGTCGCCATCGCCCGCCATTGGGCCAGCGCGCTCGGCGCGCCGCCGGACCCCTCCTTCGAACGCGCCGCGCTGCAGTGGTCGCTCGGGCGCGGGGCGCGCAACGGCCGGGTGGCCTGGCAGTTCGCCCGTGACTGGGCAGGGCGGGCGGGGCCCGCTACCCGCTGAAGCGAAGGCATAACCGCCCCGAATCAGCGGCGATGCGCTGTGGCGCTGGCGTGCTGCACCGGTTGCGGACGCCCCAATTAATTTTTCTTGGCTATCCTGAATTTAAAGTTGGGTTGTTCAGGGGGCGACAACCCAGCGCCGAACCAGCCCCCGAATTCTGGAGACCGTAATGAAAAACCTGTCCGCATTGCTGCTTACATCCGCACTTGCACTTGCCGCTCCTGTCCAGGCAGCGGACCAGGACCGCGACCGGGTGCAGACCCAGGATCCGTCCACCCATGCCACCCAGTCGCAGAATCAGGAAGGCCCGCAAGTCTATGGCTGGGAATTGATGACAGGAAAGGAACGCACGCAATACCAGATCAAGCAGCTGTCGCTACAGACCGAGAAGGAGCGTGAGGCATTTCAGCTGGAGCACCACAAGAAAATGCAGGAACGCGCCAAAGCCCAAGGCAAGACCCTGCCTGACATGCCCCAGGGTGGCGGCTGGGGAGTAGGCAAGGGGCCGGGGCCAGCCGCGCCGGCCGTGTCGCAGACGCAGGAACGCGCTTATGGCTGGGAGCTGATGACCGATAAAGAGCGCAAGGAGTATCAGGAGCGGATGCGTTCGCAGAAGACCGAGAAGGATCGTGAGGCGGTCCGTGCCGAGCACCACAAGACAATGCAGGAACGCGCCAAAGCCCAGGGCAAGACCCTCCCGGACATGCCGATCCAGGAGCGCGGACCGGGAATGGGACAAGGGCAGGGCAAGGGGCAGGGGGCAGGCAAGCCCTGAGAACCTGTTTGAGGGCTGGTTCTGGAGATTGACCGCTTTAAAGGGGGCGGTCATTTGCACAACCGTCCGGAAGGGTTGCCCTGACCGGGGAGGCAAGCGCAGGCCGTCGCGCTTTTGAGAAATGACTCTGGCACAATCCGGGATAATGTTTGATCGCAGTTTTACCGGATCCCAGATGCGCTCCACCGTTGAAGTCGTCGCCGCCGTCCTAATCCATGCCGACGGCCGCATGCTGCTGGCCTCGCGGCCGCCCGGCAAGGCGTATGCGGGTTACTGGGAGTTTCCCGGCGGCAAGGTCGAGGCGGGCGAGTCGCTGGACGAGGCACTGCTCCGCGAGCTCGATGAAGAACTGGGTATCCGCGTCACCCGGGCCAGCCGCTGGATCACCCGGGAATTCACCTATCCGCATGCCCATGTTCGGCTGAACTTCTTTCGCGTCTGGGCGTGGGAAGGCGCGCCGCATGCGCATGAGGGGCAACAATTGACCTGGCTGCGTCCAGGCATGCCCCCACCCAGCCCATTGCTGCCTGCCAATTTCCCCATTCTCAAGGCGCTGGCGCTGCCGCCGGTTTACGGGATCACCCATGCCGAAGCGCTGGGCGAGGCCTTTCTGCCGCGACTCGATGCGGCGCTGCAACGCGGGCTCAGGCTGATTCAGGTGCGAGACAAGACCCTGCCCGAGGAAAGCCGGCTGGCGCTGGCGCGCGAGGTGGTGCGCCGCGCCCATCCCTACGGCGCGTGCGTGCTGGTGAACGGCACGGTGGCGATGGCGCGCGCCGCCGGTGCAGACGGCGTGCATCTGGATGCCGCGGCGCTGGCGGCCCTGGAACAGCGTCCCGAGGTCGCATGGCTGGGAGCGTCCTGCCACGACGCCGGCGAGCTTGCCCGCGCGGCGGCAATTGGCGCGGATTTCGCACTGCTCTCGCCGGTGCTGCCGACCCAGACCCATCCCGGCGCCGTCACCCTCGGCTGGGAGACGTTCTCCACCTTGGCGGCCGCCAGCCCGATTCCGGTCTACGGCCTGGGAGGACTGGCCCACGAGGACGTCGACCTGGCAATAAGCCACGGCGCGCATGGCGTGGCGCTGCTGCGCGGAGCCTGGACATGAAGCGCCTGTGGTTGCCGCTGGCGATGATCGCGGTGCTCGTAGCCATCGCCGTGGCCGGCTACTGGGCGAAGCGCCCCGCCGAGGCCGAGCCGATCGCCTGCGTCGATCCCGTCGNTGGCTGCGACTTCCGCCATCGCGGCGCGTCCGCCGGGATACGGTTCTCGCAGTTGCCGCTGCCGCTGGAGCCNTTCGTCCTCAGCGTGAAGGCGCCGGACAGCGCGCGGGTGAGCGCCGAATTTCACATGGTGGGAATGGACATGGGGTTCAACCGCTATGATCTGCGGCCCCAGGCGACCGGGGAGTTTTCGTCGCGCATTACCCTGCCGGTGTGCGTCAGCGGTCGCCGCGACTGGATGCTTTATATTGACATCGACGGCACGCGCTACGCGCTGCCTTTCAGCAGTCGCTGAACCGATCNGGCAGCGCGGTTTCAGGGTTCACGCAACCGTCATATTCCAGCGCTTATAATTGAGAATATTTCCGGAGATCCCCGCTCATGGCGACAGAACACACCTACAAGCAATTTGATGCCGAACTCGAAGCGGTGCGTGCCAGCGTGCTGAAAATGGGTGGTCTGGTCGAGGAACAGATTATCAACGCCGTCGACGCCCTGATCTCCGGCAACATTGAACTGGCAGACGAAGTGGACGCCAACGACCACAACGTCAATGCACTGGAAGTCGCGATCGACGAGGACTGCACCCAGATCATCGCGCGACGCCAGCCGACCGCATCCGACCTGCGCATGGTGATGATGGTGGTGAAGACCATCACCGATCTCGAGCGTATCGGCGACGAGGCGGCCAAGATCGCGCGCATGGCCAAAGCCATTCATCAGACCGAACGCATCAGCTTGCCCCGGTTCAACGAAGTCAAGTACATGGCCGACCAGGTCCTCGACATGCTGAGGAAAGCGCTCGACGGCTTTGCCCGTCTGGACGCCACCAAGGCGGTGGAAATCGCGCGCCAGGACCAGTCGGTGGATGAGGAATTCCGCCTCAACCTGCGCCATCTCATCACCTTCATGATGGAAGACCCGCGCACCATTTCGGTCTTCATCGACATCCTGTTCGTCACCAAGGCAATCGAGCGCATGGGCGACCACGCCAAGAACATGTCGGAATACGTGGTCTACATGGTCAAGGGCAAGGACGTGCGACACACCTCGCTGGAAGAGATCGAGAAGGAAGTGCTGTAGCTATCACGCCTGTTCCGCCAATGCAAACGGGACGCCTCGGCGTCCCGTTTTGTTTGTGCCGCCGCGCCCCTATTTCGAAGGGGGAACGTAGCCAGAAGCGGCATCGACATTGCCGCCGCCGAAGAAGTAGCGGTTCATCTGCTCCAGCAGGTAACTGCGCGCCTGCGGATCGGCCAGGTTGAGGCGGTTTTCGTTGATCAGCATGGTCTGGTGGCGCTGCCAGCCGCTCCAGGCCTCTTTCGACACGCTCTCGAAAATCTTCTTGCCGAGTTCGCCCGGCACCGGCGGAAAGGCCAGTCCTTCGGCTTCGCGGCCGAGCTTTACGCATTGCACCATTCGGGTCATTTCATGCTCCTGATAGGGGGATGGATTTCAATCCGCCGATTTTAACCCAAGCGCTTCCCTGGTTAGCGTGGCCTCGATTCGCCGGGCAAACACCGCCATTTCCTTGGCCGCCTGCTTGTCGCCGCGCGCCTCAGCCACGGCGACGCCCTGCCGATAGGCCGCCAGCGCCTCGTTCCAGTCCTCGCGCTCGACCAGTGCCTTTCCCAGCAGTTTCCAGGCTGCAGAATAGTTGGGGTCATGCTCGACCGCGCGGCGCAGGTGTTCGGCAGCCTTCATCGCGTCACCCTGCTTGAGGTATTCGTTGCCGAGCGAGAACCGCAGCAGCGCGCTGTCGCGTCCGCGGGCGAGCAGGGCGAGAAAGTTTTCCAAGGGATCAGGCACGCCAGAAGGTCCGGGTAAAGACAACGAGAACCGTCAGCAACTCGAGCCGCCCCAGCAGCATGGCTATGGTACAGATCCAGGTCTGGAAATCGGTGAGGATTGCGTAGGTTGTTGCGGGCCCCACCTGATTCAGCCCCGGCCCGGTGTTGTTGATCGAGGCGACAACCGCTGAAAACGCGGTGATGAACTCCAGTCCGCTGGCGGTCATCAGAAGCGTCATGACAATGATGGCGAACACATACAGGAAGGCAAAGGCCAGCACGGCATAGATGACATTGTTGGGCACCACCTGCCCGGCCAGTTTGATCGGCAGGCGCGCTGCCGGATGGATCAGTCGTGTTAGCTCGCGCCGCCCCTGCCTGAACAGGAGTTGGGCCCGCACCATTTTCATGCCGCCGCCGGTGCTGCCCGAGCAGGAAGCAAAGCAGGACAGAAACAGCATCCACAACGGCGCGAAAATAGGCCACTGGTTGAAATCGGTGCTGGCGAACCCCGTCGTCGTGGCGATCGACACGGTATTGAACAGCGCAAAGCGCAGCGCCTGAGAAAAATCCGGGTAGACGCGCATGGCGGTCAGATAGATCGCGATCAGCAATGCACTGCCCAGGGTGGCAGTCAGAAACCAGCGCACCTCCGGATCATGCTGGTAAGCGGCTGTTCCTCGCTGCCGCCACGCCAGGAAATGCGTCGAGAAGTTGATTCCTGCCACCAGCATGAACACTACCGTCACCAACTCGATGGCGGGCGAGTTCCAGTAGCCGTAACTGGCATCGTGCGAGGAAAACCCGCCCAGTCCCATCGTGGAAAATGTGTGCATGACGGCATCGAAGGGCGTCATCCCGGCCAGCCAGAATGAGAGGATGCCGGCGACCGTGATGCCGACATAGATCAGATACAGGCCCTTGGCGGTTTCTGTAATACGCGGGGTGAGCTTGGTGTCTTTCATCGGCCCCGGGGTCTCGGCCTTGTAGATCTGCATGCCCCCCACGCCCAGCAGCGGCAGGATGGCAACCGCCAGCACAATCAGCCCCATGCCGCCCAGCCAGACCAGCAGGCTGCGCCACAGGTTGATGGACATCGGCAGGTTGTCCAGGCCGGAGAGAATCGTGGACCCTGTCGTGGTGATGCCGGATACCGTTTCGAAGTAGGCATCGGTAAACGAGAGATCCGGCATGTAGATCAGCAGCGGCAGGGTGGCGAAGGCGGGCAGGCTGGTCCACGCCAGCACCACCAGCAGGAAGCCGTCGCGGGTCTGCAGTTCGCGCTGCGATTTGCGGGTGAAAAGCCAGGTTAGCGCACCTGCTGCAAACGTGATGACAATGGCTTCATCGTAGGCCCGCTGCGCCCCGTCGTTGAGCATCCACGACAGGGTCAGCGGCAGCAGAAAGGCGGCCGAGAACAGCATGACCACCTTGGACAACACATTTAGAACCGGGGCAACGCGGGACATCAGAAGAAACCGAAACCGACCTGGAGCAGTTTTTCCACTTTGGGAATGATGCGCTTGTTGAGCGCAAACAGGATGAGATGATCCTCCGCCTCGATCAGGGTGTCATGGTGGGCGATGATGACGTCGTTGTTGCGGATGAT
>JGI26437J51864_10000352_pt1 | contig 12543 bp, 8 predicted proteins | sample FrelakmetLWP11LW_FD_51864 | JGI IMG/M metagenome (IMG submission 51864)
CCATCCATCACCATTCAGTGTATATAAATGATTCTTCGGATGTAAACACTTCTCCAAAGTGAATGAGATTTTACAGTCAACATGATCTCAACCCATCAATTGGGACTTTAAATAAATTCAGAATTTAGAATGCAGAGTTCAGAATTTAGAATTTAGAGACAAATATTGTTAGTTGTTAACTTTTAGTTGTTAGTTGTATTCATGAAACTTCTCAAAGAAAAAATCATCTTCCAATGAAAAATTGTGGAAGTCGTTCATCAGCTTGTGAAAATAGAAGACAAAGAACTTGTTTTTGAAATAGCTAGAAGATCTCCAGGCGTTCGCTTGATTATCTGTGATAAGGATAAAATATTGCTTACCAAAGAATATCGCAAGGAATTGAAAGGATATGATTATCGTCTTCCTGGCGGTAAAGTCTTCGATACATTAAACGAATATAACAAGAACAAGAAGAATATCAAAAAATATGCACTCATTGCTGCTAAACGTGAATGCGAAGAAGAGGTAGGATTGATTCCTCAAGATCCTAAATTATATTATATATCGCAGGCATGAGCTACTGTGGAATGGGATCTTTATTATTTCATTGTCAAGAAATTTAAACAGCACGCCAAATGACAACAATTGGAATTAGGAGAATATATCGATGTCGAATGGAAGACAAAAAAAGAAATACTAGCACTTATCAAAAGGTGAGATATGCATGAAGATAGATCAGTTGGAGTGTTGATGAGATATCTGTCTTAATAGTCTAAAAATAACTTGTCATTTTGTCCATGCCATCGTTTCAGATAAAGATCTTATAGTCTGGCAATATATCCTTTATTGCATTTTTCAGTGCTGTTATCGTCAGGATTCTCGGTTCGTGATGATAACGATCTATCCTATCTTCTATTAAAATTGAAGACGTTTCTTTATTGAAGATAAGGAATCATCCACCGAGAATCACTTGCTCAGTGAGTTTGTATCTTTGCATCAGAAGTTCTGCATTCATAAAGGAATCATCAAATATCATCGAATAAAGATGTTTTTCTGGATTATAGAAAAATACGTAATGTCACTGCATACTTCATTTTTCATTCCAGTTTCCTTGCATAAGGACGCGTACCTTTGGAAAATTCACTGCGACAGGTACGATGGTATCTATATCGAAATTACTTTCGGGTGAAATGTTTTTATATGCGCGCATATCTATATTAAGCACTTCTTTTCTTCTCAGGGACATTCCAAAATCTTGTGAAAATCATTCCAACTGATGTACTGAGGCGAGGTTTCCTTCATCGTATCAGAATGTTCACTCATGTCTATTGAAAAAATTTTCTTTACTTTGTTTATCCAAAATGCGTTCTGGTGTGCGTAGCCTATGAATATAATATGCTTCCAGTGGCGGATGTGGCGGTAGATCTAATTTGATATCCAAATCTACTGCTATTTTTTTTATTTTCTCTATCTTATTTATTTCGCGAACTTCGAAACCGTTGATATTATATTGCGATTCATCGTGTCCCTTTTGGAGAAGTTGTTTGATATGTTCCTTATTGTATTGTATGAGTAATCATGACCTTTTGATCATATCAAGGAAAATCTCTAATTGATACCAATCTTTCAAGTCATTCTGTCATTGTTCATATGCTTTTATGACAAATGCATTGTTGTGATTGTGTATCACACCATATAAGGATATCCTTTTTGTTATAGCAACAATCTCTTTCTCCATATTGCTTATACCTTTCGTATCATAGTCGAGAAATCTGTTATCAAAAACCTGTTTGATGATAGCATGCAATATAGCGCACAATTTCTCAGAATCCATAACGAAAGATGGATCAAATTTTTCTTGAATGTTTTTCTCCATTGTTTTTATCCTTTCTATATCCTGCAAGAAGTAATGTCTTTTGAATGTCTCTTGGATGTATTTTTCTCGATCATCATCCAGAAGATCTGTTTTGTCCATAAAATCATGGATTTGGTTACATGATATTTTTCATTCGAACATATCATGAAATCCCATAATTTGAGCTCTTCTTATATCCCCAAATCTTCAGTGAAGACCCTTATAAAAGTTATAATGGAAAGTATACTCTTTACTTTCCTTGACCTTCTCAAAATCAAATCATTCGCCGAAAACCTCTTCTCATAAGATTTTTTTCTTTTGTTTATATTCTTCTTCTTTGATGGAAACTGTTTCTTTTCGTGTATCGGGAAGAGTGAGTACTTCCTCTTTGACGACGAATCTTTTCTCTCTTGAATGGTTTTCATTGTAACATCATCGAATATGGTTGGCGATGTATATCTTGATATCATCGGATAGGGGAATATCGATATTCAACTTCCTTTTTCTATACATTTTTGTGTTATGATATATTTCTATGACTTTCCAAATAATCGTATGCTTTTCCTGGTCTGTCTTCGCGTTATATTTTTTGTATCTTTCAAGTATTATTCTTTTGATTATTTCTTTGTCGCTAGCTTCTCCCAAAAGACCGATCCAACTTTGGTTTATCTGATCATCGATTTTCTGCTCATCTGTTTGTAATATAGACCTTGTATTGTTTTGCATGATTTTGATCATATCTAATGATGTCTGAGAGATTAATTCGGGAAGATTTTTGCTTGTATCTATTTTCACTTCTTGTAGTCTGATGATGGGTTTACCTTTGTCCAAGAAATACTTCTGATATTGTTTTTCCTTCTTTGTTGAAGTCTTGAATTTCCCATTTTGGAGGTCGAATCATAGAAAAATATTGTTGAAGTATTCTTCCTTCTCGGTATATATTTCCTTGATAATATTTTTGACGCTGTAATATCCATCTGCAAAATCTTCTTCTCTTGCATACTTTGTAATATCGGAATCGTTTGAAGACAATAGATCCTTGATAGCTTTGGATTGTTTTTTCTCTATGTTTTTCTGTCTTTTTATTTGCATTTGCTGTTGTTCCATTCTGTTTACCTTCTCTACCATCCACAATAGTTTATTTTTGGTCTTTTTGATAGCCTGTTGGAATTCTGTGAGAACTTGAGGAAAATTCTCTTGCGTGGAAATTTCCTGTAACGTTCATGAGTGCGTATCATTATGTCATATATAGATGTCATCTGCAGTAATCGGTTTTTCTTCGAAGGCGGTCTTGTGATTGATTTGCCGTTGGAAGTCATTGTCTCTGAAGTCATAAATCTCATGGAGGAGAAAATCTATTATTTCATGATATTTGCCTTCTTCACTAATAATTTTTCCGTCTTCTTCATCTCTTGCAAGAACAGAGAAATTTTTGTCTATTTGTTTTGTCGGATTATCAAAATAGAAGGAGACAATCTTATCAGCATATTTGATGAGTGTGTTTAAATACTTTACGATATCTTCTTTGGATTGGATGTTAGTAGAAGCTAGGAATTCTTGCATTTGGGAAAAAATATGGTCAATACCAGTATGAAGATTTATTCAGTTATTTGTGTTTCTTGAGCTTTTCATGCAAAATAACCAATAAAATACAATCTTTATAGATATTATATGTCTTTTGTCAAATATATTTCATTAGAAATTCTATTATGTATACTTGTTGTCTCTTTCGTTTCTTCATATCTCAGAACGAGATTGACTACACATCACTTTCTTAAATACGTAAAATGATTTGATCTCGATATCGATGTCGAATGGAAGACAAAAAAAGAAATACTCTCACTCATCAAAAAGTGAGCTATGCATGAAGATAGGTCAGTAGGAGTGTTGATGAGATATCTGGGTTAATATAATTTTCTTGCCATATAGGAATAAATATTCCTATAGACACAAACGACGTGAAAGTTCTTTTTTGAACTTTCTGCGTCTTATTCTGTCAAAAAAAGATTTGACAAACCACATGAGAAAAATAGTATAGCTTGAATATATATACTATTTTTTTTATTGATGTGTGATACGGAGAAATGACTAAACTGTTTTTTGATTCTATAGCTACCAAAGCTTTGGAAACTATGGAAGACACAGATAAACATATTTTTTTGACGGGAAAGGCAGGGACAGGAAAGTCTACGTTGCTTATGCATTTTTTGGAAATTACCAAAAAAAACATTGTACTGCTTGCTCCTACAGGAGTGGCTGCGCTTAATATCTGATGAGCAACACTTCATTCATTTTTTGGATTTCCGCCTACGCTTACGCTCAAAAAAGCTAAACAAGAAGCTAAGTTTCAAATAGGAGATCCCAAATTTACTGAGCTCGACACTATCGTGATAGATGAGATTTCTATGGTGAGAGCTGATATGATGGATTGTATTCATGAATTTCTCAAGATAGTCAGATGATCTGCTTTGCCCTTTGGTGGGGTTCAGCTTATTATGATAGGTGATTTATATCAATTACCTCCTGTGGTTACCAAGTTTGAAAAAGAATTTTTTCAAAAAGAATATCCGAGTCCGTATTTTTTTGATGCGAAAATTATGAAGAAGAAAAACTTTTCTATGGAGTTTATCGAGCTCGAAAAAGTATACCGTCAATCAGATCAGAAATTTATTGATATTTTGAATGCAATTAGGACCAAAACACTTACTGACAAACATCTTGATTTACTCAATACTCGTGTGAGTGAAGATATCGATATCGCTGATGGGATGGTCTATCTTGCTGGTACCAATGCTATCGTGGATACGATAAATCAGACCTATCTTGCTGATGTCGACGCTCGTTCCGTCAATTTCAAAGCGACCTCCAAGGGTGAAATGCAATGAAGACAGTTGCCTGCTGACGCAAAACTTGTTTTGAAAAAATGAGCCCAAGTGATGTTTATTGCCAATGATCCTGATGGCCGTCGAGTCAATGGTACCTTGGGTAAGATTATATTTTTGAAAAAAGATCGTATTGTGGTGCAGATTTATGGATGAGAAGAAGTAGAGGTGTGACCTCATACCTGGAGAGTTTCTCAGTACGAATATAACCCGAGCAAAAAACGTTTGGATGTATTTACCGTTGGGTCATTTACTCAGCTGCCACTTACGCTTGCGCGAGCGGTGACTATTCACAAGAGTCAGGGAAAGACCTTTGACAAAGTGATTATTGATTTGAGTTCGTGAATTTTTGCCCATGGACAATCGTATGTGGCGTTGAGTCGTTGTCGTACGCTTGAAGGTATTACTTTGACTAATCACGTAGAACACGGTCATATCAGATTGGATTATTGTGTCGTGAGATTTGTGGCAGAGATGCATTGCTCTAGACCTGAGCTTTTGCTTTCTACAGACAAAAAAGTTGCTCTGTTTTCTGAGGTTATCGCTAAAAAATGACGCACCTCTATGACGTATGTAAAGTCTCAAGATACCACTGCTCGCAGATTGTTTGAACCGTACGAAGTCGGTATGATGGAGTATGAATGATTTAGCTTTTTGTGAGTAAAATGATATTGTCATACACAAAAAGGTGAAAGGGTATTTAGGATAGATAGGATCTTGGAGCTGGAAAAGGAATAATATTGTTGTTTTTGTTTTCTACATAACTACCATAGTTACATGATGGACTTGAAAGCCACACTCAAAACCACACCCAAATACATAAAAATTTTAGCTGACGCTTGAATTACGTCCGTGAAAGATTTTCTACAATATTTTCCGAGAGCGTACGAGGATAGATCTACTATCAGGAATCTGAATGAATTGATATTCAATGAAAAAGGTATTACGGCTACCAAGTGACAGATTGTTGAGAAAAAAATCTATATGAGATGATGAAGAAGAATTTATGATATCAAATTCATTGATCCTGTAGGGAATAAATGATATATCACTATCTTCAATTCTTGATTTATGGCAAGTAAGTTTCATGAGGATAAGCGATATATTATTGTCGGTAAACCCGTCATTAAATATAATAAGATCATGTTTTCACATCCTGATGTCGTAGAGACAGAAGCACCTGAAGAGCCTTGAGAAGATGAAGAACATCATGTGTCAAAATCTGATAATGTATACAATAGCGGAAGGATATTTCCTATCTATCCTGAACTTATGGGAATCAAGCCAGGATGGTTCGCACAGAAGATGCGAAATCTGATGGACAAGGTGGACACAATTTTTTCCGAGTACTTACCTAAGGAATTCATAGATAAATTCTGACTCATGGGAGTGCAAGAGACGATCAAAGCAATGCATTATCCTGACGGTTTCGACCAACAAAAACAAGCGAATCTCAGAATATTTTTTGACAGACTGCTCAGAATTCAGCTCTATTCTCTCATGAATCGTAATGACTACCAACAAAATAATTCACTGACGGGTGGTGAAGTCATTGATCGGGACATCATAAAAAATATCGTAAGCACATTGCCGTTTGAATTGACGATGGCACAGAAGAAAGTTATCAAACATATTACAGAAAATATCCATGAACCGAAACCTATGCTCAGACTTTTGCAATGAGATGTAGGAAGTGGAAAGACTGTCGTAGCCGCGGCGTCAGCATATTATACCCATAAGAAATTTGGAGGACAATCCGTCTTCTTAGCTCCGCTTGAAGTATTGGCCAATCAACATTACAAGACTTTGGCAAAATTGCTTCTTCCTTTGGGACTGAGAGTTGAATTACTTACCTGATCTGTTCCGAAAGCACAAAAAGATAAGATCAAACAAGATCTTGCGGAAGGAAGAATCCATACCTTGATTTGAACACACGCAGTTATCCAGGAAGATGTTATCTTCAAACAACTGCAATTCGTTGTTATCGATGAACAGCATAAGTTTTGAGTGAAGCAGAGGGCGTTCTTCAAAAGATTTTGAGCGCCACATATCTTACAGATGAGTGCAACACCGATACCAAGGTCTATGGCATTGGCATTCTTCGGTGAATTTGATGTTAGCATTATTGATGAAATGCCGGTAGGTAGAAAAGCAATCCAGACCAAAATTATATCAGAAAAAGAATATATAAGGTTGAAACCATGGATACTCGATCATATCACCAAAGGTCAGAAAGTATTCATCGTCACTCCGCTGATCGAAGAGTCCGAGAAGATGGAAGAGCTTAAAGCGGCTACTACGGAATTTGAAGAAACAAAAGCGTTATTTCCTGAACTTAAAGGTAAAATAGGATTACTTCATGGTAAGATGAGTTCAAAAGATAAAGAAGCAATGATGCAGGATTTCAAAACCTGAAAGATTTGTCTACTCGTGTCTACAACTGTTATTGAGGTTTGAGTTGATATTCCGGAAGCGACTATCATGGTTATTAAGAATGCTGAGAGATTTGGACTTTCTCAACTTCATCAGCTCAGAGGAAGAATTGGAAGGTCAGATATTCAGTCGTATTGTTTTCTGGAGACCAAGAGTAAGGCTGGCGATATAGGAAAAAGATTGAAAGCCATGGAAGATACCAACGATTGATTTAAACTTGCTGAATTAGACCTACAGAATCGTGGGGCAGGGGAAATCCTTGGTACTATGCAGTCCGGAGAATCTGATATCCCGCTGGAAATATTGTCAGATCTTAAATTTTTGGAAGATATCCAGGAATGAGCTAAACGATTGTTAGAAAAGTATCCAAAACTCGAGTGATTACCTGGGCTTAAGAAATATTTAGAGGAAAAGATGGGCGATGTGTTGGCTTAAACGTTTTCATTGAAATTCATCCTTGTTTTCATATATTTAAGAGGCACATTTTATTTGACCACAGCGTGGCTGGATAAAATCGACATCAAATCTTTTGAAACAAACATTTGCGTCTTATTTTATATTTTTTTTGTACTATGAAAAAGTGATTTCGATTTATTTTATTTTTTATTCTTGCTGTTTCGTGAGCTATTCAGCTATATAAAACCGCTTCAGTCAAAGGTGATACGGTAGAAGTCGTTCGTGACACCAAAGAAGTTTCTCTCAATAATTTTCTTGATAATTATAAAAATGGAACATTCACCAAAATTGTGCTTGAAGATGAGACATCTCTTAAATGATATGAATATCTTGAAACGGGTTCTTCTATCCCATTTATGACAGTAAAAAAGACTTTTGTAGAGCAATATGTGAATGTTTTTGAAACGAGTAAGCCTATAGGTACATCTTTGGGGGATTTATGAATCTCTATGACGTGAACAGTTATCGTTGATGTGAAGTTCAATCAGAAATCTCGATGGTCCAAACTTTTATCTGATGTCTGACCGTTATTACTTTTCTTTATTATCTTTATCTTCGTTTTGAAGTTTGCTATGCCAAAAGGTGGAGGAGGATTTCCGTTTAGTGTCAAAGCAGGGAAGCTCAATACGTCCAAAACCATGAAAACCAAATTTACCGATGTAGCTGGTATGGATGAAGTGAAGATGGAATTGTCTGAAATAGTGGATTATCTCAAAAATCCAGCCAAATATCATAAAGTAGGAGCAAGACATCCTAAATGAGTATTATTATACGGACAACCTGGATCCGGTAAAACCTTGCTTGCAAGGGCAGTCGCTGGAGAATCCAATGTGCCCTTCTTCTCTGTTTCCTGATCTGAATTTATGGAGATGCTTGTAGGTATGTGAGCTGCCAAAGTCAGAGAATTATTCGGCAAAGCGAAAGCTGTCGGTAGAGCTATTATCTTTATTGATGAAATCGACGCTATCGGGAAGAAAAGAGGAGTCTGATATACTTGAGGACATCAGGAACAAGAACAGACATTGAATCAGATTCTGACGGAAATGGATGGATTTGATAATACGACGAACATTATCGTTATCGCTGCGACCAATAGACCTGATATATTAGACCCTGCATTGATGAGAGCAGGAAGATTCGATAGAAAAGTCTATGTCTCTGAACCGACCTATGAAGAAAGAATCTTGATCTTCGATTATTATCTCAAAGGAAAGAAATTAGATACATCGCTCAATATTCTTTCGTTAGCAAAAAGAACGAGTGGACTTGTTGGTGCTGATATCGAGAATATCGTGAATGAGGCAGCGCTCAAAGAAGCAAAGGAAAATAGGAGTACGCTTGATCAGAATGATTTTGAATATGCTTTGGAGAAAGTGATTATGGGACCAGAAAAAAAAGTCAAATCTATGAAAGAGCAAGAAAAGAAGATCATAGCATTTCATGAACTTGGACATGCGATAACTTCCCATCTGTTGCCAAATGCTGATCCGGTAGAAAAGATTTCTATCGTCCGCAGAGGACATGCGTTGGGAGTGACATGGATTATGCCAAACGAAGATATGTATCTCAATTCCAAAGCGAAGTTTTTGGATGAAGTTGTCTCATTGCTTTGATGAAGAGCTGCCGAAGAGATTTTCTTTGGTGCAGACAATATCACCACCTGAGCTTCCAATGACTTTGAAAAATCAACAGCTATTATCACAAATATGATCGTAAAATATGGTATGGATAAGGATATCGGTCCTATCTCTTATGTAGAAAGGCATGATGATGAATACAGGATGTTCAAAACTTATAGTGAAAAAACCGCTCAAATCATTGATGAAAAGATAAAAAAATATGTGGCTGATTGTTATGAACAGTCCAAGAAACTTATCATCCAGAATAAGCAGTTGATTGAAAAACTTTCTGTTGTGCTTCTGGATAAAGAATACCTTACCAAGGAAGAATTCGAATCTATGATAACTAACTTTACTAAACCTAAGGCTAAAAGCCTAAAGCCTAAAGCTTAAAGCTGTCTTTATACTTTATACTAAACTATGGCAAAGAATGCATATGTGCTAGATCGATATACCAACAAGAACGTCCTTGTAAAATGATTGAGCGATGAGACATTTTCCAAACTGAAACATGGCGACAAAATCGTTTATTCTGCCACTGATCAAAAGTGAACGAGTAGTCAGACGGTCGGAACATATTTGGGACATGAGATAGTTACAGATAGACAATGATTGTTTGATAAAATTCTTGAATGAGAAGATAAGGAATTTTTTGAAGAACAACAAAATTTGGCTTTGGATATATTCCCTTTATTCAAAAAACTTTTCAAAAAATATTTTCCTGATTCTATTCCGGTTACTTCTAGATATCAGATATTTGGTGATCAACTGTATTTCTATTTCTATTCGGAAGAGAGATATGTGTTTACGGATTTCGTTAAAGAATTTAGACAAGAACTAGGAAAAAATATCTTCCTTTTCCAAATAGGAGCAAGAGATATGATCAAAATGTCTCCAGGTGCTGATAATTTGCCTTGTTGAGCTGATGGTATTGTTCCTATGCATTGCAAGACGAGTTTACCTCTTCCTAGTGTGGAGATAGAAAATTTAGTTATGCAAAATCTTGAAGGAAGGGATATTGAAAAACTCAAAGGAAGATGTGGTAAATTGAAATGTTCTTTGATTTATGAATTGGAGACGTATATCGAAGAAAGCAAAAAATTTCCTCCCAAATGATCATATGTAGAAAATACATGATGTGAGGTATGTGGAAATGTATCGTCATTTAATATTATGAATGGTGATGTTACGGTGAAGACAAAAGATGGTATTACTGTAAGGATTCCTTATACCACGATAAAAAAAGTTAAATTGCCTTCCAAGTGAGAAGAGACTACACATCAAGTCGCTTCATCAGAAGATACATCTACCGAACAACATAAACATACTCCTTATAAAAAACCAATGAGAAGATAATAATTAATTAATTAATTAATTAATGTTGAATGCTAAATGCTAAATTTTGAATGAGGGACTTTGTTATCTTATGAAGTATGGTGATATATGAATCCTACATTCTGCATTTAAAATTGTATTTATTTGTTTACAGAAGTACGATGCTTAAGATGTCCGTGTGGTTGTGGATGATATTGACGATAGTTCTCATATCTTTGCCTATTGGAATACTCTCATTCTTTTTTTCTAAAAAGATTTTCAAAAAACTTACTCATGTCTTGGGCAAGATAGATACTTTTGATGCATTAATAAGATTTAAAAAAGAGATGATATATCTCTACAAAAAAAGATTTTCTGGCCTTCGTCAGCATATCGATAAACATCCTGTGGAACTGGCAAAATATGATTGAGATGGACAGACGACTGATATTATCGATGAGATTTTGAAACCTAAAGCATCCTCTTCCGATGTCGCTGTTGATACAGGTATAGATGATGAGGAACATAGAACTACGGTACTGAAAAAAAGGAAACTCCTTGAAAAAATTATTTACGACGCTCTCGGTCTCAGGAAAGAGGGCAAACTCGATGAATATGAGAAAAAAGTCATCGAAGGCTTGGCAATAGATTCTGAAGACAAAGATTTGAATAAATTATTGGCGGATTTATATTTTACTATGGGAAATCATAAAAAAGCATTACCTATTTTGAAAAAAATCGTCGAGATAGATCCAAAGGATCATAAAGCTATTTGGCAGATATGAGAGATTTATCTTACTTCTGCTGATTTCAATGTCGCTGAGATGCTTATCCAAAAAGCGATTACCATCAATCCCAATAATCCCAAATATTATATAAGTATGGTTGAGCTGATGTATAATACCGATAGGAAGCATGACGCTATTATGGAGATGGAAAAAGTGATTAAGTTGAGACCTACAAATTCTGCATATATGCTTACACTCGCTGATCTTTATCAGGAAGTGAATGACGTGGATAATGCGAAAAAATATTATTTCAGAGTCTTGGAATATGAGCCATCCAATGATAAAGCGAAAAAGAAATTGAAAGAACTGACCGGAGAATAAAAGACTAGATTAAGAATTAAGAAATTAAGGATTAAGGATTGAATAAAAAAATCAAAAATTCTTAATAATCACCGAAGGTGATCTTAATAAGCGAAGCTCTTAATTCTTAATTCGTTGTTTGTAATTCATTCGTCGAATAACAATCAATCAAAAATAAAAACACAAACATAGAATAGACGTCTGTTTTATGTTTTTTTGTTTACTCATGCTTGCTTCCTATTATCAGATACTCAAGGAACTCATCGCTATGCAAAGTGTTTCGATTGATACCGAGCATATGAATGATATTGAAAAAATTACCATCTATCTCAATGCACTGTTGCAGGAGAATGGTTTTGCTTCCGAAATCATACACGGCTACGGTAATCCGCTTGTTCTTGGAAAGTTTTCCGTTGATAAATCATTGCCGACGATGCTTCTCTATTGACACTATGATGTGCAGACCGCCAGTGTCAATGAATGATGGAAGAATGATCCCTTCTCACTTTATATCGCAAAAGATAAGATTTACGGTAGAGGAGTAGCTGATAATAAAGGTCAATTTCTCATACATCTGCTGACGATTTTTGATCTTATTCAATCCAAAAAATTAGGATACAATATCATCGTATTGTTGGAATGAAATAAAGAAACAGGATCCTCATATATCGAACAATTCCTTACGGATTATAGGCAGGATCTTTTGTCTGATTTTTGCTTGATACACCGATACCAAGGTCTATGGCATTGGCATTCTTCGGTGAATTTGATGTTAGCATTATTGATGAAATGCCGGTAGGAAGAAAAGCTATTCAAACCAAGATTATATCAGAAAAAGAATATATAAAATTGAAGCCATGGATACTCGATCATATCACCAAAGGTCAGAAAGTATTCATCGTCACTCCGCTGATCGA
>JGI26437J51864_10000355_pt1 | contig 12522 bp, 10 predicted proteins | sample FrelakmetLWP11LW_FD_51864 | JGI IMG/M metagenome (IMG submission 51864)
GGCGGCAGTCCTCCTGGCCATATTATCCTCGAAGGTACGGGAAACACGGCGGTTGTCCGCGGTTGTCCTGCTCGCCTGCCCGAACTGGTTCCCGACAGCTGCGTCCCTATAGGCCGCTCCCCTTCGGTGGTGCGGGTTGTGCGTCCACTTCTGCATGGTGGGCGCACCCCTTGACGCGACAACGCTGCCCGCGGGTGCCGTGCGATACCCCGGGTATCGATGTCCGTAGTAGTGATGATTCACATAGACTGTTCTATAAGGCCAGTTGCAATACCCCCAGTTTCCCCAGTAAGCACCNACGACGAAACCGGCACTGAACCCGATGTATCCGGAATAATAGAACGCCGAACGATAAGGATAGGGGTAAAACGCGTAGGGCGGGTAGTAGGGCCACCACCATGATCCGTAAACCCGCCAGGGATCATAGACGGGCACATGGACGACCGTCGAGTCGGCCGGCTCGACCAAGATGGTCTCCTTCTCGACGATCACGCGCTGCTCATTGGTCGATTTCAGGTTCCCGGCCTCATAGGCCCTTTTCCGGAGGCTCTGGACCGTTTCCATGACGTCGGTCTGCTGGGCCAGGAAGGCGTCCCCGAGTTTTTCCGTCCATTCCAGCTTGTCCGCCATTGTGGAGAGGAGGTCGNGGAAAGGCACCAGAGCCTTAACGCTGGGGTCCCAGGGCTGTTTGTCCGCGGCCTCAATCAGTATATCCCCCGTGAGGTTTTTGTTCTGCTTGACCCACCGGTCGGCCATGACGACCTCCAGAGGGTAGGTGGACGCCATCAGAACCTGGGCGAGGAGCGAGTCAGGATAAATAGCGACAGGGGCCAGAATCTGATCCAGCTCCTGCTGGGAGAATCTCTTAGCGACTGCGGCATTACTGTCCTGGGCAAGCACCACCAGGGGCACCGCCAGGAGAATTGCGAGAAGAAAAGCCAATATCAATCGGAAGGATTTCAAGGTCTTCATGTCAATCCCTCGCTGGAATTCTATCTGTTATATTAACCACCGATCATCCACCCTGTCCAGCGGTTTGCCGGAACTTGCCGATTTTTTATCAAATTAGACGATTGAAACCGCTTTCGGTTTACGTCCCATGTGGGAGCAGCCCTGTGGCTGCCTTGGTTGGGTTTGCTCTAGGGTGTCTGAGTCCTTTCAGCAAGGGTGCGGACCTGCCCACGTTTAAGACCGGCGCCTCCGCATCTGGGCCGATTTGTTTCAAGGTGAAATACAGCTTAGGGGATTTTAGACTTTGGGCTTTGACATTTTTCATGGTTCGGTTGATGATCCAGTGCCATGAAGATCCTGCTCATCTATCCCTATTTCATCGAAGAGCGAATGCACGACGAGGACATCAAGGCAGTGCCCATGGGGCTTTACTCTGTGGGAGCCGTCCTGAAGGAGAACCATTACGATGTCGAGATCCTGGACTGGCACGAGATCAACAGAACTCCGGAAAAAGTCAAGGAAGTGCTTGCGAAGAAGAAACCTGATGTGATCGGGTTTTCCGTCCTTCATGGGAACCGATGGGGTGCGATTGACATCTCTCGCACGGCGAAACAACTCAACCCCAAGACCCAGGTTGTCTTCGGAGGGATCGGCGCGACTTTTCTCTGGGAACACCTGCTCACCCACTTCCCTGAAGTGGATGTTGTGGTGCTCGGAGAGGGGGAATGGACCTTCCTGAACCTGGTCAGGCATTTTGAAAAGAAGCAGGATCAGGGGCTCGCGCAGATTCGAGGGATCGCGTATCGGGAAAACGGGAAAATTCTGAAAACCGCACAACCCGACCCCATCAGAGACCTCGACGGCCTGCCGATTCCTTCAAAACACTTCCTCTATGAGCATGTTTCGTCCTCGCGGGGATGTGCCTGGAACTGCTCTTTCTGCGGCTCCCCACAATTCTGGGGCAGGAACATACGATGGCGTTCGCCTGAGAACTTCGTAGAAGAACTGGAAATGCTTTTCCGAAAGGGGGTGAGCTTTTTCTACTTCTCCGACGACACGTTCACCCTTGACCCGAAGAGAGTCATCGAAATCTGCAAGCGGATCACTGAAAAGAATCTCAAGATTTCCTGGTATGCGATCTCGCGTGTGGATCAGGTGGACGAGGAGATGCTTTACTGGATGAGAAGGGCGGGGTGTATTCAGATCAGCTACGGAGTGGAAAGCGGGTCCGTGAAGATCAGGAAGGCGCTTGGCAAGCCGGTCAAGACCGAACAGATCAGTCGGGCCTTTGCCCTGACGATACGATACGGGATTCTTTCCAGAGCTTATTTCATCTATGGCGCGCCCGGCGAAACCTGGGAGACGATCCAGGAAACCATAGACCTCATGGACGAGATCAAACCTCTGAGCGCGATCTTTTACATCCTGGACGTTTTTCCGGGGACCAGGCTTTATTCAGACCTGAAAAAGAGGCACGGCATCACAGAAGATGTCTGGCTCAAGATGGAAGGCATCATGTACTTTGAGACCGACTCGACCATGAATGGTGACTCATTCTCGCTTTCGGGAAAAAGCTGCGTACGGCCTTCTACGAAAAGGTGCATTCCTATGCGGAGTCTATCGAACTCGTGGAGCGAAAGGATCTGTATCCATGGCATGCGGATTTCTGCTCGAGGCTGGGCATGACTTTCAGCCACGGAGATTATTCTAGAATTGAAGAGGTGAAAGAGAAAGCTGACACAGCGGAAAAGCTCTTCAGGAAATCACTGGGCTACTGCCCGGATCACAGGGCGTATCTGGGCCTGGGCATCATCAGACAGCGAAAGGGCGAATTCAAAGAGTCGATCAAGCTCCTGGAAGAGGGGTTGAGGCATTGGCCCGGACGCGAAGACCTCACCGTCTGTCTCGGCATCAACTACATGAACCTGGGAGATTTCAAAATCGCCCTGGATCACTTCTCCAAGTTTCCGCAATCCAAAATAGCGATTCAATACAAGGAGGAATGTGCGAAAGCGCTCAAGGGATGACGGGGAAGTGATCTGTTCTGACTTCTCATGAGATCATCTGCGTGCTCTGTAAAACAACTTAAAGAAGAACAGGCCGACAAAAAGGCTGAGACCGGCAGTGAGGAAGAGCGCCGGGAAACCGGCCTGCTCTCCGATGTATCCGAGAAGAATGGATCCGAAAAAGGCGCCTCCGTCCATGGAACCCGTAAAGGCGCCTGTCACCTTTCCACGAATGGCGATGGGTTCGTCCCGAACGGCAACGGCGGTGAGGCATGGAAAAAGAAATCCATGGCCGAGTCCGGACAGGAGGCCTGAGAACACGAGGATCCCCTCCCCACCTAGGAAACAGAGGAGAAGAAGGCCTGCCCCTGTGAGGATCATGGCATAAGGGATAATCCGCAACTCCCCGAGTCGGTCGGCCAGCCTGCCGCCCACGAACCGGGTAAGGACAGCCATCCCCGAGTAACTCAAGTAATAAATAGATATAAAGGCGAGATTTTTTTCCTTGGCAAAAGGGGAGACAAAGCCTCCTGAAGCTGCCAGAGCATATCCAAAAAGAAAGGCCAATAAGGACACTCTTAATGTCTTCGGCCTAAGGAAAACTGAAAAGAAAGACGAGGAGCTTAGCGAGGTATGTTCAAAAGTGGATTCCGGGATTCGAAGCTGGAGGATGAATCCCATGGCTCCCATCCCCGCGGCAGCAAGAAAAAAGGGGACAAATCCCGCATGCTGGATTATGACCTCAGCGATCGCGGGTCCGACAGCCATGCCTGAGAGACCGGTGATGCCGAACATGGCCATGCCTTCGTTCAGCCTGGTTTCGGGGATAATATCCGCCATATAGGTGAAGGCAGAAGTGAAGCAGAAGGCCAGGCCGATGCCGTGAAGAATGCGCGCAAAGAGGAGCGCAGGATAGACGCGGCTCAAGTCCTGCTGAAAGAGAAGGTAGGAAAGGGGAAGAATCGTCATGATCGCGCACCCTAACGTGTAGCTCCTTTTGCGGCCGATGCGATCGACCATGGAGGAAATCCAGGGGCGGGAGAGGACGGACGCAAGAGAGAAAACGCCCATCACAATGCCGATGTCCAGCTTGGATCCCCCGAGGTGTGAAACGAAAAGGGGAAAGAGAAAAAACGAACCGAAGCTCGAAGTGGTGAAGAAATTGGCCAGAGACATGGTCAAAAAGGTTCGGGTATAAAGGGTTGGTGCTGCTTGCATGAGGGGGAAGCATACAGAGAGAGAAGGTTTTGTGCAACAGGCCTTTTGGTTCCAAGCCTTTTCACCCTTGACAGAAGAAGAGCCTTTCCTATAAAGTTTTTCAACAATCAGCATAGCGCTTCCGTCCTATTCTTTCTTGGGGAATCCACATGCCTGAGACATGGATCAATTACTGGTACTATGGAAAAGACGGTAAATTGATCAAGACGGAAAGGCTGCCGAAAAAAGACATCCTCTTCGTCTACGAGACAGCGGAAAGACCGACGGCCCAAATATCGCGCCACACCTTCTTTTGCCCCAGCACCGGAGTGACGCAAATGCTCGATGCCGTTTCCGAGGGAGACCGCACGGTGAAACGAAGAGAGATCGTGAGGCAACTGCTCGGTCAAGCACCCATGGCCTGAGGCGCGGCTGCCCACGAGAAGAACCACCCTTCCTGTTGTTGACCGAAATCGAATTCTGACTACTTTCTATTCATACACAATTGTGATCGTCTCTTAATGTTTTCGCCATTATCGGCGGCGAGAGGAGGACGGCAATGCCAAGAAATAGAGTCGAATTGCCCTACCACGTGGAATACGTCTCCGTCCTGGACGAGGAGGGGCGCCTGGATCAGGCACTGGAGCCCAAGATCCCCGATGACCTCCTGCTCAAGCTCCACCGGGCCATGGTGCTTGGCCGGAGGTTTGATGAACGATTGCTGAGCCTCCAGAGACAGGGCCGCATCGGAACCTTTGCGCCAATTACCGGCCAGGAAGCCTCTCAGCTGGGGGCAGTGGCTCCTCTCATGCCCGGTGATTGGATGGCGCCCTCTTTCAGGGAGACGGCGGCTCAAATCTACCGGGGGCTTCCCCTGGAAAGCGTCATTCTGGGTTTCGGAGGATACAATGAGGCGGCTTCCCTCGTTAAAGAAGGGAATGATCTGCCCGTTGCGATTCCTGTGGCCTCCCAGGTGCTGCATGCGGTGGGCCTTGCCTGGGGAATGAAGTACCGCAAGAAACAGAACGTGGTCATGACCTTTTTCGGAGACGGCGGTACTTCGGAGGGAGACTTTCATGAAGGCATGAATTTCGCAGCCGTTTACCAGGCGCCGGTGGTTTTCATCTGCCAGAATAACCAGTGGGCCATTTCAGTGCCGCGGAGCAAACAGACCCATTCCAAGACCATCGCCCAAAAGGCCCTGGCCTATGACATGCCGGGCATTCAGGTCGACGGAAACGATGTCCTTGCCGTGTATTCCGCTGCGAAAGAGGCCATAGACAGAGCGCGATCCGGGGGAGGACCGTCCCTGATCGAAAACGTGACCTACCGGATGATGATGCACACCACTGCGGATGACCCGAAGCGCTACCGCAAAGATGAAGAGGTGGAGGGTTGGAGAAAACGGGATCCCATTCAAAGGTTTCAGAAATATCTCAAAGACAAAGGACTCCTTTCAGATCAGAAGATCGAGGAGCTGGAAGCTCAAGTGAAGGAGGAAATTCAAAAGGCTGTGGAGCACGCAGAAGAGCTGATGAAGAAGTACAGCGATCCTCTTCCCATGTTTGAACATGCCTATGAGGAAGTGCCGGCTCATCTGAAAGAACAGAAAGAAGAGCTGAAGCGAGAGTTGGCTGAAATGCCCAAGGAGGAAGACCATGGCTAAGATGACGATGGTTCAAGCACTCAACCTGGCCCTTCGTCAGGAGATGGAAAAGGACGATCGGGTCATAGTCCTTGGAGAGGATGTAGGCCGCGACGGAGGCGTTTTCAGGGTGACCGAGGGTCTGATCGATCAGTTCGGAGAGGAGAGGGTCCTGGACACCCCGCTTGCGGAGTCGGGCATTGCAGGAATGTCGATCGGCATGGCGATCTACGGTCTCAGGCCTGTTTGTGAGATCCAGTTCTCCGGATTCAGCTATTTCTGCATGCATCAGATCGAAGCTCACGCTTCGCGCATGAGGTGGCGTTCTCAGGGCAGCCTGACGGTGCCCATGGTTCTTCGCTGTCCCTATGGCGGAGGCGTACGGGCGCTGGAGCACCACTCGGAAAGCCGCGAGGCCTTCTGGGCTCACATCCCTGGGCTCAAGATGGTCATTCCTTCAGGACCGCGAAATGCGAGGGCCCTCATGATCAGTGCCATCCGCGACCCTGACCCCGTGATCTTCTATGAAGGCAAAGCTATTTACAGGGCTTTCCGGGAGGAAGTGCCGGAGGCGGAGGAGTCTCTCCCCATCGGCAAGGCCCAACGAATCCTGGGGGGTAAGGACCTCACGATAATCTCTTACGGAGCCATGATGCGTCCTACACTGGAAGCGGCCTCTTTACTCAAGGAAAAGGACGGGGTGGAGGCTGAAGTGATCGACCTGCTCACGATTTCCCCTCTGGATGAGGCGACGCTGGTGGAGTCGGTCAAAAAAACAGGCAAGGCGGTGATCGTCCACGAAGCCCCTCGGAGTTTCGGCCCAGGGGCGGAGATCGCTTCCCGGCTGATGGAAAAGGCCTTTTTCTATCTGGAAGCACCCATCGCCCGGGTCACGGGCTTTGATGTCGTCATCCCGTTGTTCAGCAAGGAGCAGGCTTACCTGCCGAATGCGCAGAGGATCATGAAGGCTGCCAGAAGCTTGCTGAGTGCATAAAGGAGGAGAGTCATGGCAAGAGCGTTCAAGCTGCCGGATCTGGGCGAGGGTATCCACGAGGGGGAAGTTCTGTCCGTGCGCGTGGCCGTGGGCGACAAGGTGAAAGAAGGGGATATCATCCTGGAGGTCGAGACCGACAAGGCGGCGGTTGAGATCCCTTCGCCTTACACCGGCGTTGTTGAAGAGATCCTGGTGAAACCGGGCGACACGGTCAAGGTCGGCCAGGTCCTCTTGACTTTCACCGGCGCGGAAGAAGCGGCCCCGGTAAAAAAAGAAAAGCCGGAGAAAAAAGCTCCGGAGCCTCCCAAGCCGGTCGAAGTGCAACCGGAACCGTCGCGCAAGGAGGGCCCTGTGCCTGCCTCCCCTGCCACAAGACGTCTTGCCCGCGAACTGGGAGTCGACCTGCGCATGGTTACCGCTACCGGTCCCGGCGGTTTGGTGACGGCCGAGGACGTGAAGGGCTTCGCAGGAAAGAAAGAAAAGGTGGTGGAAGCCCCGGCGGCCGTTGTGACGGAAGAAAGACCCCAGGAGGCTCGTCCGTTCGCGCCGGCAGTGCCTAAACTACCCGATTTCTCGAAATGGGGACCCATCGAACGGGTGCCCCTGCGGTCCATCCGAAAGGCCACGGCAAAGCAGATGACCCTCGCTTGGTCACAAATTCCCCACGTGAACAATCAGGACGTGGTGGACATGACAAAACTCGAAGAATTCCGGCGAAGGCACAAGGCGGAGATCGAGGCAAAGGGAGGAAAGCTGACGCCGACGGTCTTTGCGCTCAAGGCCGTTGCGGCAGCCCTCAAAGCGTATCCTAACTTCAATGCGTCATTGGACACTGAAGCAGGAGAAATCGTCGTCAAGCGCTATTACCACATCGGGGTGGCCGTGAATACCCCGGACGGCCTCATTGTTCCGGTGGTCAGGGATGTGGACAGGAAGAGCATCGTGGAGCTGAGCATAGAACTGAAACAACTGATCGAAAAAACAAGAGCGCGAAAAACGACGTTGGAGGAGCTTCAGGGCGGAACCTTTTCCATCACGAACGTGGGCAACATGGGCGGAGGCCACTTTGTCCCCATCATCAATTACCCGCAGGTGGCTATCCTGGGGATGGGAGCGGCTACCATGCAACCCGCGGTGACAGGCAATGAAAAGGACGGATATCAGATCGTGCCTCGCCTTCTCATGCCGCTCGTGCTTTGCATTGATCACAGGGTCCTGGATGGGGCAGATGCCATTCCCTTTATGAGGAAGATTNTGGAACTGCTTGAAGATCCGGAACAGCTCTTTATGATGATGACCTAATGCAGGCCTATGGCCGCAACCAAAAAACACCAGACCCGAATGTCGAATATCGAACAAGGAATTTCGAATGATGAAGTCAACCCCTCCTGCAGTTGCCTTCGGAGTTCGATATTCTTTATTCGATATTCTGCGGTTCGCTTTTGAATTTCTATGCAGCTTGCGTAGAAGTTACAGACTAGGATTCTAACCCTTATTCGAGCTTTGGATTTCCATGGAGGTGTCCCATGGTCATGGGTGAGTTGGTGCAGGAGACAGAGGTCCTGGTCATCGGGAGCGGACCGGGCGGGTATGCGGCTGCTTTCAGGGCAGCGGATCTCGGTCTCGAGGTCACTATGGTGGACGTGGCAGCGAGACCCGGCGGGGAGTGCCTTTACCGTGGTTGCATTCCCTCAAAGACCCTGCTCTACCTGTCGGAGCTTCTCCATGATGCGCATCGCGCCAAAAACATGGGCATCACTTTTGGTGAGCCCCAAGTTGACCTTGCGAAAATTCGCGCGTGGAAAGAAGAGGTCATCGACAAGCTGGCCTCAGGGCTGGTGACCCTGAGCAACAAGAGGGGCGTGCAGCTCATCAAGGGGCGAGCGGTTTTTGAAGGCTCCGACAAAGTCCGCCTTCAAGATTCAGAAGTCAGCCACATCAAGTTTCGCCACGCCATTTTGGCCACAGGGTCTAAACCGGCTCCTTTTCAGGGGATAGCCTTTGAACATGGAAGCCGGATCATGGATTCCGCCGGAGCGCTCGATCTGGCCGACATCCCCGAGCGGCTTCTCATTCTGGGCGGAGGGTACATCGCCCTGGAGATGGGAACGGTGTATGCCTCTCTGGGAAGCCAGGTGACCCTCGCCGTTCGAGGAGACCGTCTTCTGCGAGGAGCAGATCAGGATCTTGCTGTTCCACTCATCAGGCGACTGAAGGAACTTTTCAGTTCAATTCATTTCAATACCAAAGCCTCATTCATCAAGGAGAAGGAAAACCAGGTCGAAGTGGGTCTGGAGGGAGAAGCGGAAAAGCCCAAGCAAACCTATGACCGTGTGCTCATTGCCATGGGCCGCCAGCCCAATACGAAAGAGATCGGACTCGAGAACACCAAGGTGAAGGTGAACGAGAAAGGCTTTGTGGTGGTTGACGAACAGCAGAGGACGTCAGATCCGAAGATCTTTGCCGTGGGGGATTTGGCAGGCGAACCCATGCTGGCCCACAAGGCGTTTCGAGAAGGGAAGGTGGCTGCTGAGGTCATAGCAGGCCAGCCTGCGGTTTTTGATGTGCAGGCCATTCCTGCGGTGGTTTACACAGACCCCCAGGTGGCCTGGGCAGGGCTGACAGAAGAGCAAGCCCGAAAACAGAACCGACCTGTCCGGATCGAACGATTTCCCTGGAAGTTCTCGAACCGGGCCATTACCATGGGCGCGACAGAGGGGCTCACGAAGATAATCGCCGACCCTGAAACCGGAAGAGTGCTGGGAATCGGTATCTCAGGGAGGAGCGCAGAGGGAATGGTTTCCGAAGGGGTCCTGGCCATCGAGATGGGCGCCCTTGTTCAGGACATGGGTCTCAGCATTCATCCCCACCCGACGCTTTCAGAGACCGTGGGAGAGGCTGCGGAAATTTTCCTCGGCAGCGTGACCCATCTCCTGCCGAAAAAAGAGAAGTGATCGAAGGGCATCGGAAATTGGGGTCAAAGGACCTCGGATAAGGATTGAGGAGAAGGGATCATGAAGAGAATAGTGTGGACAGTATTCTTTTGGGCACTGGCCTTTATCGGTTCCGTGGCGTTTGCTGCGGAGCAGGGCAAAATCAAGGATACGGAGTCGGCTGCGCACGGCGACGATGCAGCCAAGCATCAGATCGTGGACACTTACAAGTTCCAAGGCTTTGAGGTCGTTCAGGTCAACCTGCCGGTGCTCTCGCACTACTCGTACATTCTGGTCTCCGGCAAGGAAGCCCTGATCGTGGATCCGGACCGGGATGTGCAGTTTTACCTGGATTATGTCGCCAAGAAGAACCTGAGCATCAAGGGGGTGTATCTGACTCACTCCCATGCCGATTTTGTGGCCGGGCATCTGGAGATCGTCAAGGCGGTGGATTGCCCGATCTTTCAAAGCGCCGCCAGCGGCGCGGCCTACAAGATCAACCCCATGAAGGAAGGCTCGACCTTCAGGATCGGTTCCGCCATTGTGAAAGTCCTGGAGACGCCCGGACACACACCGGACGGGACCTGCGGTCTTGTCTTCAGCGGAGAGGAAGACAAGGTGGGCCAGGTCCTCTTTACGGGCGACACTCTTTTTGTCGGCAGCGTCGGGCGTCCGGACCTGCTGGAGGGCAAGATGACGGCTGCGTCGCTCGCGTCCATGGGTTTTGACACGTGGAATAACAAACTCTCCAAACTGGCCGACTCCGTCATGGTGCTGCCGGCCCATGGAGCGGGCAGCCTCTGCGGGGCGCACTTGAGCGACAGTCCCAAGAGCACCATCGGCGCCGAGCGGGCCTCCAACCCGTACTTCACGCTCAAAGGCCGATCGGAGTTCATCGCAGCGGTGTTGAAGGATTTGCCGGAGGCGCCTCAGTACTTCAAGCACAATGCCGCCATGAACCGGCAGGGACCGGCCCTGGTCAACTGGGCCGCGCCTCTGCCCGCAGAAGTCAAGGCCGAGCAAGCGTTGATGGACACGTCGAAGGTCTACGTCGTGGACATTCGGGACTCCTCGGTTTATGCGGCCGAACACATTCCCCGTTCCGTTAATATCGGAATCCGAGGGAGGTTCGAGACCTGGGTGGGGATCATGGTCCCATGGACCATGCATGAGTCGGACAAACTCGTGGTCCTGGGCAGCAAGGCGGAACTCAAGGAAGCCCTTTACCGGCTCCACCGCATCGGGTACGAAGCCGGCGTGCTCACGCCGGAGAGCTGGAAGGCCGCCAAGCTGCCGACCAAGAAGGTTGACTTCATCAAGCCTTCCGAGCTTTACAGCCAGATGAAGGCAGGGACCGGCCCGATCATCGTGGACGTCCGGCTGCACAGCGAATGGATGGGCCTGAGGATAGGGGAGGTCGTGAACCTTCCCCTGACCCATCTGAGCGAGCTGTCGTCCAAGCTCGATCCGTCTCAGCCTGTCGTGACGGTCTGCAATTCCGCCTACCGGTCGAGCATGGCCATTGGGCTTTTGGAAGCCAAGGGATTCCAGAAAGTGACCTCCCTTGCCGGAGGCAGCGAGGCGTGGATCGATGCCGGGCTTCCCGTCTATGGTGCTGAGACGGCAATCCCTGCTGCCGGAGCCGGCCCGGTCAAGCGGGAGATCCGGCTGGCCGATCGGATGTCGGCCGATGAGTTGCGCCGCCTGGCCAAGGACCTGCCGGGGACCTTCGACCTGGTAGATATCCGGCCCGCGGATCAGTTCAAGGATTATCACCTTCCGGGCTCACGGAATGCCGATATCGCCGAAGTGCTCAACAACCCGGCCTACCTGACCGGTGCCGGGCCGCTCATCCTTGTTGATCGCGACGGCTCGCTGGCCATGCAGATCGCCGGCATCCTGTCCCAGAAAACACAGAGGACCATCAAGGCCCTGCACGGCGGCCTGGAAGCATACTGGAAGGACAGCGGCTGGAAGGAGTCAGGTAAGGCAGTCGTCGCACCGGCTCCGCCTGCGCTTCCTGCTGCTCCTGCTAAATCGGAAGCGCCCAAAGCAGAACCGCCAAAGGCTCCCAAGAAGAAATCCGCGGGGTGTTGATCATGAAAGAGTCCATGGGACCCAAACCGTACATGAATCCGTACCTGGCAGGGGTGATTCTCGGCCTGACGCTCCTGGCCTCTTATCTTGTGCTCGGAGCCGGGCTCGGGGCATCCGGCGGCATCGCACGAATCGCCGCTTATCTCGAGGGCGGGCTTGCGCCTTCCCACGTCGGCTCCAGCGAGTACTTCGGGGCATGGGGAAAGGAACCTCTCAATTACTACCTCGTCTTCATGTTCCTCGGCGTGTTTGCGGGAGGCTTGATCTCCGCAGTCCTCAGCCGAAGATTCAAATTTCAGGTCGAGCGAGGCCTAAAGGCCCCTAGACAATTTCGCCTCGTGCTGGCCTTGGCCGGAGGCGTGCTGGCCGGTTTCGCGAGCCGGCTGGCCCAGGGCTGCACCTCGGGACAGGCTCTGTCCGGAAGCGCCATGCTCCTCTCAGGCAGCCTGGTCTTCCTGATCTGCGTCTTTGCCGGGGGGTATGCGGCGGCATGGTTCGTAAGGAGGCAGTGGCATGATTAGCACGTTCTTCGGACTGGATGCGCTGTCTTCGTCGTCTGCCATGGCGGCCGCGTTCCTGATCGGACTGGCCTTCGGATTTTCCCTGGAACAGGCGGGTTTCGGCAGTTCCCGCCGGTTGGCGGGCATCTTCTACTTCCGGGATATGGCGGTACTGAAGGTCATGTTCACGGCGCTGCTC
>JGI26437J51864_10000356_pt1 | contig 12517 bp, 14 predicted proteins | sample FrelakmetLWP11LW_FD_51864 | JGI IMG/M metagenome (IMG submission 51864)
GGCACCTTGCACCAGATTTACGAGATTCCCAAGAACGTCCACTCCGCAGTGGTGAGCCGAGTCAAGAACCTCGCCCGCCTCGACATGGCCGAGAAGAGAAGGCCTCAGGACGGCCGCATCAAGATGGAAAAACAGGGTGTGGAGTCCGAAATTCGTGTCTCCTCCGTGCCGGTCGCCTTTGGTGAAAAGCTGGTCATGAGGATCATGGATCCCGACGTTCTGTTCCAGAACCTGGAAAACCTGGGCTTCACGTCCATGGATCTCATCCGATACCAGCAAATGATCGGCATGCCTCACGGGATCGTCCTGGTCTGCGGGCCTACAGGGAGTGGAAAGTCAACGAGCCTTTACTCGACCCTGCGCTACCTTTCAACCCCCGACATCAACATCACGACCGTGGAAGACCCCATTGAAATGATCCACGAGGACTTCAACCAGATCGCGGTTCAGCCCGTGATCGGGATCACCTTTGCCTCTATCCTCAGAAATATTCTAAGGCAGGACCCGGACATCATCATGATCGGTGAAATGCGGGATGTGGAAACGGCCGAAAACGCGATCCAGGCCGCCCTGACAGGGCATTTGGTTCTTTCCACCCTCCACACGAACGACGCTCCCTCCGCCATCACGCGGCTTCTTGACCTGGGCGTTCCCTCCTTCTTGATTCAGGCGACCCTGGTGGGCATCCTCGCTCAACGCCTCGTCAGAAAGATTTGCCCTTACTGCACCGAGTCGGTTGACATGGATCATGCGGAATTGGTCGCCATGGGACTTGACCTCGGGAAACAAGGGATTGTCCAGCTTCAGCGCGGAAAAGGGTGCATGCGCTGCAGGGGCACGGGGTACGTGGGTCGCGGCGGGATCTACGAGGTTCTTCCTGTGACGGAGTCGATCAGGAAAATCGTTACGGAGCAGTGCAATGTGGAATTGCTCCGGGACCAGGCCAGGAAAGAGGGCATGATCACCCTGAGAGAGAACGCCATCAAGAAGCTCATGGACGGGAAGACCACCTATCAGGAAGTGCTGAGAGTGACGTGGGAACAATTGTAACACCAGTGACAAGTGACAAGTAACAAGTGACAAGTAAAGAGTAAAAAGTGACAAGTGAAAAGTGAGAAGCTTCTGATCACAAGATGCGAAATTACCGGAGGGCAGACTTGAAGCCTCATCACCAGCTTAAGGTCTGGCAAAAAGCGATTGATCTTGTGGTAGAGGTATACCGAGTGACAGAGCGCTTTCCAAAGGAAGAGATATATGGGCTGATAAATCAGATGCGGCGTGCGGCAGTGAGCATTGCATCGAACATTGCAGAGGGCGCAGCGAGAGGAAGCAACGCGGAATTCAAGAAGTTCCTCGCAATAGCACAAGGTTCTGCGGCCGAACTGGAAACGCAGGTAATCATAGCCGGCAGGCTGGGCTTTCCTATAGAAACGGAGAAGTTTCTTTCAGAACTGGATGAAATCTCAAGGATGATTGTGGGATTAAGGAAAACGCTGTGATGTTGTCAGGGGCTTTGATGTCGATTTGCCTCTCACTTGTCACTTGTCACTCGTCACTCGTCACTCGCTAACATGCTAGTTCAACTCACCATCTCCAACTTCGCCATCATCGGGCATCTTGAGATTCACTTCAAACCGGGCCTCAACATTCTGTCCGGAGAAACAGGCGCCGGCAAGTCGATCATCATCAATGCCGTGAACCTGATCCTGGGAGGCCGCGCCTCGGCGGAGCTCATCCGCAGCGGAGCGGAAGAAGCAAGGGTGGAAGCCCTTTTTCACATCCCTCTCCCTTCGCCGTTGAGCTCGGTGCTGGAGGAAATGGATATCCCGTTCCACGGAGAGCTGCTCATCAAGCGGCACCTCTCCAGGGAAGGCCGGAACAGAATCGCGGTCAACGGATCCATGGCGACCCTGCAAATGCTCGCGAGACTCGGACAGATGATGATCAGCATCTCCGGGCAGCACGAGCACCAGCTTCTCCTCAAGCCCGAAAATCACTTGGCCCTTCTGGACGATTTCTCCGGTCTTGGGGAGGATAGAGAGAATCTGCGCAACGCCTTTAACGAGCATCAGGCTCTCAAGGAAAAGCGGGACGCTCTGAAAAAGGAGATCCGGGAAAAAGAGGAGCGGCAGGACTTGGCGCGGTTTCAGAGAGAAGAGATTGAAAAGGCGGCGCTCCGGCCGGGCGAAGACGCGGCTCTGGAATCCGAAAAGAAGAGACTCCTCTATGCCGGGAAACTGATGGAAGAGGTCCGAGAGGCCTATGGAACCCTCTATGAAAGGGACAATTCGGTTCTTTCAGGCCTCAGCCAGAGCGTGAGGAGGCTGGAAAGAGGAGCGGATCTCGAGGAGAGGTTGAAGACGATCGTCAAAGCCCTGGCCTCGGCAAAAGCGGAGATCGAAGAGTCGGCAATGGAACTGAGAGAGCTTGAGAGGGGCCTTGTGATGGATCCCCGCCGCCTTGAAGAAGCGGAGGAAAGACTCCAGCTCATCCACAAATTGAAAAGAAAGTACGGAGCTTCCATTGAGGAGATCCTTTTGCTCAAAAACCGGCTCGCGGAGATGATGGATAATCTCGATCAGAGCAGAGAGGAACTGGGCCGACTGGAGAGCCGAATCGAAGAGGCGGAGAAGGCACTCCTCTCAAAGGCNACCCATTTATCCCAAAAAAGAAGAAAGGCGGCCGGACGGTTTGAGGATTCCGTGAAAGAGGAGCTTGCCGTCCTTTCTCTGGGCGGAACCCGGTTCGAGGTGCAGTTTCAGGATCCTGCCGAATCTCTGAAAGCGGGGCGGGAAGAGCTGATGAAAAGGCTCAGGGCGGAAGGTCTGGACAGGGTGGAGTTCATGCTTTCTCCCAATGTCGGTGAAGACCTCAAGCCTCTGTCCAAAATCGCCTCGGGAGGGGAGCTTTCGAGAATCATGCTTGCCATGAAAAGCATCCTTGCCAGATCGTCTTCTGTAGAGACCATAGTTTTCGATGAGGTGGATTCCGGCATCGGAGGCGCCACGGCAGAGGTGGTCGGGGACAAACTCCGCTCCCTCGCCGGGTACCATCAAATTCTGTGCATCACCCACTTGCCTCAAATCGCAAGCAAGGGAAAGACCCACTTCATGGTCGAAAAACAGGTTCTCGACGGCAGGGCCCGCACGGTGATTTCGGAGTTGGACTACGAAGAGAGGGTCAGGGAGATCGCCAGGCTCCTCGGCGGCAAGAAAGTTTCCCAAAAGGCCGTTGCCCACGCCAGAGAGCTGCTGAGCTGACGGCCATCCAAGAATCAATGATTTTTGGATGAAGTTTTCAGCCGTCGGCTATCAGCACTCAGCTTAATGCAGTTTTTTCTTGCTGACCGCTGATCGCTGACAGCGCGCATNCGGANAATTTTCTTGGATGCGCATCGGCTATTTCTTGAAACGAATGACCTGCCCTGCCTTGAACAAAGCCCCTTCCTGCACAGAGGTGAGGGCCCGGTCCTTCATGACTTCGGTCACTTTGATCTCTCCTACTGGCAAGCCAGGGAGAGCAAGGGTTCGGCCGCTGGCAGAAGCGATGGTCTCGCCGGGTCCCAGCACTTCGAACACGCTTCCAGGCTTGACGCCCACGTCACTGCCGGCATTGATGAAGGTCCCTGAAGCATCGGAAGACATAATCCTGCCGAGCCAGGGTTTTTCTCTCAGGGTGCTGCCGACTTCTGCAGCCTGGTTTTCCACGATCTCCGAGAGCGCCTTTGTGAGGGTTTTTTCATCAATTTCAGGTTCTATCTTTTTAGGTTCCGCATTCTCTTCCTCTTCCCAATCGTCATCGATGATCTCCGCCATGGTCCGGATCTTCACGCTTTCAAGACGGGTGAGCAGAAGCGTGCCGTTGATGACATCAAAGGCGTTCACGTACATGGCGATCTCCGTCTCATCCTTTATTTTGCGAAAGGGCCAGATGCCCGTCTTTATTCTCTGGGTTTCCAAAGGGGTGAACACGGCCGTGAGCATGACGTTCATCCCCATCTGATCGGCTCTTCTGGCGTATTCAGGATCGGTCACGATCCCGAACTCAGGAGTCCTCACCCGGTCCGCGACGCCTGGGAGCCTCCTGACCCTTTCAATGACAAAGACGCCGTCTTTGTTGAGGAGGGACAAAAACTGCGTTGCCAGTTCCTCAAGCTTTTCTTCTCCCAGCCCGACCTGATCCCAGAAGGGGAGAACAAGGACGCGCTTCTTGAGCCCTGAGGAGTCAGGGGACATTTTGCCGTAGAGCTTCTTGGTCGTCGCACACCCGCCGGCTGAAAACAAAGCGAGGCAAAGCAGAAGGCTCATAAGAAGCTTGAAACCAGGGTTCATGACTTTGCAGTAAGGGATCGCCGCCCCAGTCTGTGAAGCGAAAAGCAGTGTGGTTTTCCCGTGCACCCTGCACCCTGCATTCTGCACCGGCTGATTCATTCTTTACACCTTCTCACAAGGTAGGATCGTTTTGCTGCCCCAACGCCCAGCAAACCTGTCTACCATTTTCAGTGGGAATAGACAACCTCAAAGGAGGCGAATTCCCCCTGGAAGGCCTCTAAGGTCTCATGCACACGCGTGACCCGAGCAGAAGGAGGCCCATGATGACACCAGGCAACCAGCTTTCCCACGTTTTCTTCGGGGCCTTCAGCGACCACTTCCACCGACCCTTCGCGCCGGTTCCTGACCCATCCCTGAACCCCCAGACGCTCCGCTTCTCTGCGGGTGCTTTCACGAAACCACACGCCCTGCACTCTCCCTTCAACAATCAGCCTCACTCTGATGTTCTCCATCATCATTGCCTCAAATAGCAGTCACAAGTGACGAGTGACCGGTTCGATAAACTCACGGCCCTGAGCGGTTCGACAAGCCCTTCGAGAACCTCAGGGTCCTGAGCAACGTCGAAGGACTCACCGCCCCGAGTAAAATCGAGGGGCAACGTCGATGGGCAAGTGACAAGCGAAAACCAAATTCTTCAGAATCTGAAGACCACCGTTCCAGGCAGATTCCCGGAGGCATGCCTCAGCCTTTCCTGAAGATCGAGAGAATTTACCCGGATCAGAGCACCTTCCACAGGGTAAGGGAAATTCCCTGCTTCCGCTCTCAGGTGCCGGCAGTGGTCGATCACCTCGCGAATTCCGTCACTCGCTCGAATATGGGGCCTGTTCACCCTGAGACCGAGTTCCTGCAGGGCAAGCATGAGTTCGTAATGGGTTGACCCTTGAACCTCAGCCTTTCTCACGATTCCCGAGCAAAAGTAATTCATGGGTCTTTTTGCCGAAATCCTTGTATCCGTCTGGCGCAGGGAATCTTCCACAGCCGCTCTTGGGGTGGGGAAGGTCGGGAGGCCCTTCCCTCTGCTTTCCTGATTCAGTCGTGCAAGAGGCGCGTCTTCCATGTAAATGTCGGCGATGATCTCGAGGTAATCGGGTATGGGACTTCCTATCCTCAGAGGGGCAAAGGTCAGCGGGACAGTGAGGATAGTCTTGACGCTTGGGGTCACCGGCCCTGTCCGAGTAGAAGCGGACTTGAGGGTCCCCTGTTCATAAATCAGGATTACTTCGACGGCCGTGATCCTGGGTTCCACCACATACTGCAGCTCTGCGGGTTCTTCCAGGAGTTCCCGCATCTCTCTGTCAAACACCAGGAGGTCCTGTTCGTTGAAGATTTCTGGGAGTAATTGTTTTTCAAAATCCATAAGTGTTTATTCCATACCGGGGATCACAATGAATGTCGAATGTCGAACAAGGAATTTCGAATGACGAAGTTTATTTTCTTTCATCCTCACCTTCAGCGTTCTTCATTCCTTGTTCGATATTCTGCGGTTCGCTTTTGACTTCATAGCCACTAGCCATGAACTCAGATCCTGAGATTCAAATCGCCCATCTACGATCCTTCACTCTCAAATAACTCCAGGAGCAGGTTCCCCGCCAGCTCGCATCGTCTTTTGAAAACAGGGCTTGAGAATCCCCTGTGCCAATTGAGATCGAAAAGCTCGTCCGAGACGACCAGGAGGCCTGACAGCTTCACGGAGCGGTAGGCCGCGAGGGTCATCAGAGCGGACATCTCCATTTCAACAGCCAGGACTCCCTTTTCCCGGTATGCCTTGACCTTGGAAGCGGTTTCCCGATAAGGCGCGTCGGTTGTCCACACCGTGCCTTTACGAAATGGAAGCCCCTCCTGCTCAAGGGCGCGTTCGAGAATCCGGTTGAGTCCCGGGTCTGTGCCCGGCTTGCTCTTACCGATAGGGTAGTGCTTGGAGGTCCCCTCCTCGGCAATGGCGTGGAGAGGAATCAAGAGATCTCCGATTCTGAGATCCGGCTGAAGCGAGCCGCACCAACCGAACAGGCAGATCCGCTTTGCGCCGAGGGCAATGATCTTCTCCATGACCATGGCGGCCTGGGGTGCGCCCAGGAATGGACCGGCCAGGCTGAGTCCTGCCTCTGTCTGTCCTTTGTCTCGGAAGATCTTGAAGAACCCCTGATCAAAACTATCCATGGGCTTGAGTTTCGAGAGCCGGGCCAGATCCTGGGAGATAACGACCATGAGCGCGTCAGGCCCGAGAGCCGGATCGCCTTTTCCTTTTCTGGGCTGAATCACGGCGTCGTCGCTCTGTAAGGGGATATTCAATGAATCCGAAGTCCTTTCATAATCATGCGCCATAAACCCATGTGCCCCTCCCCCTCGATTTCCCCCTTCTCCGCGGGGGTCATAGTAAAGGGGAAACCCTTTCGGGGCAACCTCAAAATTCATGGGAAAGCTTTAAAAAAGTCTTTAGAAATGGTCTTCAACTTATGTTAGAATCTCATCAAATCTAACCCTTATCCCCTGCGTGCAGGGCGAACCTCATTTTTGTTGACACAGCGTAGTAAAAACGATTACTTTGATCGTTTGCGATTGGCAACGGCAGGCGTTTTTTCATGTTTGAGAGTCTATCGGAGAAGCTGAGCAGAACCTTCAAGAAGCTGAGAGGACAGGGGAGGCTCACAGAAAAGAACATCGAAGAGGCTCTCAAAGAAGTCCGGATGGCCTTGCTCGAAGCGGATGTCAATTACAAGGTAGTCAAAAAGTTTGTGGAAGACATCCGCCAGAGCGCCATGGGGCAAGAGGTCCTGGACAGCCTCACCCCGGGGCAACAGGTCATCAAGATCGTCCACGAAGAGCTGATCCGGCTCATGGGAGGGACCAGGCAGGAACTCGATCTCACAGGCCGGACCCCCTTCACCCTGATGCTTGTGGGCCTTCAGGGGTCTGGGAAAACGACGACCGCGGGCAAGCTGGCGCTTCACCTCAGGAAAAAGGGCAGGAACCCCTATCTTGTTCCAGCCGACATTTACCGGCCTGCCGCGATCGAACAGCTCAAGAAGCTGGGGAGCCAACTGGGAATTCCTGTCCACGATACGGACAAGAACCGGAAGCCTGAAGATACGTGCCAGGAGGCCCTGGCCCGGGCCGGCACAGCGGGCGCAGACATTCTGATCCTGGACACCGCAGGCCGTCTCCACATCGACGACGAGCTCATGGCGGAGCTGGTGAGGATCAAGCAGAGGGTCAGCCCCACGGAAATCCTTCTGGTGGCCGACGCCATGACCGGCCAGGACGCGGTGAACGTGGCCAAGCATTTTAACGACCTCCTGGATATTTCCGGGGTTATCCTGACCAAGATGGAGGGCGATGCAAGAGGAGGGGCTGCGCTTTCCGTCAAGGCGGTTACGGACAAACCCATCAAGTTCATAGGGGTGGGAGAGAAGCTCGACGCGCTGGAGCCCTTTTTCCCGGACCGGCTGGCCTCCCGGATCCTCGGCATGGGGGACATGCTTTCCCTCATCGAGAAAGCCCAGGAGGAGTTCGACGAAAAAGAGGCCCTGAAGCTTGCAAAGAAGCTGAAAAAACGGGAGTTCGACCTTGAGGACTTCCTGGGTCAGCTCAGGCAGCTGAAAAAGCTCGGTTCCCTGGAGCAGATCATGGGCATGATTCCCGGCCTGGGACAGCTCAAACAGCTCAAGAACATGAAGCCCGACGAAAAGGAGCTGGGCAGGGTCGANGCGATCATCAATTCTATGACCAGGGAGGAGAGAGGAAACTACAAGATCATCAACGGCAGTCGAAGGAGGCGAATAGCCCTCGGGAGTGGAACGACGATACAGGATGTGAATCGGCTTTTGAAGAACTTCGCGCAGACAAAGAAAATGATGGAAAACCTGACCCGGAAAGGGTTGCAGGGAGTACCGTCCATGTTTCACTGAGCTCCGCGCTTTGACAAGAAAAGGGGGTGGTAAAAGGAATGGCTGTAAGGATTAGACTCACCAGGTTGGGGGCNAGAAAAAAGCCCTACTATCGTTTGGTTGCAGCGAACTCGGAATCGCCACGGGATGGAAAGTTCCTGGAAATCCTCGGGTCCTATGACCCGACCAAGAATCCGGCTCTCATCAAACTTCACAAAGAAAAGGTGAACCATTGGCTGGAGAAAGGAGCCACNCTTTCAGAATCCGCGAGATCCATTTTGAAGAAGGAAGGGATGCTTAANAGTTCCAAAAGCTGAGACATCACACCTAACGGCCTTGTTGCACTCTGGAAGGAGGGGGTATGGAGATGAAGGAGCTGATCACGTACATCGCCAAAGCGTTGGTTGACAAGCCGGAAGAGGTGGTCGTAACAGAGATCGAAGGGGAGCAAACCTCGGTGATCGAACTGAAAGTGGCCAAGGAAGATCTGGGAAAAGTGATCGGAAAGCAGGGCAGGACTGCCCGGGCCATGAGAACGATTCTCAGCGCAGCCTCCACGAAGATCAACAAGAGATCGGTTCTGGAGATCATCGAGTAAGGTTGAGCAAGGTCTTTCCTGAAGCGCTGCTTCTGATCGGAAGGGTCATCGGGCCGCACGGGCTGAGAGGCCTTCTGAAGATCGAATCCTATGCCCGGTCAGAGGACACCCTGCTCACGGCGGGAAAGATTTTTCTCAGGCACAGCCATGGAGAAATCTCCGAGCACGGGATCCTCTCTGCCGTGCCTCACAAGGGAGGGGCTCTGATTCGGCTGGAGGGCCTGGATTCCAGGGAGCAGGCCGAACCCTATCGCGGTGCGGAAGCCCTCATCCCTGAAGCAGCGGTGAGCCGCGACAAGGAGGAGTATTTCTGGCACGAGCTCATCGGTCTCAAGGTCTATCTGGAGACAGGCCGCTACCTGGGCACCGTGAAAGAAATCCTGGAGACGGCGGCCAATGACATTTACGTGGTCCGGGAAGGAAGAGAGGAGTTCCTCATCCCCGCCATCCACGATGTGGTGAAAACGATCGATCTGGAGAACGGGAAAATGATCATTTCTGAAGTGGAAGGGCTTCTTGATCTGAATGAGGTTTGATGTTCTCACTCTTTTTCCTGAGCTGTTTTCATCTTTCTTGAAGGAGACGATTCTGGGCCGAGCGGTGAAGGCCGGCCTGGTGGACATTCGCCTGGTCAACATCCGTTCCTTTGCCCGGGGGCGGCACCTGGTCACCGATGACAGCCCCTTTGGAGGCGGCGAGGGCATGGTCATGAAACCAGGGCCCGTCTCCAGAGCGCTGGACTCGATCGACAGAACAAAGGACCGATCCCTGGTGCTTCTCCTCACCCCCCAGGGCAGGACTTTTGATCAGCCCCTGGCCTGGGACCTGTCCCGCATGGAGCAAATCATCCTCATTTGCGGGCGCTACGAAGGCGTGGACGAGAGAATCCGGACGACCTGCGTCGACATGGAACTCTCCATCGGCGACTTTGTCCTGAGCGGGGGAGAGATGGCCGCCATGGTGGTCATCGAGGCGGTGAGCCGCCTGGTTCCGGGGGTGCTGGGAGGAGAGAAGTCCAGCCAGGAGGATTCCTTTGAGGATGGGCTCCTGGAATACCCTCAGTACACGCGGCCGAGGGTTTTCAAAAACCAGGAAGTGCCCGAAATCCTGCTTTCCGGCGACCACGAGAAGATCCGGGTGTGGAGGAGGACGGAGTCCTTGAAGCGAACCCTTGAAAGGAGGCCGGATCTTCTGAAGAAGGCAAAGCTGACCGAAGAGGACAAGCGCATCCTCGAAAGGCTGGGCGTGAAGGCGAAGAAGTAGATTTTGCCCCGTGCCCGTTCCCAATTTGTGAGGGATTTCAAAAGAGAACCGCAGAATATCGAACACCGAATGACGAAGTCCGAAGGACGGAGCGAAGGCGCCAAACTTCATCATTCGAAATTCCTTGTTCGACATTCGATATTCAGGCAGTTTGTCGGCTCAGAGATGTGGCAGAGGCTGATGTCTGATGAGGGGAAGTGAGCAATCATCCTATGAGGCTTCACGTGGGGTTGCTTCATTACCCCGTTTACAACAAGAACTACGAAACCATTGCCTCGGCCATCACGACTTTTGATCTTCATGACTGCTCGAGGCTGGCCAAGACATACGGGGTGAAGACTTTTTTTGTGATCACCCCTTTAGCGGATCAGCAGGAGCTGGCCCGGCGGGTTCTGAGACACTGGACCGTCGGGTACGGTGCAGAGTACAACTGGACCAGGAAAGAAGCTCTGGAGTTGATGGCGGTTTCTCCTTCCCTCGAGGCGTGNGTTGACGAGATCACGCGCCGGGAAGCGGAAAAGCCCGTTCTCATTGTGACGGATGCATCCAGGAAGAAGGCGCCGGCACTGACCTACGCGCAGGCAAAGGCCATGGTCAGGGGGGACAAACTGATCCTTCTTCTTTTCGGGACGGCATGGGGTCTTGTGGACGAGGTGTTCGATAAGGCCGATTACCTGCTGGACCCGGTGGAAGGCTATACAAACTACAATCACCTCTCCGTGAGGTCAGCAGCGGCCATTATCTTGGACAGACTGGCCGGCAGATAAGATTTCAGTTACGTTCAATCGAGCCTCACGTCGGACAGGGCTGGCACCTTTTCCGGAGTGACTCTGGTGGCACGGACAAACTTGTTTGTCCGTGAGAGCAGAGAACAGAGCCAGCGTGACCACGGACAAACAAACCCTGTCCGTGCCACCAGCCCGTGAGACTTGGCCGCCTCTGGCGGCCTTGGAAAGCAGGAAAAGGCGTCAGCCCGGTCTAGAAAGACCGGTCCTACGCAGGCACTTTTGAACGTTACTAAGATATTATACCGACAGAGATTGTTTGGAATCTTGAGGAGGAGTTATGGACGTTATTGAAGCGCTCGAAAGAGAACAGATGCGGTTGGACATACCCGACTTCCGATCGGGCGACACGGTCAAAGTGCATGCCAAGATCAAGGAAGGGGACAAGGAGAGAATCCAGATTTTCCAGGGTGTGGTGATCCGAAAAAGAAAAGGGAAAATGGGGGCCACCTTCACGGTACGAAAAGTCTCTTACGGGATCGGGGTGGAGCGGATTTTTCCCCTTCACTCCCCCAATATCGACAAGGTTGAAATCGTCTCCAGGGGCAAGGTCAGAAGGGGACGCCTCTACTACATGCGCGGACTGAAGGGCAAGGCTGCGCGCATCAAAGAGAAGAGAGCGTAACCCTTTCAGGCGGGACACCTCTGAAAGGGTGACTCGTTCCTAGGCAGGGTCGCTTGATGACTCCAGAAGACAACCTCGCTCTTTTCCCCGAGAGCGTTTCTTCCCGTGATCTCGACACGCTCTTCTACGAATCCTTTGTTCGAAAAGCCGGTTACCGTTTGATTGCAGGCGTGGATGAAGCCGGCCGAGGCCCCCTGGCAGGCCCGGTGGTGGCCGCAGCGGTCATCCTGCCTGAGGGCGTGTTGTTGGAGGGAGTCCGGGATTCCAAGGAGATGACGGAGAACGGGCGCGAAAAGGCCTTCTCCCTCATCCACGAAAAAGCCTTGTCTGTCGGCGTGGGAGTCGTCTCGGCGGAGGAAATAGACCGGAGCAATATTCTTCTGGCGTCCCTGCAGGCCATGAAGCAGGCGATCCTGTCCCTGGACCCGCGACCCGAGTTTTGTCTCGTGGACGGGATCCACCCTGTGCCGGTCCCGATTCCCTACCGGTGCCTGAAAAAAGGGGATCGCCGCAGCCACAGCATTTCTGCGGCCTCCGTGGTGGCCAAGGTGTACCGGGACAGAATCATGTGCTCCTTTCATGAGCGCTTTCCCGCGTACGGGTTCTCGGAAAACAAGGGCTACGGCACGGCGCAACACCTGGCCGCCCTCAGGGAACAAGGGGCTTGCCCCATTCACCGGATGACCTTCAGGAGGGTTTCCTGAAGTGACGAGACAAAGGCTGGAGCTCGGAAAAGAGGGGGAGGATCTCGCCCTCAAGGAAGTCGAAAGCCTCGGCTACAAGTGCATTGCGCGAAACTACCGCTGCTCTCTTGGGGAGCTTGATCTGGTGGCCCGGGACGGGGAGACGCTGGTCTTCATCGAGATCAAGACAAGAAAAGGAAAATCCCTCGACTATGCCAAAGAGGCCGTGCATGCGCGAAAGCAGCGGCAGATCTCCAAAGTGGCGCTGGCTTACATGAAAAAACACGGGTGTGAAGAGGCCAGGGCAAGGTTCGATGTGGTGGTGATCCACCAGAAGGGCCTGGACAG
>JGI26437J51864_10000358_pt1 | contig 12461 bp, 12 predicted proteins | sample FrelakmetLWP11LW_FD_51864 | JGI IMG/M metagenome (IMG submission 51864)
AGCTTGTCCAGATTGACGACGGGCTCATCGCTTGCCGCCAGCCAGTCCAGCACGAAATTGGCGCCGATGAAGCCGGCGCCACCAGTCACAAGTATCATTTGAGCAATCAGTTGGCAGGTTTTTCGTCAGCTTTTTCGCTGTCAGCCTTTTCCTTATCGGCCATTCCCTCGCCAACTTTTGCTTCCGTTGCCGGCGCATAGCCGGTTGCGTATTCGATTTTGGCGGCTTCACGCAGCTTCTTCAGATCCGCTTCCATCATGTCCTTGCGTTTCTGTGTCATCAGGGCGCGCTCGATGGCGTTGCGCGCCTGTTCCAACGTCACAGGCTGCAATTGGCTTTCCTGCAACTGCTGGATGACCACATGCCCGGGCCGCCCCGGCAGGACCGCCACCTGGCCGTCCCGCATCTGGCTGAGGCGCGCCAGCAGCGGGGCCGGGATCTGCTCGGCCGGCTTGACCGCCACCGCGCTCTTGCCCTCGATGCCCTGCTCCTTGACCCAGTTGACGAAGTCACCCAGGGAATGGCTGGTCTTCAGCTTGTTCTCGACGTCGGACAGGCGCGATGCATCAACCTGCAGGTCGAGTTCCTGGATGCGATAAATCCGGCGCTGCGAGAAAAGTTCGGGATGCTGATTGAAGTACTCGGTGATTTCGGTGTCCGAGGGCTTGGCGACATCCTTGAGGCTGCGTTCCGCATAGGCTTCGGCCAGTACCTGGCGGCTGGCCTGCGCCATCGCGATTTCCACCGCGGGCTCCTTGTCCAGGCCGGCCTTCTGGGCCGCCTGCGCCACCAGACGCTGATCGATCAGGGCCTGCAGCAGCTTGGCTTTGGCCGCGGCGGTCTGGGCCTCGTTCAAGTCGCCCAGACGAGCAAGCGCCAGGTTCAACTCCGCTTCGCTGATCTTGTCTCCGGCGACTGTCGCCACCGGTTCGCTCTTCACGCTGGTAGCGGGTTTTTCGCAGCCGGACAACAGCACGGCCAGGGCGGTCAGGGCGATTAGCGAAGCATGGCGGGGATTCATGGGCACTCCANTTATAAGGATTNGGTGCCGTATGGTGCGGGATTCTGCCGGACTCGGCAAGCGCGCCTGCATGAAATCCAAGATGCAAAAAGGGCGGCCTGCGCCGCCCTTTTCATCAACGTTTGCCAACGGTCAGCCAAACGTGTCCGCGGTAATGCTGGCATACCAGCCTTTGGCAAAGCCCGCTTCCTGCGCTCGGAAGAGTTCAGGTACCGTTGCCGGGCTGACGCCACCGGCACCCTTGACGCCGTCGAGCACGCCCTTCTCATCGAGCCGGTAGACCGCCGCGATGCTGATGCCGTACTCGGGTCCCACCAGGCTGTAGCAGGTGTTGACGTGCGAGGGGGTCGGCAGCTTGGCGCCGCGGAACAGCGAGACNATGGCGGCNGCCGTCATCTTGGCNATGTTGTTGGCGGCATGGCCCGACTTCGGCAAGGCACCGGCCACCGCGGAGTCGCCGATGACGTGGACGTTCGGCGCCAGCGTGGACTCGAAGGTATGCTGGTTCACCGGGCACCAACCGGATTCGTTGGCGAGCCCCGATGCCGTGGCGATGCTGCCAGCCCGCTGCGGCGCAATGATGTTCACCACATCCGCCTTGTGGGTTTCACCGTCATCGGTATAAACCGTGCGGGCCTTCGCATCAACACGGACGACCTTGCCGCCCTTGCTGGCGGGAACCCACTCGATCATGCCGGGATAGAGTTCGTTCCAGGCACTCAGGAACAACCCCTGCTTGGAAAAAGCTTCCTTGGCGTCGAGGATCAGGATCTTCGACTTGGGTTTGTTGGTCTTGAGGTAGTGGGCGATCATGCTCGCACGCTCCGGCGGTCCGGGCGGGCAGCGGAAAGGCATGGGCGGAGGATTGATGATGACCGTTCCACCGTCGGGCATGTCATGCAGCTGCTTCTGCAGCAGCACGGTCTGGGGACCGGCCTTCCATGCGTGGGGGACCAGCTGGCTGGCCGCCTCGTCGTAGCCTTCGATGGCGTTCCAGCGGAAATCGATTCCTGGCGAAACCACCAGGCGATCGTACTCGACGGTCTTGCCACTGCTGAGCGTAACGGTCCGCTTGGCCGCATCGATTGCGGTCACCCGGTCATTCACCACATTGACGCCATGCTTGCTGCGCAGCGCGTTGTAATTCTGGGTGATGTCCTCCATCTTCTTCAGGCCGCCGAGCACCCAGTTGCTTCCGGGGCAGGTGATGAAGTTGGCGTTCTGCTCGATCATGGTGACATTCAGCGACGGATCATAGATGCGCAGATATTTGGCACAGGTCGCGCCACCGAAGCCCCCGCCGATCACCACCACGCGCGGTGCGGCCTTGGCCGCTGCTTTGGGAAGCGTTTCGCAGCCGGTCAGGCCCATGGCTGACATGGCGCCGCTCGCACCCAACAGCTTTACAAAATTCCTACGTGAAATTCCAGCCATTTTCATTTTCCTCGTTTCTGAAGATTGCCAAGGTACTGGGCGACTTCCTTGATCTCGTCGTCGGTATAGCCGCTGGCGTGGCGGCCCATCACCGTCGATGCACGCTGCCCCGACCGGAAGCCCTGCAGTATGCTGATCATGCGCTCGGGCGAAATCTCGTTGATGCTGGGGATCGCACCCGGGCTGACGCCCTGGGGTCCGTGGCAGGTGAAACAGGTCGTGGCAATGATGGCGGCACGCGATATTTCCTGGGCCTGGGCGGCCGTTACACCGAGCAACCCGGCCGCAGCGATCACTGCGGCAGCGATGCCCTTCTGGTATTTCCTTGTTAATGCCATACAAGTGTCCTCTCTAAAGTGACTGCATTGAGTGATATCGCATGAACCGCAGGCACAGCACGATCATGCGCTGATGCGCCTTGCGTCTCAGATATCGACGCCGTAATTGATTTCCTGTCCCAGCTTGTTGCCCCCGGCTTCCTTGTAAGCCTTTTCCTTGGCCGCCAGTTCCTTCGCCAGTTTTGCTTCCAGGGCACGCTGGGCTTCGATCGCGGCAAGCCTCTCACGCTCCGCTTTCGCCGCACGTTCATCTGCTTCCTTGCGGGCCTGTGCCAACGCAGCCTCCATGGCCTGACGCTTCTTGGCCTCCTTGATCTGAGCGAGCTCTTCGGCATCCCGCTTCGCCTGTTCGCGCGCACGCTCGGTCTCCCGCTTGCGTTCCGCCTCCTGTTTGGCTTCCAGGGCCGCTCGCTGACGGCGGGCTTCGCGCATGGCCTGGATGTCGGCCTTGATCTGGGCGCCGGTCTGGCGAATACGTTCGCTCGCCGCATCCAGGGCATCCTGGGAAACGGAAGATCCGGACGGCTGTGTGCCCTTGTCGGCCTCGGCGGCGGTGGCGTTTCCACAGACCGTCAGGAAAGCCACCAGGGCGGTAAGGGCTGCAAGAGATGCCTTGTGCGTGTTCATGTTCAGTCAATCTAAAGGTTGAAGGGCAAAATCTGCATCTTGCCGGCCACCCCGTAATACACGGATTCAGGGATCGAGCCCGGCCGCAGACGCATGAAAAACAACTGCTTGGGAAGGGGTTACGGTATCTTTGCACCACATCTTTAGAGGCCAGGAGAACACGAGCTGATTTTTTGCAAGGCAGGCCAGAGCGAGGATTTCAGCCGTGCCCGGGACGAGCTCCCCAAACGGAAACATCCGCTCATGATTGAGACCGCAATGAAACGGACCTTTTGGCAGTCGTCTGGACAGGTCCTGCCCGCCCCGATTGCCGATCGGCAGACGTTCAGTCCCTGGACCTGTGGTGTGATGCAAGCAACGTCAGCCGGCGCACGGTGACGTAAAAATGAAAATGGAGGCCTGATCCATCAGGCCTCCATCATGGGTGATTCCGGCTTGCTTGTCGGCTGCCCTTGAGGCGCCCGGCCGCGAACCTTGAACGAGCCGCCTACATGCCCTCGACGAACCTCGGACCGCTGGACTCGCGCGCTTTTTTCAGCGCCAGCGCCGCCTTTTCCTTGGCTGCCTGTTGCCTTGCAAGTTCCTCCTGCTCGACGTTGTTGGGGTCGTCGGCAAATCCCGGCCCACTCGACGCAAGCGCTTCTTTCAAGGCACGCGCCGACCTTTCCCTCGCCGCCAGGATCTTGGCGGCGGCTTCTTCCCGGGCACGTTCCTCCGCCAGGGCCTTCTGGCGCTCGCGTTCCGCTTTTTTCTCGCGCTCGACGGCTTCCCGACGGGCCTGAGCCTGCGCGCTCTCCAGTGCCTGGCGCTGTTTGGCTTCCTTGGCGGCCGCCAGTTGTTCCTCGTCTATTTTGGCCTGTTTGCTGGCCTGGTCGGCTTCCTTCCTGCGTTCCGCTTCGAGCCTCGCTTCCAGTGCTTCGCGCTTTTGCCGGGCCTTGCGGACTTCCTCCATGTCGGCCTTGATCTGCTGGGCGGTCTGGCGAATGCGTTCGCTCGCCGCCGTCAGGGCGTCGCCGGAAACCGGCTGGATGGATGCAACTTTATCTAATTGCTTGGCGTTATCGGCCGCGATGACGTCTTCACTGACCGGCAGCAACGTCATCAGGGCAACGGCCGCGGCAAGGGATGCGTGATGGGGTTTCATTGGCGCTCCTCGTATAGTTAGTTGTGTAATGACGTTGCAGCCCGCCAAGGTCGCCTGATTTCAACGGAGACGAAATCAGGGCAATGCCCCTGGATGCGACCGCCTACCCTATTAGGGATAACAGGGTTTACGGCATTGATTACACAAACTTTACGGTTTTACGCCGGAACCGCTTCCTCGAACTCGAGACGGACCTTGTCGTTGTCGTCGACATCGACCACCACGTGCCCGCCCTGTGCCAGCCTGCCGAACAGCAACTCGTCGGCCAGCGCCTTGCGGATGGTGTCCTGGATCAGGCGCGCCATCGGCCGCGCGCCCATCTGTGGATCGAAACCCTGCTTTGCCAGGTAGCGCTTGAGCGCGTCGGTGAAGCTGACCTCGACCTTCTTCTCGTGCAGCTGTTCTTCCAGCTGCATCAGGAACTTGTCGACCACCTGCATGATGATCGGCTCGGAGAGCGGCGCGAACGGGATGATCGCGTCGAGCCGGTTGCGGAACTCGGGGGTGAACATGCGGCGAATTTCGCCCATTTCATCCCCGGTCTGGCGCGAACCGGAAAAGCCGATCGTCGCCTTGTTGAGCATTTCGGCGCCGGCATTGGTGGTCATGATCAGCACCACGTTGCGGAAATCCGCCTTGCGGCCGTTGGTATCGGTCAGCGTGCCGTGGTCCATCACCTGCAGCAGGACGTTGAAAATATCCGGGTGAGCTTTCTCTACTTCATCCAGTAAAACAACCGCATAGGGATGTTTGTTGATAGCCTCTGTCAAGAGTCCGCCCTGGTCGAAACCGACATAACCGGGCGGTGCGCCGATCAGCCGTGACACCGCATGGCGCTCCATGTATTCGGACATGTCGAAGCGGATGAGTTCGACTCCCAGCACGTACGCCAGCTGGCGCGCGACTTCGGTCTTGCCGACGCCGGTGGGGCCGGAGAACAGGAAATTGCCGATCGGCTTCTGCGGATTGCCGAGCCCGCTGCGCGACATCTTGATCGCGGTGGCGAGCGCGTCGATCGCGGCGTCCTGGCCGAAGACCACCGCCTTGAGGTCGCGATCCAGCGTNTTCAGTGAATTCTTGTCGTCGGAGGACACGCTCTTCGGCGGAATACGCGCGATCTTGGCGATGATGTCCTCGATCTCGCGCGGCGTGATCACGCGTTTCTGCTTCGACTTCGGCAGGATGCGCTGCGCCGCGCCTGCCTCGTCGATGACATCGATGGCCTTGTCGGGCAGATGGCGGTCGCTGATATAGCGCGCGGAAAGCTGGGCGGCGGTGGTCAGCGCCGCCGAGGTGTACTTGACGCCATGGTGGTCCTCGAAGCGCGATTTCAGCCCGCGCAGGATCGCCACGGTTTCGCTGACCGAAGGCTCAGGCACGTCGATTTTCTGAAAACGCCGCGAAAGCGCGTGATCTTTCTCGAAAATGCCGCGATATTCGGTGTATGTGGTGGCCCCGATACAGCGCAGCTGGCCCGACGAAAGTGCCGGCTTGAGCAGGTTGGACGCATCCAGGGTGCCGCCCGATGCGGCGCCGGCGCCGATCAGGGTATGGATCTCGTCGATGAAGAGGATCGCCTTCGGGTTGTCGGTCAGCTGCTTCAGTACGCCCTTCAGACGCTGCTCGAAGTCGCCGCGGTACTTGGTGCCGGCCAGCAATGCGCCCATGTCGAGTGCGAAGACCGTGCTTTGCGCAAGGATTTCCGGTACCGACCCCTCGATGATGCGGCGTGCCAGGCCCTCGGCGATCGCCGTCTTGCCCACCCCGGCCTCGCCCACCAGCAACGGGTTGTTCTTGCGCCGGCGGCACAGGGTCTGGATCACGCGCTCGAGTTCGGTCTCGCGGCCGATCAGTGGATCGATCTTGCCGGCCAGCGCCTGGGTGTTGAGATTCTGCGCGAAGCTGTCGAGCGGCGACGCCGGAGCCGGTTCGGAACTCGTTTCGCTCGACTCATCCTGGCGGACCGGTTCGCTCTGCGCTGCCTTGGTGATGCCGTGGGAAATGAAATTGACGATGTCCAGCCGGGTCACGCCCTGCTGGCTGAGAAAATAGACCGCGTGCGAATCCTTCTCGCCGAACACCGCCACCAGCACGTTGGCGCCGGTGACTTCCTTCTTGCCTGAAGACTGCACGTGCAGGATGGCACGCTGGATCACCCGCTGGAATCCCAGGGTCGGCTGGGTATCCACCTCGTCGGTTCCCGCCACCTTGGGCGTGTGCTCCTCGATGAAATTTCCGAGTTGCTCGCGCATGTCCTCGATTTTTGCGCCGCAGGCACGCAGCACCTCGACCGCCGAAGGGTTGTCCAGCATCGCCAGCAACAGGTGTTCCACCGAGATGAACTCATGGCGCTTCTGACGGGCATCCATGAATGCCATGTGCAGCGTGACTTCGAGTTCCTGGGCGATCATCTAGTTTTCCTCCATCGTACATTGCAGCGGGTGTTGGTGTTGCCGCGCAAAATCCACAACCTGGTCGACCTTGGTGAGGGCGATATCCTTGGGAAACACTCCGCAGACACCGACCCCTTCAGTATGCACTTTGAGCATGATTTGTGTAGCCCGTTCTCGATCGATGGCAAAAAACTTTTGCAGAACGTGGACCACGAATTCCATCGGCGTGTAGTCGTCGTTCAGCAGCAGGACCTTGTACAAAGGCGGGGGCTTGACCCGTGTCGCGACGGGTTCCAGCAAGGTGCCGCCTTCTCGCTTTGTCGCCATTAGTTTTTTCTTGCCTCGGTAAACGATATCAATATTGCTGGGATGCGCGGATTTTTCAAGCCTGCAGGCAGTAGGGCCAAACCGCGGCATGACGAAGCGCGCCACCCCGCCACTCCTGTATCGGCCACGCGCAAGAAAACACGAGACAGGCGGGACGCCCCGATTTGATCCTGCGCCCAGCTATTCTTGGGCGCCAGCTTTTCAAGGGTGTATCACGACCAGTACTTCGCCTTGTCGGGCAGCACCCAGCGCACCCCGCCGCGCGGATCTTCCCGGTCGCCCTGGTAGCGGGGAATCAGGTGGATGTGCAGATGCGGTACGGTTTGCCCGCCGGCCGGGCCATGGTTGATGCCGATGGTGTAGCCGTCCGGCTGGTGGCGGCTGTCGAGAATCGCCTTGGCCTGGGTCAACGCCCCGAGCAGGGCCTGCTGCTCTTCCTCGGTCGCCTCGAACAGAGTGGCGAAATGACGGCGCGGGATGATGACGGTGTGGCCGGGCGAGACCGGAAAGCCGTCCTTGTAGATCACGGTCAACTCGTTCTCGGCGAGGATGCGGGCCGGGTCCAGATTGCAGAAGGGACAGGGTTTGGCGGCAGGCGGATTCATATAAAAGCGAGTCGGGTCGAAGAGCCGCCAGTTTACCCGACGCCCCGCTCACGCAAGGCTCGCCTCCCCTCATGCAGTGTGGTCGCCCGGCGGATGGCGCTGCCAGATCAGGCTGCCGTCGCGCCATACTTCCCGCACCCGGTGGAACGGGATGCTGTGGGTCACACCCTCCTCGTCCAGGAGATCGAAAAAGCTCGGATTGTCGGCGTCCCAGCTGATTTCGCGCAGGTCGGCGTGCTCTATCCTGCCCGCCACCCGGTCCCAGTAGCCAATGACGAAGCGGCTGGCGGCGTAATGCTCGTCCCAGCGGATGCGTGACAGCAGCTCGTGGATCGGGATCATCTCAGCGTGACACCGCGCGAATGCCGTGCAGGCGGACCCGTCCAGGCTGGCCGGTCTCGCCCTCGATTGCGACGGAAACCGGCAGAAAGTGGCCGATCAGTTCGGCATTGCTGAGCAGGTGCTGGCTGATACGGCAGACGGAAAACTCCGACTGCCCCGGAACGAGGGCCAGCGGCAGCAGCAGCTGGTCGGCCAGCCAGGCGTCGATGGCGCCGCCCGCTTCGANGTCCGCACGCAGTTCCTCGACCGCTTCGTCAGCCACTTTTTCCGCGCGCTTGTGCGGCGCGCCCAGCGCGAAGGCGCAGCAGCGGCCGTTTTCGAATTCCGCCTGCAGCACGATGAAGGTTCCGGGTGAAGCAGCGGGCATTTCGGCAACCTCGATCTCGACCGGTACCTGCAGTCCGCTCAGCCGCCCCAGCGCCTGCGTGCGTTGGCGCTCGGCGATCGAACGATCGAGCCGGCCGACCGCCGACAGGCCGCGGATGCGCAACAGCCGGCCGCGATCGGTGATGCACAGCGGCCGGAGTTCACCGCAGGGCGAGATGGTCGCGTGCAGCAGCCCGCCGCCGCGCGGATAGAATCCTGCGCGCTCGAGCTTGCAGCCGACCCGAAAACCGGCCTCGGCCAGGCGGGGCAGCCATTGCCATTCCAGATAGTGGTAACAGGGGCTCCACGGCACGTGGGTACCCCCGCTGAGCGTCAGTCGGGACGGGGAGGCGGCGAAGCTCAGGGGCAGAAACAGCGTCTGCAGCAGCAGACTGGTGGATCCCGCCGTGCCGATATCAAAGGCATAGTCGCCGCCCTTGAGTCCAGCGGGTTCGAAAACCAGGGTCTGCGAACCGAGTTTCGCTCCTTCGACGCCGGCGGCGCTAATTTGCGCCGCCGCCTCGACTGCCTTCAGGTGCTGCGGCTTCAGCCCCGGTTGCGGGCGCCGGGCGCGGACATTGGTCAGCCGCATGGGCTTGCCCGTGATCACCGACAGGGCAAGGGCGCTGCGCAGGATCTGGCCGCCGCCTTCACCGAACGAAGCGTCAATCTCGATCATGAGAAACGATGAGGGATGACAAACCGGCAATGAGCCTGAACCAGCAAGTCACGGCAACCGTGCGGCGATCTCGACAAGGGATGAGGCACGTTCATGCCCGACGATGCGGTACCGCCCTTCGCTGCGACAGTCGTCCAAGAGGGGCGATGGAGCAGAGAAAAACGCTGCGTTCTCAATGGGTTTGTGGGTGGTGGCGGAGAGGGTGGGATTCGAACCCACGGTAGGCTTGCACCTACGCCTGATTTCGAGTCAGGTACATTCGACCACTCTGCCACCTCTCCGGGGGCGCCATTGTAACCTGAGTCGGCGGGGATTGAGCGCTGGACGAAAAATTCGCGCTCGGTCAGACTAGCCGGATGCCGAAGCGGATATTTTCCCTGCTGAGCGTCGCCCTGGTGCTCAGTGCATGCGGCCGCCCTGCCCCGCCTCCGGAACATTCCGGCGAACTCCTGGTCGGCACGCGCAACAATCCGGCCAGCTACTACATCGACCACAACGGCGAGCCGGCGGGATTCGAGCATGACCTGATCAGCGCGTTCAGCGCGTCGCAGTCCTGGAACCTGTCGTGGATCGAAAAGGACCGGCCCGAGGCCTTGTGGGATNTGGTCAACCTGACCCGCGTCCATCTGGCGGCGGCCAGCCTGCCGCTNAAAGTNGTGCAATCGCGCCATCTCAAGGCCGGTCCGATCCTNTATGAAACGCCGGTGCACGTGGTCTACCGCCTGGCCGATCCCAAGCCGNGCGGNGTCAGCGATCTCTACGGCAAGAAAGTNGGCCTGACGATCGGCTCCGGCCATACGCCAATGCTGATGCGGCTGAAGCGCCAGCATCGGCAACTGCAATGGGAAGCGCTGGAGAACGTCTGGCCCGAGGAACTGCTGGCGCAACTGAGNGAAGGCCGTTACGACGTGGTCGTCATCAGCGGCATGGATTTCGACCTGTCGCGCAACTCCTACCCGGAGCTGGCGGTGGCCTTCGATCTGGAGGAGACGCAGAAGATCGTCTGGGCGATGCCGGCGCGCACCTCGAAAGCCTTCGTCGACAAGATCAACGCCTTCGTCGAGACCGCACACAAGGACGGCACCATCAAGCGCATCTACGAGCGCTACTTCGGCCACATCAAGCGGCTTGACAGTTCGGACATCACCGGCATCCTGCAGCGCCGCCCGCAGCGCCTGCCTGGATTGCGCCGGCATTTCCAGGAAGCGCAGACCCTCACCGGCATCGACTGGCGGCTGCTGGCCGCGATCGGCTACCAGGAATCGCAATGGAACCCCAACGCCGTCTCGCCCACCGGGGTGCGTGGCATCATGATGCTAACCGGACAGACTGCCGACCGCATGGGGGTGAGCAACCGTCTCGATCCGCGCCAGAGCATCATCGGCGGCGCGCGCTATCTGGCACTGATGAAGGAAGCGTTGCCTCCGGGCATCGCCGAACCCGACCGCACCTGGATCGCGCTTGCCGCCTACAACCAGGGACAGGGCCACATGGAAGANGCGCGCCGCATCGCCAAGGCTCGCGGCGGCGACCCCGACAGCTGGCTCGACGTCAAGCAGGCGTTGCCGCTGCTGAGCCGGGGTGGCTACAGCCGCGTCACGCGCTATGGCTATGCGCGCGGCTTCGAGGCCCTGACCTTCGCCGAAAACATCCGCAACTATTACGACATCCTGCTGCGCCTGGAACCGGAATACAACCCGCTGCTCAATCTCGGCAGCGAGGGCGATCCGCTGAAGAACCTCGCCGACTGGCTTCAGGCCAGCGCCAGCACGTCGAGGCCGCCCATATAGGGACGCAACGCCGCCGGCACGGTCACGCTGCCATCGGCATTCTGATAGTTCTCCAGTACCGCCACCAGGGTACGGCCCACCGCCAGTCCCGACCCGTTGAGCGTATGCAGCAGTTCCGGCTTGCCTTGGTCGCGCCGCAGACGCGCCTGCATCCGCCTTGCCTGGAAGGCCTCGAAATTGGAGCACGAGGAAATCTCGCGATAGGTGTTCTGCGCCGGCAGCCAGACCTCGAGGTCGTAGGTCTTGGCCGACGAGAACCCCATGTCGCCAGTGCAGAGCAGCATCTTTCGATACGGCAGGCCGAGCCGCTGCAGAATCGATTCGGCATGGCCGGTCAGCGTCTCCAGCGCGTCGTAGGAATCTTCCGGCTTCACCATCTGCACCAGCTCCACCTTGTCGAACTGGTGCTGGCGGATCATCCCGCGCGTGTCGCGACCGTAGGAGCCGGCCTCGGAGCGGAAGCATGGCGTGTGCGCGACGAACTTCAGCGGCAGCGACTCGGCGGCGACGATTTCGTCGCGCAAGAGGTTCGTCACCGGCACCTCGGCGGTCGGGATGAGATAGAGCTTGTCCGCATCGCTGCGCGGTACGTGGAACAGGTCCTCCTCGAACTTCGGCAACTGCCCGGTGCCGCGCATCGAATCGGCGTTCACCAGATAGGGCACATACACTTCGGTGTAGCCGTGTTCCGTCGTATGCACGTCGAGCATGAACTGCGCCAGGGCACGGTGCAGCTTGGCCATGGGGCCGCGCATGACCGCAAAGCGGCTGCCGGTGATCTTCACCGCGGCCGCGAAATCCAGCTGGTTCAGCCCTTCGCCGATATCGACGTGGTCGCGCACGGTGAAATCGAAAGTGCGCGGCGTGCCCCAGCGACTGACCTCGACGTTCGCGGTTTCGTCCTTGCCCACCGCAACGGATTCATGCGGCAGGTTCGGCACCCCCATCAGCGAGTCGTTGATCTCTGCCTGCAGTTCGCCCAGCCGGGCTTCCATCTGCTTCAGCGCCTCGCCCAGGCCGGCCGCCTCGGCCATCGCCGCGCTGGCGTCCTCGCCCTTGCCCTTCAGCATGCCGATCTGTTTCGCCAGCGTGTTGCGCCTAGCCTGGGCATCCTGAGTCTGCGTCTGGATGGTCTTGCGCTCCGCCTCCAGCGCGTCGAAGCGCGCCGTGTCAAAAACGAAGCCGCGCGCTGCCAGGCGTGCGGCCACCTGGGCCGCGTCTTTTCGCAACAATTGAATATCAAGCATGGTTAAAAAGGGCGTGAACCAAAAGCGTTATTCTCGCCGATTGGCAGCCGCTCACGCTATCGCTTCAGCGCGAAAGGCCGAACCTCAGGGAGAGGATCCCCTGCTTCAGTCTTGGCCGCGGTTGTCTCCGACGGGGCGGACAAACGAT
>JGI26437J51864_10000361_pt1 | contig 12445 bp, 10 predicted proteins | sample FrelakmetLWP11LW_FD_51864 | JGI IMG/M metagenome (IMG submission 51864)
GCTGCTGTGAGAAGCCAGATGGTGGCCAAGCATTCTGAACTCAACATTCTTATGAACACGTCCAACCCGGACTTGGAAAAAGCCAAGGCGCTTCAGAAAGAAATCAACGATCTGAGAGGCAAGATGGGCCAGGAGAGGATCAAGCTCTTTGCCGAAGAGCGAAAGATTAACCCAGATGCTCGCTTCGGCATGGCCTGGGGCCGCGGGGGGATGAAGGGCGGCGGTCCTGGCGGCGGTGGCATGGGCATGGGTTACGGACGCGGAATGGGACGCGGCCCAGGTGGAGGAGCTTGTTGGAACTAACCCATTGAATGAAGGGGTGGATCAAGCGTCCGCCCCTTCATAGTTTCTATATAGTCAGCTTTTCCGACTTCAGAGCATAGGCGAGCGCAATCCCCGCAATAAAACCCACGGCCAGGTTGGACGCAAGGGTGATCCCCACCATCATGAGAGGAACAAACAGATCCTTTCTCCCCTTTAAATCGAGAATGGTGAGGGCAAGCTGGCTTCCGGCAAAAACGAGAAGAACGCCAAGTGCCGACATGGGGATAAGATAGACGACCGAGAGGGCATGACTCCCTAAGAGCAGGGCAAGGAGGAGAAAAAGGAACCCACTGATGATGTTGGACCCGGCGGTTCGCGCCCCAAAGCGAAAGCGCGAGGCCAATCCCCCTGCTCCGTGGCACATGGGCATCCCGCCAAAGAAAAAGCTCATGATATTTGCTGTAGCGAGGCTCATGCAGATCGCAGGATAAGTGACTTTCTTGGAGGACTCCCCGAAATACTCTTTGGCCAAATCCCCCGTGGCAATGACGGAGTTGCCGATGGTCATGGGCAATTGGGGAAGGGCCAAAACAAAGAGTGAGGTGGCGAAATCGGCCCAGGGGGGAATGCCGGTAGGCAGCAATCGCGGGATGTTTACGCCCAGCACCAGCTTGTCCAGACCCTCGTGAGTTCCCAGGATCAAACCGAGAAAAACACCGATGACAACAACCACCAGAGCGGCAGGCAGCCTCCGGTTGTCGAGCAAAAGAAGAGTCAGGAACCCAAGCACCACCCCGATGAGAATCCCTATGGGCAGGGGGCCCAGGTGCTGGAGCGAAAGATAGGGTTCGGCGGCGCGACGAATGACCTGGAACTGGGAACTGCCGAGCATCATTTTCACTCCCTGTGAAACGAGGAGCACGCCGGTAGAAAGCTGCACGCCCCTGATGACCGGTTTCGGGGTGTACTTGCCGATGAGAGTCATTGCGCCGGTCACGCCGACGACAAGGAGAAAAAGGCCGTTGATCAGGGTGGCGGCAAAAATCTGGGGCGCTGCTATTCCCGTGGCGATGGCGTATGCGCCGATCACCTTCATCGGCTCNACAGGCATGGTGACTCCGAAATAGAATCCAGAAAAGAGGTAATAGATGCCGACACACGCGAATAGCGCCAGCGGATCGAGCCCATTGATGACAATCATCCCTATGCCCAAAGGCAGAATCGTGCCCAGATCCCCGAGGGCACCGGCAAGTTCCATGCGATTGAACTGATATCGAGCGGCCATGGAGTCCTCCTGCAAAAGTAAAGAGGTCTTCTCTGACAGAAGCCCAGCTTAAATCCCTGTGTTTGCGTTGACATATAGCATTTCATCACTACTAATTGAATATAAAAAAGGAGGGCGAAGAACTATGGAAACCATGAAACTTTCTGTACCGAATATCAGCTGCGGCCACTGTGTCATGACCATTAAAAGGGAACTGGGGGAGATCACGGGAGTCGCCAAGGTGGAAGGTGACCCCCAGAAAAAGGAGATCACCGTGGAGTGGAATCAGCCCGCCACCTTGGACAAGATCAAATCGACTCTGAAAGAGATCAACTTCCCGGCGGCCGGATGAAGTGAAAGAATCGTTAGAAGTATTGGACTGAGGCATGCCTGACAAGACCATCAACATACCCGTCACAGGGATGAGCTGCGCCAACTGCGCCCTGGCCATTGAAAGGACCGTGAAAAAGCTTCCGGGCGTAAAGGCCGCAAGCGTGAATTTCGCCACGGAACAGGCGTCGNTCTCCTTCGATCCGGATCTAGTCCAAGTCGAGAAGCTTGTCGAGAAGATCCAGGATGCAGGGTATGGTGTGGCCAAGGCAACAGTGGACATTCCCGTGACCGGGATGACTTGCGCCAACTGCGCCATGACGATTGAGAGAACCTTGAAAAAGAANGTTCCGGGCGTGGTGAATGCGTCAGTGAATTTCGCCTCGGAGAGGGCGAGCGTCGAGTACATCCCTTCTCTCACCGGCATCGATGAGATGATTCAGGCCATAGAAAGAGCCGGGTACGGCGCCATTCGACCCGACGACACCCTGGAAGGAGATGATGCGGAGCTTCAAGCCCGCCGAGCCGAGATCAAAGATCAGACGGCAAAATTCGCGGTGGGCCTCGTTTTCACCATTCCCCTGTTCATCCTTAGCATGGGAAGGGATTTCGGACTCCTCGGTGCCTGGGCGCACGCCCCATGGGTCAACTGGCTTTTCCTGGTGCTCGCCACACCCGTACAGTTCTACACGGGGTGGGATTACTATTACGGGGGTTTCAAGAGCCTCAGAAACCGGAGCGCCAACATGGATGTGTTGGTGGCCATGGGGTCGTCTGTGGCCTACTTTTACTCCTTGGCGCTGCTTGTGGTTCCGGCTCTGGGGCATCATGTTTACTTCGAGACCTCCGCGGTGATCATCACCCTGATCAAGCTCGGCAAGATGCTGGAGGCCAGGACAAAGGGAAGAACAGGCGGCGCGATTCGAAAGCTGATGAAGCTTCGTCCGAAAACGGCTTTCATCGAGGTGGACGGCAGGGAAAAGGAGATCCCCGTTTCTCAAGTGAGNATTGGAGATCGAATCATCGTTCGGCCCGGTGAAGCCTTCCCGGTGGACGGGGCAATCCTTGACGGCGAATCCAGCGTTGATGAGTCCATGCTCACGGGTGAGCCCATTCCCGTGGACAAGCAGGCCGGGGATTCTGTTGCGGCAGGAACCATCAATGGCGAGGGGCGCCTGAGAATTGAGGCCAGGAAAGTGGGCAAGGATACTGCCCTCGCCAGAATCATACGGATGGTGCAAGAAGCGCAGGGCAGCAAAGCCCCTGTGCAGGCCCTGGCAGACAGGGTGGCGGCGGTTTTTGTACCCGGCGTGATCGGCATCGCTCTGCTCACCTTCATCCTCTGGTGGTTGATGGTCGGAGAGTTTGTGCCTGCCATGATTCGTCTGGTGGCGGTGCTGGTGATCGCGTGCCCCTGTGCTCTGGGACTAGCCACCCCTACGGCTATCATGGCCGGAACGGGCAAGGGCGCCGAAAGGGGCGTGCTTTTCAAAAACAGCGAGGCGCTGGAACTGGCCTCTAAACTCGACACCGTTGTTCTGGATAAAACAGGAACCATCACCGTCGGCAAACCTGCGGTGGTTGATGTGGTTTGCCTGGACGGAAACTTCGCCAACGAAAACGAATTCCTGAGGCTGGCCGCTTCCGCAGAAAGAGGTTCGGAGCACCCTCTGGGACGGGCGATCGTGGCTGAAGCGACCAGGCGAGGGCTCTCCCTTCTGGAGCCTAAGTCTTTCAAAGCTTCGAGAGGCCTCGGCATGAGTGCAGCCGTGGACGGCCGTGAAGTTCTAGCGGGAAAGCCGGGTTGGTTTATGGAGATGGGCTTGGATCTCGGCCCACTCGCGCANAAACTTTCATTGCTTCAGAACCAGGGCAAGAGCGTCGTGGTCATTGCCGTGGAGAACAAAATCGCAGGCCTTATGGCTGTCGCGGATCGGGTAAAGCCCGAGTCAAAGGATGCGATCGAATCTCTTCACAGGCAGAATATCCGAGTNGTGATGCTCACAGGCGATAATTCCCGGACCGCGGAGGCGATCGCCTCGGANGTGAACATCGATGAGGTGGTTGCAGAGGTCCGGCCTGAGGACAAGTCGGCAAGGATAAGAGAGTTTCAGGAACAAGGGAAACGAGTCGGGATGGTGGGAGACGGCATCAATGACGCTCCTGCTCTTGCTCAAGCCGATGTGGGCATGGCCATCGGCACAGGAACGGACGTGGCCATTGAGACGGGAGACGTGATCCTTGCGAGTGGAAGCCTCAGAGGGGTGCCCAGGGCGGTTGAGCTGAGCCGTGCAACGATGCGCACGATCCGGCAGAATCTTTTCTGGGCTTTCTTCTATAACGTGGTCCTGATCCCTGTGGCAGCGGGTGTTCTCTTTCCGTTTGAATTTCTCCCTTCCTATCTGAGGCAACTTCATCCGATTCTCGCGGCCTTTGCCATGGCCCTGAGCAGCATCACCGTGGTCTCGAACAGCCTGAGGCTTTACCGAGCCAGGATTGATTAGCAGACAAGACCACGCCCTCCCCTTTGTCCCCTCCCATCGAGGGAGGGGGAGCGTGAAGATGGCAGGGCTCAGGAGAGGGTGGATAAAGGAAACAACAAAAAAATGAAAAAGTTTAGGTTTATTGACCTAAGTCAAGGCACAGGTCTCGGTCACCCGCTAAACTCCCTTTCAACCATGAAGAAAACCACTGAATCACTTTGAACCAAACATTTAATTGAAAGGAGAAAGTTATGTTTTGTTATCAGTGTGAACAAACGGCAAAAGGCGAAGGTTGCACCAAGATCGGTGTTTGCGGGAAGCCGTCGGATGTGGCTGCGCTCCAGGACTTGCTGGTCTATGCGCTGAAGGGTTTGTCCCTTTATGCGGTGGAAGGCCGCAAGAAGGGTGTCAATGATCACGAGGTCAACGTTTTCACGGTAAAGGCGGCATTTTCCACCCTGACGAACGTCAACTTTGATCCTAACCGGTTCAAGCCTCTGATCGAACGCTGTGTCCAACTCAGAGAAGGTCTCAAGGCAAAGGTGAAAGCGGCCGGTGGAAAAGTTGATTTCCCTGAAGGTCCTGCAACGCTCAAGCCGGAAGCGACTCTGGAAGGGCTGGTCAAGCAGGGCGAGTCCGTGGGGCTGAAGTCCGACCCAACGATCAACCCGGACATCCTGGCTCTCCAGCACACGACGCTATTCGGCATCAAGGGCGTGTGCGCCTACGCCGATCATGCCCATATTCTCGGCAAGGAAGACGACAAGGTCTACGCTTATGTCCATGAAGGCCTTGCCGCCATGTTGAACAAAAACCTGAACTTGAATGACTGGGTCGGGCTGGCTCTCAAATGCGGGGAAATCAACTTGAGGGCCATGGAACTGCTCGACGCAGGGAACACCGAGACTTACGGTCATCCGGTACCCACCAAGGTGCCCCTCGGCGCCAAGAAGGGCAAGGCCATACTGGTTTCAGGCCACGACCTGAAGGACATGGAAGCGATCCTGAAGCAAACTGAAGGCAAAGGCATCAATGTTTACACCCATGGGGAAATGCTGCCCACCCATGCTTATCCCAAGCTCAAGAAGTATTCTCACTTTTACGGCCATTACGGGACAGCCTGGCAGAACCAGATCAAGGAATTCGGCCAATTCCCCGGCGCGATCCTCATGACCACCAACTGTATCCAGAAACCTCAGGGATCTTATCAGGACCACATCTTTACCACAGGATTGGTCGGCTGGCCCGGAGTGAAGCATGTTGACAATAAAGACTTCAGCCCTGTCATTAAGAAGGCGCTCGAAATGCCGGGCTTCACGGCAGACAGCAACGGTAAATCCGTGACGTGCGGTTTCGGCCGGAACACCGTCATGAGCGTGGCGGACAAAGTGATTGCAGCCGTTAAGGGCGGCGCCATCAAGCATTTCTTCCTGGTTGCCGGTTGCGACGGCGCAAAGCCCGGAAGAAACTACTACACCGAGTTCGTGGAAAAAGTGCCCAAGGACTCCGTGGTCCTGACTCTGGCCTGCGGCAAGTTCCGATTCTTCGATAAAGACCTGGGAGACATCGGGGGGATTCCGAGGCTCCTGGATGTGGGACAGTGCAATGACGCCTACTCGGCGATCCAGATCGCCGTGGCCCTGTCCAAGGCCTTTGGCGTGGGTGTGAACGAACTGCCCCTGTCCATGATCCTGTCCTGGTATGAGCAGAAGGCCTGTGCGATTCTGTTGACCCTGCTCCACCTCGGGATCAAGAACATCCGGTTAGGGCCCAGTCTGCCAGCTTTCATTACGCCGAACGTTCTGGACGTGCTGGTGAAGAATTTCAACATTATGCCCATCAGCACCCCTGAGGCGGATCTGAAGGCGATTTTGGGATAGGTGTCTCAGGCAGCGTACAGAGTAAAACCCCTCATCATCCCTCCCCCTTGACGGGGGAGGGTAGGGGTGGGGGTGAGTGAGAGGAGAAAGGCGACATGAAATGCCCTGGTCAGGACAGTCAATATTGGAAACCGGGTGCCATTTTCGAAACCAAGTGTCCGAAATGCGGTGCGGAGGTGGAGTTCTTCAAGGACGACTCGATGCGGCGCTGCGGCAAGTGCGGTCACAAGTTCCTGAATCCGGGCTTGGACTTCGGGTGTGCCTCCTACTGCCAGTATGCGGAACAGTGCATTGGAAACCTTCCTCCTGAGTTGATCGCCCAGAAGGAGGACCTCCTCAAGGACCGCGTGGCGATCGAGATGAAACGCTATTTCAAAAACGACTTCAAGCGAATCGGCCACGCAAGCCGCGTGGCGAGGTACGCGGACAAAATCGGGAAACAGGAAAGAGGAAATCTTGCGGTGATTCTGACCGCAGCCTACCTCCATGATATTGGAATCAAGGAAGCGGAACGCAAATACCAGAGCACGNCTGCGCACTATCAGGAGGAGGAAGGCCCGCCTATTGCCAGGGACATCCTGGAGAGGCTGGCTGCCAAGGCTGAACTGATCGATGAAGTGTGCGACATCGTAGGGCACCACCATCATCCGAGGCTTGAGGAGTCCACTAACTTCAAGTGTCTTTACGATGCGGATTTGATCACCAACCTCGAAGAGAGCCATAATGAGAGCCCCATGGGAGCAGAGGAACTCGGAAGGATACTCGAGAAATCGTTCCTGACGGATAGCGGGAAGAAAGTGGCGGAAGAAGTTCTGCTGAGGACTCCGGCGCATTAAGCGTTTGAGATCCGATTTTGAGCGCTGTTGAGGAAAAGGAGAAAACCATGAAAGCTAACCGGAAGATCATAAAAATCGACGATGAGTTGTGCGACGGATGCGGGGTTTGTGTGCCTTCATGCGCGGAAGGGGCGATCGAGGTCGTGGACGGGAAGGCGAGGGTCGTGGCGGAGAAATACTGCGACGGTCTGGGCGCCTGCCTGAGAGAATGCCCCCGGGGGGCACTCACCGTCGAGGAACGCGAGGCTGAGGAGTTTGACGAAAAGGCTGTAGAAGAGCATCTTTCAGCCAGCGAAAAAGAAAAACCGGCGCAAGGAATTCCCATGGCTCATGGTTGTCCGTCGGCAAAGCTGCAGACTTTCGCTGCAAAACCGGTGGGCGAGGAAGTCCCCACACTCCAGGCATCCGCCCTTTCGCACTGGCCTGTGCAGATCAGGTTGGTGCCTCCCACGGCGCCGTTCCTGAAGGGAGCCAACCTCTTGGTGGCGGCAGACTGCGCTCCGGTGGCCTATCCCAATTTTCACAGGGATTTTCTGAAGGGGAAGGCGGTGATGGTCGGCTGTCCCAAGTTCGACGATGTGCAGGGTTATGTGGACAAGTTCACAGATATCTTCCGATCCGCCAACATCAAGAGCGTCATCGTGCTGGACATGGAAGTGCCCTGCTGTTCCGCTCTGCCGAAGATTGTCAAACGAGGGATGGAGTTGGCCGGAAAGAGCGTTCCGATGGAAGAGGTCGTGATCAGCGCCAGAGGAGAGATCCTCAAACGGGAGGAGGCCGCTGCGTAACTGTCACGCTTCGCGCCAGCGACGCGGCCTTCATGCTTCGTGTCAAATATCCGGTTTCAAAAATTAGCTCACCACGGAGACACGGAGGGCACAGAGAAAACTTTATGTTTGTCGGGAGATACCGACAAACATAAATATTCCGCCTAAAGATGATCTCACAAATAGAGCTAATTGGCTCGGGATGACAGGAGCTTATTTTCGTCTATCGGTAACTCCCGATAGACGAAAAACAATTGACCCTCCGTGCCTCAGTGGTGAACACCTGAGTGAGTTGGCCAAGTCCCATGCTCAGCTGACAATCACGATGTTGACGTCCTTGACGGAGTGCAGGACTTTCTGGGACACGCTTCCCATCACGAACTCCTTGATCCCGGAAAGCCCTCTCCGGCCCATGACGATCGTGTCATATCCCGCCTCTGCTTCGGCCACAATGTCCCTCGCGATTCCTTTTTTCTTGGCCTGAACCTTGACCGTTATCTTTTCCTTCTTGAACCCGGCCTTCATCAGGACATCCTTGGCCCTGTCTGCCGCGGCTTGGATGAGTTCTTTTTTCTTGTCTTCCAGAGAACAGAACACGTTTCGCTGAGACCAGAAATAGGGCGTCAGCTCGGGGCTGTTGATGTTACAGAGCATCTGGGTGTCCGGGATCACGCTGAACAGGGTGACCTCGTGATCCGGGCTGAAGTTCTTCGAAACGTACTCGACCGCCCTTGCGGCGTTCTCAGAGTCGTCTAGAGCGACCAGCACTTTGGGTAGGGATGCCATGGCTGTCCTCCTTTTGTTTGGTTGTTTCCTCACTTCCTCCGTAGACTATGAAGAAACATTCAGTGAACCATGTCAAGGGAAAACAATACGGCTTGACCGTGAACTAAGCCTACCCTATATTTAGCAACATTCAGGAGGCACCGAACATGAGTAAGAAAACACAGAGAAATCTTGCCTATGCCTTCGCCGCAGAATCCAAGGCGTCGGTCAGGAACGATGCCTTTGCGCGAAAGGCGGATGCCGAAGGGTACGCCGGCATTGCAAGGCTTTTCAGGGCGGTTTCTGAAGCGGAGTCGGTCCACGCCCGGCGCTATCTCTTGTTGATGAGAGGCAAGATCGGGAGCACTGAGGAGAACCTGGAGGCTGCCTTTCAAAGCGAAATCAAAGCCAATGTGGATGAGTATCCCAACCTGATCAGGGAAGCCACGGCCGAGGGAGAGGAAGCGGCTCTGAAAGCGTTTTCTCATGCGAGAGACGTGGAAGACCGGCATGCAGAGCTCTACAAGAAGGCGATGAACGACATGCTGTCTGAACGGGAAACGATCTATTACGTGTGCCAGGTCTGCGGGTATGTGGCGGAGGATGAAGCTCCTGAAAACTGCCCGGTCTGCGGGGCTGTAAAGGGCAAGTTCAAGAGGATCGAGTGATGGGCCATGGCTAAAGACTTCTACGAGATCCTGGGCATCAAGAAAACGGCATCCGAGGAAGAAATCAAGAAGGTTTACCGGAAGCTTGCCCGCAAATGGCACCCCGATGTGAACCCGGGCAAGAAGGAGGCGGAGCAGAAGTTCAAGGAGATATCCCAGGCCTACGATTGCCTTGGCAGCAAGGAAAAAAGAAAGCTCTACGACGAATTCGGAGAAGACGGCCTCCGCACGGGCTTTGACGCTGAAAAGGCGAGAGAATACAAACAGTGGGGTGCTTATCANCAGCAGCAGGCGCAGGGGAGGGGAGGAGAGCCTTTCGGCCGGTACCATAGGTACGAGGACATTTTTGGTGATATCTTCAGTTACGGCGGCAACGCTTCAGGGTCTGGTGCCGCGAGTGCCGCTGGAAGGGATGTCGAGCACGAGATGACGATCGATCTCGTCTCCGCCCTCAAGGGGTTTGAGACGAACCTCGCGATGCAAAAACCGGTACCGTGCTCGGCCTGCAATGGGAGTGGAACCGATCCCAAGGTCACCCTATCAACCTGCACGGCTTGCGGAGGATCAGGCCGGTTGAATGTGGCCCAGGGTCCCATGCAGTTTACCAAAGCCTGTCCTCGCTGCAAGGGCCACGGCAAAGTGGGAAAACCCTGCGTCTCCTGCGGCGGTAACGGGCAGATGATCGGCACAGAGATGATTAAGATCACCATACCGCAGGGAGTGAAAGAAGGGTCCAAGGTGAGAGTGGCCGGAAAAGGGGAGCCTGGATTTTATGGCGGGCCGGCAGGGGATCTCTACCTCATCATCCACATTGAGCCCCATCCCATTCTCAGGAGAGAGGAAGACAATCTCCTCATGGACGTTCCGGTCACGGTGAGGGAAGCCATCCTGGGAGGCACGATCACGATTCCCACCATAGAGGGGGAGGTCAACCTCAAAATCCCTGCGGGAAGTCAAAGCGGTCAGACGCTCAAACTGAAAGGGAAGGGCGCTATGAACCCCAAGACCAAACAACGGGGAGATCTGATGGTCAAGCTCGTGGTCAAGGTTCCAAAAACCGAGGACCCTGAGATTATTGAAGCAGTCCGGAAAATGGACAGGTATTACGAAGAGGACGTCAGAAAGGCTCTTCGCTTCTGAAGCTTCCCTTCCCTCTTTTCAGGCGGCCCTGAAACTCCTGGGCCAGATCATCCAGAATTTCGTCAAACTGCCTCCTCATGTCAAACATCATCTGCCTCATTCGCAGGATGACTTCCACGCCAGGCAGGTTGACTCCCATGTCTTCCACCAGGGCTTTGACCAGCTTGAGCTTTTCAAGTTCCTCAATCCGGAAGACCTTTGCCGGAGACCCCTCCCGGCACAAGGGGCAAAGCAGTTCCTCTTCTTCGAGATCAGAAAGAAACTCTTCGTCCACCTCGAAAATTTCCATCACCTCAGTGACTGTCCAGAATTCCTTATCCATGTTCAATGCCAAAGGTTCAATGAGGGGATTGCGGCAATGAGCCGGCATCAGGACTCGGGGTGCCCGTCAGCCCCATCAGGGCTTTCAGTTCCTTTCCTTCGATCTTCTCTTTTTCCAGAAGAACCTCGGCCCCTTTGTCCATCACGGCTTTCTTCTCTCCGAGGATGTCCAAAGCCCGCTTGTATTGAACCGAAATGATCTCCTTGATCTCCTTGTCGATCATCTCTGCCGTAGCTTCGCTGTATTCGCCCCCGGCCGGCATCCCTGCCTCGATAAAGAGGGGTCTCTTCTCCCGGGAGAAGTATACCTGCCCGATGGTCACACTCATGCCGTACTCCTTGACCATGCTTCGGGCGATGTCCGTAGCCTTGGAAAGATCATTGTGTGCTCCCGTGGAGATATCTCCGAACACGATCTCCTCGGCAGCCCGCCCTCCAAGAAGGGTGGCAATTTTGTTCAGAAGTTCTGTCTTCTTCATCAGAAAACGATCTTCTGTGGGGACCTGCATGGTGTAGCCCAATGCGGCAATGCCTCGAGGGATGATGGAAATCTTCTGGACCGGGTCTGTGCCGGGCAAAGAGAGAGCCACCAGGGCATGTCCCAGTTCGTGGTAGGCCACGATTTTTCGTTCCTCCGGGTTGATCAGGCGGTTCTTCTTCTCCAAACCGGCCATGACCCTTTCGACCGCCTCCTCGAATTCCGACATGGTGACCTCTTTCTTTCCCCTGCGCACGGCGAGGAGAGCCGCCTCGTTCACAAGGTTGGCAAGATCGGCGCCAACCATCCCGGGCGTCATGGCAGCGATTTTTTCGATGTCCAGATTCTTGGCTATTGTGACTTTCTTGAGATGGACATTGATGATTTCCTCCCGTCCTTTCTTGTCCGGACGATCCACCAGGATGTGCCGATCAAAGCGTCCGGGCCGCAGCAGCGCAGGGTCGAGGATTTCCGGCCTGTTGGTGGCAGCCATGAGAATCACGCCCACTTTCGGGTCAAAGCCGTCCATCTCAACGAGAAGCTGGTTCAGGGTCTGCTCCCGCTCGTCGTGGCCTCCCATGGCTCCGAATCCTCTTGCCTTGCCCAGGGCATCGAGTTCGTCGATGAAAATGATGCAGGGCGCTTTCTGTTTGGCCTGTTCAAAGAGGTCCCTCACCCGGGCCGCGCCCAGACCCACGAACATCTCTACGAACTCCGAACCGCTCATGCTGAAAAAGGGAACGTGGCTTTCGCCGGCAACGGCCTTGGCCAAGAGGGTCTTGCCTGTCCCGGGAGGACCGACAAGGAGAACGCCTTTCGGCATTTTGCCGCCGAGTTCCGTGAACCGCCCGGGTTCTTTCAAAAAGTCGATGACCTCCACCAGTTCCTGCTTGGCTTCGTCCACACCGGCCACGTCATTGAAGGTGACATCGAGCTCGTTTTGCATGTAGATTTTTGCCTTGTTTTTGCCCAGCGTCATGAACCCTGCCTGCTGGCCGGCCATGCGTTTCATGAGGAAATACCAGACGCCGAAGAAGAGGACGAGGGGAAAGATCCATGAAAACAGATCGCGCAGCAGCGTGGATTCCACCTGGCCTTTGAAGGTGACGTTGTGCTGTTCGAGGAGGGTGGATATCTCCGGGTCCACGCGCAAGGTCTTGAAGAGATCGGTCTTGTTCGGATCCTTGTCGTCGATCTTCATCTTGCCCTGGATCTGGTTGGCGGAGATCGCGACCTCTGCAACTCGGTT
>JGI26437J51864_10000362_pt1 | contig 12444 bp, 13 predicted proteins | sample FrelakmetLWP11LW_FD_51864 | JGI IMG/M metagenome (IMG submission 51864)
TGTCATCGGCGTCATTTCGGCGCCGATGGCGTCCAGGCGCGTCTTGGTGTCGGGCAACGTCAGCAGCTTGGCGACTTCGGCATGCACCCGATCCTGCACCGCCTTGGGCGTCGCCGTCGGCATGTAGAGACCGTACCAGGCGCTCATCTCGACGCCCTTGACTCCCGCCTCGGCCAGCGTCGGCACTTGCGGCAGCTGCGGGCTGCGCTTGTCAGACGCGACGGCGATCGCGCGCACCTTGCCGCTCTTGATGTGCGGCAGCACCGAGGCCATGGTGTCGAAGCTCATCTGCACCTGCCCGCCCATCAGGTCGATCAGCGCCGGGCCGCTGCCGCGGTACGGGATGTGTGTGATGTAGGTGCCGGTGGCTTCCTTGAACAATTCGGCCGCGATGTGCTGCGTGCTGCCCGCACCGCTGGAGGCGTAGTTGAGCTTGCCGGGCTGTTTCTTGGCCAGGGCGATCAGGTCGGCGACGCTGTTGACGCCGAGATCGTTGTTGACCACCAGCACATTGGGCACCGCGCCGACGAAGGCCACTGGCACCAGATCCTTGTTGTTGTCGTAGCCCAGCTTGAGCAGGTGCGGCGCAATGGCATGTGCAGTCGATACGCCCATCACCATCGTGTGGCCGTCGGTCGACTTGGCCGTGGCGTCGGCCGCCAGCGTGTTCGATGCGCCGGGTCTGTTCTCGACCACGATGGTGGTCTTCAGCGCCGGCCCGAGCTTGTCGGCCACCGCGCGCGCCATCGCGTCGGTGCCGCCGCCCGGCGACGAGCCGACCAGGATGCGCACCGGCCGGTTCGGCCAGTCCTGGGCCTGGATCACGGCCGCGGCGGCCAGCAGCAGGGCGCCGCAAAGCAGGCGGGCGGAGGTTTGCAGAAAGGACGAATTCATCGAGGGGTCTCCACAGAAGATGACAGGTCTGGCAAACGTACCAGTGGGGTCAGGAAACGTTTCAGTGCTTCATCACGGCGCGCGTCGTGCGCTGCACCTGCTCGAGGTGCCGCTGCATCGCCGTCACGGCCTTCTCGGGCTTGCCGCTGCGCAGTGCAGCGACGATCGCGTCATGCTCCTCGACGCTGTGGGCGATGGCGCCCTTGCGCTTCAGGGCCAGGCGCCGGAATTCGAGCGCGTAACCGTAGAAATCGAACACCACCTCGGCCAGCAGCGCATTGCCGCAGGCGCGGTACAGGGTCTGGTGAAATTCCTGGTCGGAGATCTGGAAGCGCACCGGATCGTCGAGCATGCCGCGCTGCTCGGCCACCAGCGCCTCGAGCCGCGCCAGTTGCGCCGGCTTGATGCGCTGCGCCGCCAGCCAGATCACCTGCACTTCGACCGCGGCACGGGCCTCGGCCACTTCCTCGAGCGAGCGGCCCTTCAGGCTGCCGAGCACGCTGACCGATTCGTGCAGAGGCATCGGCCCGACGCCGAGCACGCGCGTGCGCGCGCCCTGGCTGACCTCGACCATCCGGCGCTCGTGCAGCAGGCCGATCGCCGCGCGCACCGTTTCTCGAGACACGCCGAGCGTGCCGGCCAGCTCGCGCTCGGAAGGCAGTTCGTCACCCGGCAGCAGCAGGCCGGAATGGATCATGTAGGCCAGCTTGTCGCTGATCTGCGCCTTGACCGTTCGCTTGCCGATCGGCGAGTTGTCGCCGGGGATGCGGGCGATGAGTTCCATGCCTGGACTTGAGTGGTGTTCGACGAATCAACTGGTACGGTAAGCATACCAGTCATCGTCGCAACGCGTCAATCGCGATCACGCGCAGGGGTGGCGCGTCGAGCGCCAGGCGCGAGGTGTGCAGGGTCGCATCGACCCGGCAAGTCACCGGTTCACGTCAACCACTGTCGCAACTGGGCGTACACCTCGGTACGGTTCAACAGGTCGAGGTGGTTCATGCCGTAGCCGACCCATTGGCGGTGCTCGGCAAAGGCCAGTGTGCGTGCCGGGTTCTTGTGGCGGCCGAGCGCGCTGTCCAGCGGCACCAGCCCGTCACCGAGCCCGTTCGCCAGCAGGCGCCCCTTCAGGTCGCCGCCTTGCTGGCCGATGCTGGCAGCCACGGCATGGCAGCGGATGTGATCGGGCAGGGGCACGTGCTGCCGGCGGTCGGTGCCGCGTGCAAACCGATCGCGGCCGACCCAGTCTTCGTCGACCAGGTTGCCGTGGCGCAGGTCGGTGATGCCTGCGCTGCGCAGCTTGCCCAGCCGGGCGAAGGGTGCGGCATAGGGCGTTGCGCCGAGCACGATGTCGACCCAGTGGCCAGCGCGTTCGAGCGGTGCACCGTGGTGCGGCGTGCCCAGGCACACCAGGTCGTTCACGCGCGCCGGCCAGCGCTGGCCGGCCTGCATCGCGTAGTGCAAGGCGCTGCGCGCCAGCAGGCCGCCCATGCTGTGGCCGAGCAGCACCAGCCGCTCGACGGGGACCGGCCATTGATCGAGCAGCCGTTCCATTTGCTGGGCCAGCGCGTGGCCGTTGATCGACACGTGCAGGCCGCTGTTGTAGTGCAGGTAGACGGGTGTGAAGCCGAGCTCGCGCGCCAGCGTCGCACCGTGGTCGTGGTCCTCGCGCGACCACTGCAGGTCGTTCCTGCACAGGCCGTGCAGCAGCACCAGCAAGCGCGGTCCGGCCTCGGGCAGGCGCGCCGCGATGGCGGTGCGCTCCAGCTCGAGCGCCTTGCCTTCGTGGCGAAACGCCATCGCCGTGGCCAGCGGATTGGCGGTGGCAGCGAGGTAGTCGCCGAGCACGCCGTTCAGCGCCGCCAGGATGGCTTCTCGCTCCGGGCTCGGGCCGTCGTTGTCGGCGGCCGGGCTCAGCGCCGGCGTCAGCAGGCCCAGCAGCGCCTCGATGCTGCCACCCGCCACCCGCGTGGCGCCGCGGATGGTCTTGTAGACCAGCCCGGTGATGCCGCTGGTGCGGCCGTCCAGTGTCTGCTTGCCGAAGCCGGGAATCCGCGCAATGCGTTCGTGCATCGCCTCGACCAGATTGGTCAGGCCGGCGGTGGCGTCGGTGGCCAGCCGGGCGGCGCCGCGCAGGTCGGAGGCTTGCAGGGAGTTGCGTCTGGCCATCGGTGGAGTGTGCCAGCCCCGACCGCTGCAGTGCCGCGCCGGCGTCAGTCCAGCGCGAACACCGTGTCACCGGCGTTGGGGCGGCAGCCATCGGCGACAGGCTCCCAGCCGCGGCGCACAACCACCTGCCGCTCGTCGTGGCACAGCTCGACGCGTTGAGCGCTGGGCGCGTGAGCGCGCACGAAGGCCTCGATCGAATCCGGCAGGCTGATGCGAAAGCGCAGCGCACGGAGGTCTTCCTCGGGATGATCGTCCAGGTGCAGCCAGGGGATGAAACCAGCGGCGAACATCAGCGCGTGCGAGCCGACCTCGACCGGTCGCGGCGCGTAACTGCGATCGAGGAGCCAGGCCTGGGCCCGTGCGCGCAGATCTGCGGCGTCATCGAGTCCGCCCCAGGCGGTGGCAAGCAACTCCATCACCCACTGGTTGCAGTTCTGGTAGCGCAGGCTGAACGGGTAGGCATTGGCGCTGTAGCTCGCGGCCAGCAGCCGCAATGCGCGCGCCTTGTCCAGCGCCGCTTGCTCCAGCGCGGCGGCCTCGTGGCGCGGCAGCAGCACGATCGAGACGTAGCCGATGGTCGGATCGTCGGTGCCGAACAGGAACCCGGCCAAGCCCTGGTCGTACAAACGTGGCCGGCCTTCGTCGCAGGCGAAGTAGAGCTGGCGCACCGACCAGGGCGTGTTGTCGCTCGCCTTCAGGCTCACGCCGGCATGCGAGTAGCGAATGCCGAAGCGCTGCAGGTCCAGGCCCGAGCGCGCGATCAGTGCAATCGCCTCGCCGGAGTCGTCCAGCTCGCGCTTGACGATCGCGGCAAAGCGCAGCAGATGGTCTTGCTGCCGTGCCGTCAGCGGCGAGGCACGGTCACAGACCCGCAGCGAGGCGGACGATGCGTGGCTGGCGGCGACACAGCCGCACAGGGCCAGCGCCAGCCACAGCGCGCGCAGGCTCAAAGCTCCAGCGCGCGCGGAGCGAGTTCGCCCAGCCAGTCGTCGGCGAGCACCAGGAAGAAGGCCTCGCGTTCATTCGCGGCCTTGGCGGCATGCGCAAATTCCACGCCATAGGGGCGATGGCGCGCGCTGACGGTGTCGCCGGGCACCAGCGCGCGCTGCGCGAGCGCCTGTTGCGGCAGCGTGAGCCAGATCGGACCGGCGCCGCCGTGCGGCAACGTCGCCTGCAACTGCAGTCGCAACATGCCGGGACGTTCGGCCACCTCGGCGACCTCGACGACGCGGTAGTCGCCCTCGGCCACCGCGGCCTTGGGCGAGGAGCTGTTGCTCGATCCGGTGAGCGAGTTCGACAGGCTGCCGACCGATGCGGAACCGGCACTCGAGGCCGACGAGGCCAGGACGTCGGCCAGGCAGGGCGCAGACGTGGCCAGCCCGAGCAGGGCCACGCAGGCGAGACGCGTAAGAGTCGGGGTCATCGGGGTTTCCTCGTGCAGTGGTCGCCAGGGCACAGTCGAAAGGATAGCGCGCCTGGGCAGGCGTCCAGCGCGGGGCTCAACCGCCAGGCCGCAGCTTTTTCGGCCGCTTCCATCCGGCGATCGACACTTGCTTGGCCCGCGCGACGGTCAGCTGCCCTGCCGGCGCGTCCCTGGCGATCGTCGAGCCGCCGCCGATGGTGGCGCCTTCGCCGATCGTCAACGGCGCCACCAGCACGCAGTTGCTGCCGATGTGCGCATCGGCACCGATCAGCGTGCGATGCTTGTTGGCGCCGTCGTAGTTGGCGGTGATGCTGCCGGCGCCGTAGTTGACGCGCTCGCCGACCGTCGAGTCGCCCAGGTACGCCAGGTGGTTGGCCTTGGCGCCTTTGCCGAGCGTGCTGTTCTTGACCTCGACGAAGTTGCCGATGTGCACCTCGGGCCCGAGATCGGCGCCCGGGCGCAGCCGTGCATAGGGACCGATCAATGCGCCGGTGCCGATGTGTGCGCCCTCGATGTGCGTGAACGGGTGGATCACTGCGCCGGCGTCGATCTGGGCGTCGCGGATCACGCAATGCGCGCCGACCTTCACGCTGTCGGCGAGCGTCACGTTGCCTTCGAAGACGCAGCCGACGTCGATCTCGACATCGCTGCCGCAGCTGAGCGTGCCGCGCACGTCGAAGCGTGCCGGGTCGGCGAACCGCACGCCGCTGCCTTCCATCAGCGCTTCGGCGCGCGCACGCTGGTAACGGCGCTCGAGGTCGGCCAGTTGAAGCGGGCTGTTGACGCCGAGCACTTCGGTCTCGCTGGCGGCCTGCGTGGCCACCACCGGCAGGCCGTCGGCCACGGCCATCGCCACGATGTCGGTCAGGTAGTACTCGCGCTGCGCGTTCTCGTTCTTCAGCGCCATCACCGCGCGCTTGAGCCACGCCGTCGGGGCGGCCAGCATGCCGGTGTAGACCTCGCGGATGGCGCGCTGGGCAGGGTTGGCGTCCTTGTGCTCGACGATGGCCGTGACGGCGTCGCCCGAATCGCCGCCACGCACGATGCGCCCGTAGCCGGTGGCATCGGCCAGTTCGATCGTCAGCAGCGCCAGCCGGGTGCCACCGCTGGCCGCCGCCAGCGCGGCCGCGGTGGCGGGCCGGATCAGCGGCACATCGCCGTTCAGGATCAGGGTCGTGCCCTCGTTGGCCAGGTGCGGCACGACCTGCTGCACCGCGTGGCCGGTGCCCAGTTGCGGCTCCTGGCGCACGAAGGTCAACCGCGGTGCACGCAATTCGGTCTCGACCGTTTCAGCACCATGCCCGGTGATCACCAGCGTGTGCACCGGAGCCAAGCCGGCGACGGCGTCCAGGACATGCTGCAATAGGCTCTTGCCGGCCAGACGGTGCAGCACCTTGGGCCGGGCCGATTTCATGCGGGTACCCTTGCCCGCGGCCATGATCACGATGTCGAGCGTTGCCATGCCGTTGTCCTTGTTGCCAATCGCTTTAACCAAGCTGCGTCGGATTATCGGGCTGGCCTTGGTGGCGCTGGCACTCACCGGCTGTGGCGTCGTGCGGCTGGCCTACGACCAGGCGCCGACGCTGGCGTACTGGTGGATCGACAGCTACGTCGATCTGAATGCCGAGCAGACTCCCATGGTGCGCGACGCGCTCGAGCGCTGGTTTGCCTGGCACCGGCGCAACCAGCTGCCCGATTACGTCGCCTTGCTGGCGCGCGCGCAGCGCGAGTTGGCGCAACCGACCACGGCCGCAGCGATGTGCGCCTTGGCCAACGAGGTTGAGCGCCGCCTGGACATCGCGGTCGACGCGGCGGCGCCCGCACTGGCTGAACTGGTGCTCAGCCTCACGCCGGAACAGTTGCGCCACCTCGAACGTCAAGTCACGAAGAAGTCTGCGGAGGTGCGTGCCGATTTCGCGCAGCCCGATCCGGCGGAGCGCAGGCAAAAGTCGTTCAAGCGCACGCTGGAGCGCTACGAAAACTTCTACGGCACGCTCGACGCCGCCCAGCGCGAACGCCTGGCCGCGCTGCTGGCGGCATCGCCCTTCGATGCTGACCGCTGGCAGGCCGAACGCAGCCAGCGCAACCGCGAGATGGTGCAGACCCTGGCCAGCACCATTGCGGCAGGTCGCGGCACCGACCGCGACATCGCCCTGGCCCTGGCCCAGGCAGCGGTGCGCACCATCGCCGAGCGCGCCACGCGCTCACCGCGGCCGGCCTACCGGGACTACCAGCAGCGCCTGCTGCAGGACAACTGCGCCCTGGTCGCGACGATGCACAACCACATGACGCCTGAGCAACGGCAGCATGTGCGCAGCAAGTTGAAGGGCTGGGAGAACGACCTGCGCTCGTTGATCGCCAGCGCTGCCGGCAACGGTGCAGCGAGTCGGTAAGCGCGGCCCGCTGACCTGGCGTTGATCGGCGTTGCAGGTGTTCAGCGCGTTGGGCGCAGACTGTCGAAGGCCGGCGCCAGCCTGACCACTGCCGGGCTGTCGCAGGCCTCGGGCGCGTCGTCATCGAAGGCCTTGTCGCCCGTCGGGTCGGCGACACCCGTGGCATGCAGCCCGGCGAACGGGTAGAGGCTGCGGTCCATCAGGTGCGACGGCGTGATGCGGCCCATCGCGTTGAAGATGTTGTCGATGCGGCCGGGGTGTTTGCGCTCCCACTCGCGGATCAGCGCCTTGGTCTGCGCCCGCTGCAGGTTCTCCTGGCTGCCGCACAGCGTGCACGGGACGATCGGGAACTGCCGCTGCGCGGCCCAGCGCTCGAGGTCGGCCTCGGCCACGTAGGCCAGCGGGCGGATCACGACGTGGCGGCCGTCGTCGCTGACCAGCTTGGGCGGCATGCCTTTGAGTCGCCCGCCGAAGAACATGTTCATCATCAGCGTGACCACCATGTCGTCGCGGTGGTGGCCGAGCGCGATCTTGGTCGCACCGAGTTCGCTGGCCACGCGGTAGAGGATGCCTCGGCGCAGCCGCGAGCACAGGCTGCACATCGTCTGGCCCTCGGGGACCAGGCGCTTGACGATCGAATAGGTGTCCTGGTTCTCGATGCGGAACGGCACGCCGATGCGCGCCAGGTACTCCGGCAGCACGTGCGCGGGGAAGCCGGGCTGCTTCTGGTCGAGGTTGACGGCCACCAGTTCATAGGGCACGGCCGAGCGCCGCTGGCGGCCGATCAGCAGGTCGAGCAGGGCGTAGCTGTCCTTGCCGCCCGAGACGCAGACCATCACCTTGTCGCCCGGCTCGATCATGTTGAAGTCGGCGATCGCCTGCCCGAGCTGGCGGTGCAGCCGCTTGCTGAGCTTGTTGGCTTCGAAAGCCGCCTTCTTCACGGCGGCGGCGTCTTGCGGGGCGTTCATGGGGATTTCAGGCCGAAGACTTCGACGCCGACGGCCTCGCAATCGGGGTACACGTCGGGCTTCTCGGTCGCCACGCGGGCGGCCTTCACGCGCGGGTGCGCGAGCATCAGTCGCAGCACGTCGTCGGCCAGGGTTTCCTGCAGGTGGATGTGGCCCTGCTGCACGCGCAGCGCGATCGAGCGGCGGATGAAGTCGTAGTCGACGACCTCGTCGAGTTCGTCGGCCTTGGGCGTCGACAGCGCCAGCGGCACGTACAGGTCGACGTTGATCAGCACCCGCTGCTCGCCGCGCTTTTCGAAGTCGTGCACGCCGATGTTGATCCAGACTTCGTAGTCGCGCAGGAACAGCCGCCGGCAGTCCATCAGGGCAGGGTGGGAGAGTGGGCTGTGCATTGTGGTCAGGCCGCGCAGGGCCGCTCCCGAGAGGCCTGAGCTCCCCTCGGGGGAGGCGAGTGCAGCGAGTGAGGGGTTGTCATCTACGGGTCGGAGTCAGGAAGGCCACGTCGCGCGGCTGCGCGGCCAGGTGCTGCCCGCCATCGACGAGGATCGTGGTGCCGGTGATGGCCGGGGATTCGATCACGAACCGCACGGTGCGCGCCACGTCGTCGGTGGTCGAACTGCGGCCCAGCGGCGTCATGCGGTGCGCAGCGGCGAAGGCTTCATCGCTCATCGCCGGCCCCGACACCAGCGTCACGCCGGGCGCGACGCCGGCCACCCGCACCTGTGGCGCCAGGGCCTGCGCGAGCAGCGTGGTGGCGGCCTCGAGCGCGGCCTTCGACAGCGTGTAGGAGAAGTAGTCCGGGTTCGGGTTCCACAGCTTCTGGTCGAGCAGGTTGACCACGCAGCCGGTTTCGCTGCAGCCCTTCAAATGCGCGGCGAGCGCGTTGGCCAGCACGATCGCCGGCGCGGTGTTGGCGCGCCAATGGACTTCCATCGCCGCATAGGAAAAGGTCGCGGCGCTGTCGTACTCGAAATGCGACGCGTTGTTGACCACCGCATCGATGCGGCCCAGGCGGTGCGCCACCGTCGGCACCAGCGCGCGACAGGCGGCCTCGTCGGCCAGGTCGGCGGCAAAACACTCGGCGCGCACGCCGAGCGCGCGCACATAGCCCGCGCTGGCCTCGGCCTCGCTGGCCGAGTGGCGGTAGTGCAGGGCGATGTCGAAGCCGCCGTGCGCCAGCTCGATCGCGATGGCGCGACCGAGCCGGCGCGCGGCGCCGGTGACGAGCACGACAGGACGGGGCTTCGGAGAGGGCATTCCTACAATGCGCCGATGACGCAGCAGCCGCAGAGGGGGCGAGAGGCCGACAGTGTATCGGGGGGGGCCGCCGCACTGCAGCGACTGATCCGGCGCGCCATTGCCGATGCCGGTGGCTGGCTGCCNTTCGACCGCTTCATGGCGCTGGCGCTGTATGCGCCGGGGCTGGGCTATTACGCNCGCGGCAGCCGCCAGTTCGGCANCATGCCGGCGTCGGGCAGCGATTTCGTCACGGCGCCCGAACTGAGCCCGCTGTTCGGCGCCGCGCTGGCGTGCCAGGTGCAGCAGGCGCTGGAGGCCACCGCCACCGCCGAGGTCTGGGAATTCGGCGCCGGCTCGGGCGCGCTGGCCGCGCAGCTGCTGCGGGCCCTGGGCGAGCGGGTGCAGCGTTACAGCATCGTCGACCTGTCGGGCGCGTTGCGGCAACGCCAGCGCGAGGCGCTCGCGCCGTTCGGCGAGCGCGTGCGCTGGCTCGACGCGCTGCCCGATGCGATGGCCGGCGTGATCGTCGGCAACGAGGTGCTCGATGCGATGCCGGTGCANCTGCTGCATTGGGATGGCGCACGGTGGTCCGAGCGCGGGGTCGTCGCCGAGACGNGCGGGTTGGCCTTTGCCGACCGCACCACCGCGTTGCGCCCGCCGGTCGATGCGGCCTTCGTGCCGGGCACCACCACCGAGATCCACGCGCAGGCCGAGGCCTTCGTGCGCACGCTGGCCGATCGCCTCGCGCGCGGGGCCGCGTTCTTCATCGACTACGGTTTCCCTGACCGCGAGTACTACCTGCCCGAACGCGTCGGCGGCACGCTGATGTGCCATCGCGCGCATCTGGCCGACGTCGATCCGCTGGCCGACATCGGCGACAAGGACATCACCGCGCACGTCAACTTCAGCGCCATCGCGCTGGCGGCGCAGGACGCCGGCTTCGAGGTGCTCGGCTACACCTCGCAGGCGCGCTTCCTGCTCAACTGCGGCATCGCGCCGCTGCTCGCCGACGCCCAGCGGCGTGGCGACTGGCCGGCGGTCGCGGCAGCGCAGAAGCTGCTGGCCGAGCACGAGATGGGCGAGCTGTTCAAGGTCATCGGCCTGGTGCGCGGTGCGGCGCCGTTCGATGCGATCGGCTTTGCCGCTGGCGACCGCAGCCACCGACTCTGATGCGCTGGCTGATCGTCTTCGTGCTCGCGTTCGTGCTGTTCAACGGCCTGGCGGCCTGGTTGCGCAAGATCGGCCTGGGTCGCCTGCCGGGCGACTTCAGCTTTCGCTTTCGCGGCCGCGAGGTCTTCGTGCCGCTGGCCAGCAGCGTGCTGCTCAGCCTGATCGCGATGGCGGTCGGCACCTTGGTCTGATGCCGATCACTCCGAGATCGTCCAGCGATGCTGGCACTTGGTGCAGCAGACCTGCACGCTGCCGTCGCGCGGGTTCTCGGCCTCGACCTTGAGGCGCCCGTACACCTTGCACTGCGGACAGTCGGCCTGGTTGGCGGTGACCTCCGCGTGCATCAGCAGGCGCAGGTAGCGGCGCAGCGCCCACAAGCCCGCCGCCGCGCAGATGCCGATCGCGGCGATGTCGGTCAACTGGTCCTGCACCGACCGAAACCGGCCGAGCGCCTCGAACGCCGCAAACAGGCCGACGGCGCACAGGAACGTGAGCACCAGATGCGCATGGCTTTGCAGCAACTCCCGCTCGTACCACTTGCGAAAGCCGTGCTTGCGGATGCCGTCGGCCAACTTCATCGCGTGCACCTCCCTGGACGCGCAGCGATGTTGGCACAAATCACGCGGGTGCGTTCGTCGGCTGGACGGCCAGCACGCTGGCCAGCGCTTGCATGCGCGCGCGACGCACGGCGTCGCCGATGGCCGGGCCGCTGGCGCCGCCGTCGATCGCGCTTTGCGCCACTGCAGTGGCGTCGACGGCCTGCACCACGCGCAGCGCGGCAGCGAGCCGCTCGCGCGGCGGATAGGGCGCGTCTTCGCGGCCGAGCCGGCCGCGGGCGTCGCATTCACAGGCCAGCAGGGCCTGCTCGAAGCGTTCGGGCCGGCGCAGCGCGTCGCAGCGCTCCAGCAGCCGCAGTGTCGCCGCGGCGCCGAGCACCGCGCTGCGGTGGATGTGGCCATGCTCGCGCGCCACCACGTCGCCCAGTTCCCGGCATGGCCCCGGCACGCGCAATCGTTCGGCCAGGGCCGCAGCGAGCTTGGCGCCTCGCACTTCGTGGCCGACGTGGCGCGGCCACTTTTCGCGCGGGGTGCTGCCCTTGCCGAGGTCGTGCACCAGGCAGGCGTAGCGCACCGGCAGCGGCGTCGCCAGCCGTGCAGCGGTGTCGAGCACCATCATCAGGTGCACGCCGGTGTCGACTTCCGGCAGCGGCGTCGCCAGCCGTGCAGCGGTGTCGAGCACCATCATCAGGTGCACGCCGGTGTCGACTTCCGGGTGGTGTTCGACCGGTTGCGGCACGCCCCAGAGGCGGTCGACCTCCGGCAGCACGCGGGCCAGCGCGCCGCACTCGCGCAGCACGTCGAACATGCGGCTGGGCCGCGCTTCCATCAGTCCGCGCGAGAGTTCCTGCCAGACACGCTCGGGCACCAGCGCATCGACCTCGCCGTCGGCCACCATCCGTGCGCACAGCACCGCGGTTGCCGGTGCGACGGCAAAGTGCGGCCAGCGCGCGGCAAAGCGGGCCAGCCGCAGGATGCGCACCGGGTCTTCGGCGAAGGCCTCAGAGACGTGGCGCAGCACGCCGTCGGCGAGGTCGCCGCGGCCGCCGAACGGATCCACCAAGGTGCCGTCGCGCGCCTCGGCCATCGCATTGATCGTCAGGTCGCGTCGGCGCAGGTCGTCTTCCAGCGTCACCGACGGGTCGGCGTGCACCGTGAAGCCCCGGTAGCCCGGTGCCGATTTGCGCTCGGTGCGCGCCAAGGCGTACTCCTGCTTGGTCTGCGGATGCAGGAACACCGGAAAGTCGCGGCCGACCGGCGTATAGCCGAGCGCCAGCATCTGTTCGGTGCTGGCGCCGACGACGACCCAGTCGTGGTCATTCACCGGCAGCCCGAGCAGCCGGTCACGCACCGCGCCGCCGACGGCGTAGATCTTCATCGACGGCAGTGTAGGCGCGCGACCCGCCGGCACGGGAACGACCCCGCGCCTGCCGTGCGGTGCCTCAGAGGTCGCCGCGGTGCGCGCGCGTGCGCAGCGCATCGAGTCGGGCGCAGCCTTCCCGATGGCCGAGGTAGCCGGGGGCGATCCGCGCCAGCGATGCCGGCTCGACGCCCAGTGACTCGAGGCCCGGCAGGGTGCCGCTGGCGATGTTCGGCGTCTTCATCGAATCCAGGTTGTCGCGCGACATCAG
>JGI26437J51864_10000363_pt1 | contig 12393 bp, 9 predicted proteins | sample FrelakmetLWP11LW_FD_51864 | JGI IMG/M metagenome (IMG submission 51864)
CGGCGGATCTCCGTCCAGAGGGGGCAGAAGGCGCAGTGGTCCGTCGGGTAAAACTTGTCGAGCTTGGCCACCTGGCCGCCGAGGTCGTAACCGCTCTCGACGAGATGGACCCGGTGCCCGCTGCCGGCCAGGTCAAGGGCTGCCGACATGCCCGCCACGCCCCCGCCTACCACCAGTATGGTCTTCTTGTTCCCTGCCATGGTCTTCATGCTTCCGTTGCTCGTGCGAGATGGAAGTTGAGAAGTTGCGAAGTTATGAAACTTGGAGAGGCTGCGGGCAACCCATCATCCGTCGGCTTCTCCAAGCTTCCCAACTTCATAGCTTCCTCTTCATCTTATTCCTCTTCGTCTTCCTTAATAATCCCGTAATGCTCCCCGAGTTTCCTCACTCGTCCCTTCAACCAGTCCATGAAGCCCGGTTCCCGCCCGTGGGCGGGGCGCCGGCCCGTTTCGTCCTCGAGGCGCATGGCAATGCGTCTCCCGGGGGCAGGCATTCTCCTGACCTGGTCATAGAAGGTGACGATGGACTTGGGCTTCGTCGGGCATCTCTTCTCGCAGGCGTTGCAGCCTGTGCAGAGGTCCTCCAGGACAACGGGAAAGATATCCTTTTCGAGCTTGATCGCGTCGTAGCGGCAGGCGTCGAAACAGCGGGTGCACTTCTCCGCGCCCGTCCAGCTCAGGCACGTGTCCTGGTTGATGACGGCGTTGCCGATGTCGATCTCGTCGCGGGAAATCCTGGCGATGGCCCCCGTCGGGCACTCCTTGATGCAGGCCATGCAGAAGATGCACTTCTTGTGTTCGAGAACGGGGGTGCCGATGCTCACGATTCCCCCGGCAATTCCGGCCGGGCGTATCGCGTCGGTGGGGCAGACGTCGAGGCACCGGTAGCAGCGGGCGCAGGTTGCAAGAAAGGATTTTTCCTCGAGGGCACCGGGGGGCCGGGGAAGGGCCTTTGCCCCGCTCACCTTAAAGAGGCTGAACAGGACTGTCGCTGCCGTACCGCTGACAAGAAGATGGATTGTGTCCCTTCGAGAAAAGGCCATGTGCGTACTTGTCCCCTGATCGTTCCAGGTTCCGTATCACCGACCCCTCTCCTCCGCGGTTACGGACCAAAAGCGATGACAATATAACGAAAGCAGAAAGGAAAAGCAAGGGCGGGTGAACGGATCACCCGCCCTTGCGGTGAAAATCAATCGCTTAGAGGTTGAACTTCTTCCTGGCCGCGTTGACGTCGGCGATCAGGTAATCGAGGCCGTAGGCCTTGAGGGTTGCTTCCGTCGGGATGCCCTTGGCGTCCCAGCCAAAGAACCCGTAGGTCTTGGTCTCCATGTCCTTCTGATCGGCTTCCGTGAAGATGGCATCCTTCTTGGGGCCAGCGGGGAGCTTCTCCGTCCACATGCGCTTGGGAAGCCGGTCATCCTTGGAGCTGATGCCCTCGCGGACGTTGAAGACGCGCTCGGCCGTCATGATCCTCTTGGCCGTCGTCCAGTAGTCCTCCGTCTTCCAGTTCCAGCCGCACAGCGGGTTGAGCATGTCGGTGATGACCTTGTCCGTCCCGGCGCCGAAGAGCAGGAAGTTGGTGAAGGAGCAGATGCACAGCGAGTCGGCCATGGCCGTCATGCCCAGGGCCTGGGGGCCCTGGCCTTCGTGGTGGTCGCCGCCGTTGGTGCCCATGGTGTAGCTGTAGGCGCGGATCTTGTCGCCACGCGGGTCGTGAGCGGCGAGTTCCTTGCCCTTCACCGTGTTGGCATAGGCATCGGTGCCCTTTCCGATCTGCTTGGACATCTTGGCCACGCCCTGGCTCAGGAGCTTGCCGGCCTTGCCTTCCTTGTTCGCAATCTTGTTGATGAGCGCCATGTAGGTTTCACCGTCGCCCCACTTAGGCTTCAGGCCATCGAGGTCCGTGGGCTTCAGGGCGCCCTTCTCGACGGCTTCCGTCGTGAAGGCCAGCACGCCGCCCGTGGAGATGTTGTCGAGGCCGTAGGCGTCGCAGGCCTCGATGAGGGCGATCATCTGTCCGAAGTCAGTCATGCCCAGGTTAGAGCCAAGCAGGCCGCCGGACTCGTACTCGGGCCCCTCGGCAACCATGCCGGCATACTTTCCGCTGCGCAGCACGCCCAGTTTCAGGCAGTGCGTCGGGCAGTTCGTGCAGGAGGCATGGCGCTTCCAGAAGGTCCGCATGGCCTCCTCGCCGCCGATCTTGACGACGTCGGGGTACCAGGTGGTCTGGAAGTTCTTCGTGATGAGCGAGCCGTGGAGGAAATGCTTGAGCTCCATGAGACCGCCCGTGCCCCAGCGCTTGATGCCTTCCCAGGCCTCGCCCGCGATGTTGGCATCCTTGTTGACCTTGGCGGCCGCCAGGAACTTGGCGTTGTCGGCGACGGGAACGGCGTACTTCGTGCCGCGCACGGCGAAGCCCTTGAGCTTCTTGTCGCCGAAGACCATGCCGGTGCCGCTGCGGGCGGCAGCGCGGTAGCGCTCAACGATGATGCAGGAGTAGGGGACGCCGTTCTCGCCGGCGGGGCCGATGACGGCCGTCCGGATCTCGGGGTCTTTCATCTCCTTGACCATCATCTCGTGGCTCTCGTCTGTCGTCTTGCCCCACATCTTCGAGGCATCCTTGAACTCCACCTTGTCGTTGACGATGGAGAGCCAGACGGGCTTCTTGGCCCGGCCCTTAATGTAGAGGCCGTCCCAGCCGGCAAACTTGATCTCGCTGGCCAGATGGGCGCCGGACTCGGCGTGGGTCATGAGGCCCGTGTAGGGGCTCTTGTGGGCAAAGCAGGTCCGGTGGGAGACGGCCATGGTGCCCGACAGGGGCCCGGGCCCCACGAACACGAAGGCATCCTCGTCCAGGGCGTTCTTGCCCGCCTTGTACTCCGTTACGGCGTAGTAGGCCCCGAGACCGCGGCCGCCGATATACTGCTGGAGGATCTCATCGGAAACAGGACGCGTCTTGAACGTCTGCTTGCTGAGGTCGATCTCCAGAACCTTTCCGAAATTTCCGCCTTTGGGTGTTGCCATCTTTCTTACCTCCCCTTCTTGGTCTTCGCAGGAACGACCCGCTTGCCTTCAACGTTCGGGTAGAACAGAAGCGTAGCGAGATCCTTACCTGCCTGCTCCGGCGTCACGTCACGGAATGCCATGTTGACGCCGATGCCGACCGGCCTCCCCTGGAGACAGGGCCCCTGGGGGTTTCCGGACTGTTCCTGGCACGCCTTGACGCACTGGGGGTCGCCGCCGCAGAGATCGCAGATCAGAGGCTGGCCCGTGTCGGGGTTTCCGCGGATGTACTTGGCCGGGCAGGCCTCCTGGCATTTCATGCACTTGGCGCCCAGGCAGATCTTCGGGTCCAGGACGATGCCGTTGGTCTTGGCATCCCTCTGGATCGCCTTCGGGGTGGTGGGGCAGGCGGCGATGCAGGGTGCGTCGTCGCAGTGCCAGCACATGACCGGGACATCGACGATGTCCTTGTACTTGGCGATGTAGATGCGCGACAGGGCAGGGCGGACGTTGCCCGTGTGGAACAGCGAGCAGGCNANCTCGCAGCTCCGGCAGCCCGTGCAGTTCTGGCGCTCTGCGAAGCGGTATTTCTGCGCGTAGGGCTTGGTGCCCGGCGCGGTCTGTACCGAGTACTGGGCCTCGGCCTTCTTGGGGGCAATGCCGCCGATGGCGGAGATCGCAAGCGCGCCTCCCGCCGCCGTGGCGGTTCCTCTCAGGAAGTCACGACGAGTCGTTTCCTTCTTGAGGACTTCAGGCAGTTTCTTTTCTTCCATGTCTAACCTCCATATATTTGCCTCTTGTTAACGGCTTGACACATCAACNAANNGAAACCGGGCACACCTCCTTTCAAANTTTTTCAATATTTATATATTTGCTGTGATTACTTCATCTTGCTCGTGTAGACATAGTCGTTGGTTTTCTGGGCCTCGTGGCACTTGATGCACTCGTCGATCTTGCCCTCCTGGTCCACCTTGCCGCTGGCCTTGAACTGTGCCCAGAACCAGTCGCCGCCCTTGGGGTTATAGCCCTTGACCTTGTACATGACGTCGACGTGTTTGAGCTTCTTGTTCTTGTCGAAGTTGTCCTGGACGATCATGGCCCCGTCGGCGAACTTGCCCTTCTTGGCCTTGATGGAGTCGAAGGCGACCTGGTTGACATAGGTCGTGAGAAAAGCCCCGTGGGGCTCGGGGCCTGCATACTGGGGCTCGGTGCCGGGCCACATCTTCCAACTCTGGTATTTCCCATTCTGGATGAAGTCCCATACGGACTTGCCGTCGGTGGCGGGGCCCTTTTTGGCCTGGGCGAAGAGCATGCCCGAAACAACGAGGATGACGGTGAGAACGATCGCGAGAACAATCAAACCTTTCTTCATATCTAACTCCTTTCAGAATACGCGCAGGCCTTCCCGGCAAAACGGAATGGCCGCGCGGGGTGTGTTTTGCGGTTTGCAGGGAAATCGTGCAGGCGCAGGAATGGCAGGTTGTTTGTGAGGGACCCGTAAGGAATTTGAAAATCGTGCGATGCTGCAATCATGAGGGATTCGATGAAACTCCGGTCATTCTTTTGCGCAGCGGATACAATACATCCGCCGAAAGCCGCTTATCGATCCGGCTTTCCGAACAACGACCCCCCTGACTGCTACCTCCCCTCACAAGGAGTTCCTTCGGCATGACGAACAGGACAGGAACCCTTGGATAACGAACGAGAACTGCACTGGGCACTCTTCATTCGAGGCGCAATATAAACATTTACCAGGGGTGAAGTCAAACACTATTTCACTAAAAAAGCAATTATATCAATATGTTATGTCATGTTTGACATAAGAGCCTTGTCGTGCAGCAGGGCAGGCGATTCTGCAGCCCCCGGACTGCTCATCAGGTGCAATGGAGACGGATGGGTCGAGGTGGGGTAGATGATTTTTTCGAGAACAAAAGAAATGAAGAAAAGCAAGGGCGGGTGATGAAGGTCACCCGCCCTTGCGGCAAGATAATCGGACGGTTAGAGGTTGTACTTCTTTCTGGCCGCGTTGAGGTCGTCGATGAGGAAGTCGAGGCCGTATGCCTTGAGGGAGGCCTCCGTCGGGATGCCCTTTTCGTCCCAGCCCAGGAACTTGTATGCGTCGGTCGAGGACTTCTTGTGGTCCTCCTCGGTGAAGACGACGCCCTTCTTCGGGCCCGCGGGCAGCTTCTCGGCGTACATGCGCTTGGGCAGGCGGTCGTCCTTGGAGCTGATGCCCTCGCGGACGTTGAAGACGCGCTCGGCCGTCACGATCCGCTTGGCAGCCAGCCAGTAGTCATCGGTCTTCCAGTTCCAGCCGCACAGCGGGTTGAGCATGTCGGTGACGATCTTGTCCGTGGATGCGCCCCAAACCCCGGACGAGCAGAAGGTGCACAGGCAGAGAGAATCGTTCATGGCCACCCGGCAGAGATCGCTGCTGCTTGCCCCCTCGGCGTGATCTCCCCCGTTGGTGCCGATACAGTAGGTGTAGAACCTGGACTTGTCACCCCGCGGGTCGTGGGCAGCAAGCTCTCTGCCTTTCACCACGTTGGCATAGGCGTCGGTGCCCTTGCCGATCTGTTTGGACATTCGGGCCACGCCCAGGGAGAGGAGCTTGCCGGCCTTGCCTTCCTTGTAGGCGATCTTGTCGATCAGCTTCATGTAGGTGCCGCCGTCGCCCCATGAGGGTTTCAGGCCGTCGAGGTCCGAAGGCTTCAGGGCGCCCTTCTCGACGGCTTCCGTCGTGAAGCCGAGCACGCCGCCCGTGGAGATGTAGTCGAGGCCGTAGGCGTCGCAAGCCTCGATGAGAGCGGTCATCTGGTCGAAGTCCTTCATGCCCAGGTTAGAGCCCAGGAGTCCTCCGGATTCGTACTCGGGGGCCTCGGCAATGAGACCCCTGTACTTGCCTTCGCGCAGCACGCCCAGTTTCAGGCAGTGCGTCTGGCAGTTGGTGCAGGAGACATGCCGCTTCCAGAACTTTCTCTCGGCCTCCTCGGCGCCGAGCTTGACGATGTCGGGCCACCAGGTGGTCTGGAAGTTCTTCACGATGAGCGAGCCGAGCACGAAGTTGTTGGTCTCGAGCGAACTGGCCGTTCCCCAGACCTTTCTTCTTCCCGCTCCCGGGTCGCTGATGTTGGTGTCCTTGGCCACCTGGGCTGCCGCGAGGAACTTGGCATTGTCCACGACGGGCACGGCGTACTTGGTGCCCCGGATGGCGAAGCCCTTGAGCTTCTTGTCGCCGAATACGGATCCCGCGTTGCTGCGCGCCGCGGCGCGGAAGCGCTCGACGATCAGGCAGGAATAGAGGACGCCGTTCTCGCCGGCGGGGCCGATGACGATCGAGCGGATGCGGGAGTCCTTCATCTCCTTGATCATCATCTCGTGCGTGTCGTCCGTCGTCTTGCCCCACATCTTCGAGGCNTCCNTGAACTCCACTTTGTCGTTGACCACGGAGAACCAGACGGGCTTCTTCGCCCGGCCCTTGATGTAGATGCCGTCCCAGCCGGCCCACTTGATTTCGCTCGCCAGGTGGGCGCCGCACTCGCCATGATTCAGAAGGCCCGTGTAGGGGTTCTTGTTGACGATGCTGGTCCTCGGGGAGACGCACATGGTCCCGGCCAGGGGCCCGGGCCCCACGAAGACGAAGGCGTCCTCGTCCAGCGGGTTCTTCCCTGCCTTGTACTCCGTCACGGCGTAGTAGGCCCCGAGGCCGCGGGCTCCGATGTACTGCTGAAGGATCTCATCGGAAACCGGCCGCGTCTTGTAGGTCTGCGTGCTGAGGTCGATCTCCAGTACCTTTCCGAAATTTCCGCCTTTGGGTTCTGCCATGGTGATCACCTCCCCTTCCTGGTCTTCGTGGGCACGACCCGCTTGCCTTCAACGTTCGGGTAGAACAAGAGGTTCGCAAGGTCCTTGCCCGCCTCTTCCGGCGTCACGTAACGGAAGGACATGTTCATGCCGATGCCTACGGGCCGGCTCATGAGGCAGGGCCCCTGGGGGTTGCCGGACTGGGCGTGGCAGGCCTTGACGCACTGGGGATCGCCGCCGCAGAGATCGCAGATGAGGGGCTGACCCGTGTCGGGGTTGCCGCGGACGTACTTGGCCGGGCAGGCCTCGGCGCACTTCATGCACTTGGCGCCCAGGCAGACCTTCTCGTTGAGGATGATGCCGTTGCTCTTGGCGTCCCGGGTGATCGCCTTCGGCGTCGTGGGGCACGCGGCGATGCAGGGGGCATCGTCGCACTGCCAGCAGATGACTGTTACGTCGACGATGTCCTTGTACTTCTCGACCCAGAGGCGGGCAAGATCGGGCCGGACGTTGCCGGTGTGGAACAGCGAGCAGGCCAGCTCGCAGCTCCGGCAGCCCGTGCAGTTATGGCGTCCGGCGTAGAGGTACTTCTGCGCAAAGGGCTTGGTGCCCGGCGCGGTCTGTACCGAGTACTGGGCCTCGGCCTTCTTGGGGGCAATGCCGCCGATGGCGGTGATCGCAAACGCGCTTCCCGCCGCCGTAGCGGTTCCTCTCAGGAAGTCACGACGAGTCGTTTCCTTCTTGAGAACATCAGGCAGTTTCTTTTCTTCCATGTCTGACCTCCATTGGATTGCCTCTTGGTAACGGCTTGACACATTACGGAAACGAAACCGGGCACACCTCCTTGCATCAATACCGGACCGGCAAAAAGTGCGCCGCGTTTCGTGGTCTGCGCCCGGTAAAGACTATAAATGCATCCACGGAGCGAAGTCAAATTTAATTGCTGAAATACATAATTAAATCAGCTACTTATGTCATGTTTGACATAAGTGTGGTTGTCGTGCAGAATAGCGGGCGATTCAGAAGCACCCGGACGACAGATCCGTCGCATGGGAAACAGAAGGAGAGGAAATGAATATCAGGCACAAGTTGTGGCTGGAAAAAGATGACCGTGTTATTTTCGGGCCGGGCCGGTTTGAACTGCTGGAGGCGATCGAAGAGTGCCAGAGCCTCAGTGCGGCGGCCAAAAAACTGAAGATGTCCTACCGGGCCGCCTGGGGTCGCCTGAGGGCGTCCGAGGACCGCCTTGGAATTCCTCTCGTGGAGCTGACGGACAACCGCCAGGGCATGCGTCTCACTGAGGAGGCAAAGAAGTTGAAGAATGCCTTCGTCGAGCTCGAGAAAAAAATAGACGATCTGCTGGAGGAGTATCAGGCACGGCTGCCGTGAAGAAAAAGTGGCAAAAGTGACAAGAGTGACAAAAGTGGGGGAAGTGAATGAAGTGAAAAATCGGGATGCCCGGTGCGACGGTGCCGGGTATTTTTTGTGTCTTCGCAAAATGTCGATTTACAGGGCAGCCGCAAATTGATATTTTAAAACCGCTTTGCTCTTGCGGAATGAAGAATCGATGCCGAAAACCGAACACGGCCGACAGGCCACTGGAGAAAAGCGACGACGATGAAAAAGGAACACAAATTTTCCCTGTTCTACATCCTTCTGGCGGTGTGGGCCGTCCTGCTCATCCAGAGCTACATCGCCTCCATGATGAGCTCCCAGGTAATCCCCTACAGCCAGTTTCTCAAGCTTCTCAAGGATGGGAAGGTTTCCGAGGTCGCCATAACGGCCAACCGCATCGAGGGGAAGATGAAGGTGGAGGGCAAACCCGGCGAGCCCCAGCCCTTCCGGACCATCCGGGTCGATGGCGACCTCTCGGAGCTTCTCGACAAGTACCAGGTGACCTTCAAGGGGGAAGTGGAGAGCACCTTCCTGCGGGATCTGTTCTCGTGGGTCTTCCCGATCATCATCTTTTTCGGGATCTGGTTTCTCCTCATGAAAAAAATGGGCGGGCAGCAGGCCGGGTTCATGACACTGGGCAAGAGCAAGGCCAAGATCTACATGGAGAACGAGATCAAGATCACCTTCAAGGATGTAGCCGGTGTCGACGAGGCAAAGCAGGAGTTGATGGAGGAAATCGAGTTCCTGAAGAACCCCGGCAGGTTCACGGAGATCGGCGGCAGGATCCCGAAAGGCATCCTGCTGGTGGGCCCCCCGGGTACGGGAAAGACCCTCCTGGCCAAAGCCGTGGCGGGCGAGAGCGGTGTGCCGTTCTTCAGCCTCAGCGGCTCCGAATTCGTCGAGATGTTTGTCGGCCTCGGTGCAGCCCGGGTGCGAGACCTCTTCGATCAGGCCAAGCAGAAGGCCCCCTGCATCATCTTCATCGACGAGCTCGATGCCCTCGGGAAAGCGAGGGGCTTCGGGGGATATCCCGGCGGGGGGAACGACGAGCGCGAGCAGACGCTGAACCAGCTCCTGAAGGAGATGGACGGCTTTGACCCCAAGGTGGGGGTCATCCTCATGGCCGCCACGAATCGGCCCGAGATCCTTGACCCGGCGCTCTTGAGGCCGGGGAGATTCGACCGGCACGTCCTCGTCGATCGCCCGGACAAGAAGGGCCGTGAGGAGATCCTCAGGGTTCATATCCATACGGTAAAGCTGGGTACGGACGTGGATCTGGAAAAACTCGCCGCCATGACGCCGGGCATGGTCGGCGCCGACCTTGCAAATCTCGTCAACGAGGCCGCCCTGTTGGCCGTGCGGCACGACAAGAAAGAGGTGGGGATGACGGAATTCGTCGAGTCCATCGAGCGGGTCGTGGCTGGTCTCGAGAAGAAGAACCGCCTCATCAACCCGCAGGAGCGCCAGATCGTTGCCTACCACGAGGTGGGACACGCCCTGGTCGCCCTCTCGCTTCCGGGAACGGATCCCGTCCAGAAGATCTCCATCATCCCGCGGGGGATCGCGGCGCTGGGATACACCATGCAGGTCCCCACGGAGGACCGGTTCCTCTTGAGAAAGACGGAGATCCTCAACCGGGTCGCATCCCTTCTCGGCGGGCGCGCTGCCGAGGAGATCATTTTCGGCGATGTTTCGACGGGGGCGCACAACGACCTGGCCCGTGCCACGGACATGGCCCGGAGCATGGTCAAGGAGTACGGCATGAGCAGCCAGGTTGGGCAGGTCTATTTCGCCCGGGAAAAACGCGCCCTCTTCATGGAGATGGGCGCCCCGGAAGGCGGGGACTACAGTGAGGCCACGGCGGAGCTCATCGACAGGGAGATCAAGGCCATCATCGACGGCGAATACGGNAAGGCNAANTCGGTCCTCTCGGGCAAAAGGGATGTCCTCGAAAAGGGGGCAGCGCTCCTGCTGCAGAAGGAGAAGATCGAGGGGACGGAGCTGACGGCCCTCATGGAGGGGAAGACACCTCAGACAGCCTAGAAGGTAAGAAGGTAAGAGGGTGAGAGGGTGAGAGGGTGAGAGGGTAAGAAGGTAAGAGGGAAAAAGTGAAGAACTCTTGCCGTAAGGATTATATCTAGAAAACGCGGAGACGGATCGTTGCAGGAAAAAACAAATTCATCGAAAAACCCTGTCTGGTCGTTTTTCTCATCGGTCAGGCTGACCCTTTTTCTTCTGATCCTCATAGCCCTCGCAGCCATACTGGGGACCGTGATCCCGCAGCAGGATGCGGCGAATGAAGCCGTTCAGAAACTCCCGCCGGCCCTGAAAGGAGTTGTCAGCGTTCTGCAACTCCATGACCTCTACCGCTCGCCATGGTTTCTCCTGCTGATGGGGCTNCTCACGGTCAACCTCGTNGTCTGTTCCCTGAACCGCCTGCCTGCATCCCTTCGGCTCTACCGGAGGCAGCCCGAGCCTGACCGCCCCGGCCTTTACGAAGAACTGCCGCCTGAACGAGTCCTTGCGTCCGAAGGCACCGTGGAAGACGAGGCGGCCAGGATGGAGCAGGTCCTGAAAAAGACCCTCGGCAGCGTGGAGCGGAAAGGGACCGATCAGGCAACCTGGCTTTCGGGCCACAAGGGCGCCTGGTCCTATTTCGGGGTCTACGTGATCCACGCCGGCGTTCTGGTCATCATCCTCGGCGCCGTCATCGGGTCCATTCTCGGTTTTGACGGGTTTGTAAACATCCCCGAAGGCGGCTCGGCCGATCGCATCGAGCTGAGGGGCGGCAAGGGTGTCTTGGAACTCGGCTTCGACGTGAAGTGCGATGACTTCAACGTCGAATTCTACGACAGCGGCATGCCAAAGCTCTACCGGTCCGATCTGTCGTTCCTGAAGGGCGGGGAGATCCGGGCGAAGGGCGTGCTCATGGTCAACCACCCTCTCGAGTTCGATGGAATCCGCTTCTACCAGTCGAGCTACGGCTCCGTTCCCGGAGAGGCCGTTCTCAAGATCACGAAGAAGGGGGAACAGGTTGTCAAGCGGGCGCGCCAGGGCGAACGCTTTGCCATCGACGAGGGGAGGGCGCAGGTGGAGATCCTGCGCATCGAGGGCAACCTCATGCGAATGGGGCCGGCGGTCAAGGTCGGCATCACGGCAGGCGACAAGGCGCTTTCCTTCTGGGTGTTCAAGTTCATCGACGCCATCGAGGAACAGAACCCGGGGATCACGAAACAAATCCCCCAGTTCAACGCCGGTCTCTACAGGCCGTACTCGTTCGCGCTGGAAGGGATCGAGACGTCTTTCTACACGGGGCTCAAGGTAACCCGGGACCCGGGAGTCCCCGTCGTCGGGGCGGGCGCTTTCCTGCTGGTGGCGGGATTTCTGCTGACCTTCTTCTCCTCGCACCGGCAGGTCTTTGTCCGTTTGGACCGGAAGCACGGCAAGACGCGTGTCTGCATCGCCGGGCGCTGCAACCGGGACCCCGTGAGGCTTGACCGGGAGATCGAACGGATCATCGGATCCTACAAGGGAATAACCGGATGAATACGAAAATGCTCGGCTGGGCAACGGTGATCTATCTTGTTGCCATGGCCTTCTACCTGATCCGCCTGCTGAGGGACGACGAATACTGGGGAAAGCTTGCCACGGGGACGGCCCTGGCCGGGTTTGCCCTGCACACGGCCGGTATCGGCGTGCGCTGGTGGGAATCCTACCGGCTCGGCATCGGGCATGCGCCCCTTGCGAACTTCTACGAGTCGATGATCTTCTTTTCCTGGGCGATCATGCTTCTGTACCTCATCACGGAGTGGCGCATCCGGAACCGGTTCCTGGGGCCCTTCGTCACGCCCGTTGCCTTTTTGTCCATGGCCTATGCCTCGTTGTCCCCGGACGAGGCCACGCGCATCCAACCGCTCATCCCGGCCCTGCAGAGCAACTGGCTCACCAGCCACGTCTTGACGTGCTTCATGGGATACGGGGCCTTCACCATCGCCTTCGGGCTGGGAGTCCTTTTTTTCGCCCGGCGTTTCGTTGCCGGATCGGGGAACCCCTCGAAAGGCCGCGGCGGGTTTTTTCCCGACGAGGGGGCCATCGAGGAGCTCATCTACCACAGCACGCTCATGGGGTTCATCTTTCTCTCCCTGGGGATCATCACGGGCTCGGTCTGGGCCAACTTCGCCTGGGGGTCCTA
>JGI26437J51864_10000369_pt1 | contig 12321 bp, 11 predicted proteins | sample FrelakmetLWP11LW_FD_51864 | JGI IMG/M metagenome (IMG submission 51864)
TTTCTCATGAACCGCTCCAAGTCTTGCCGCCGCCGTCGTGCCAGCATAAACCTGTTACCAAGAACCCGCATCGAGTCCAGATCAATCATCCAGATCCTGTGGTCCGAGTCGACGATGAAATTCGTTGCCTTCATGTCGCCGTGGCCGATGCTCAGCCGGCCGAGTGTTTTCCATATCCGCCCAAACTGCGCCGCTACCTCCATGAGCCGTTCCTCTGACAGTTCTCCGGTTGCAACCAACTCCCACAGCGATTGCCCTTTCACATAACGCGTGATGAATGCCGATCGCATCCTCAGCACCCCCAAGCATCGTTCTTCCGCGCAAACGACCGGCTCCGGTGTGGCCAACCCCGCCTGGGTGAGCAGCATCGCATTTCGCCAGCACCACCTCGCCTTGGATCGAAGGAACCAGTGCGCGCCTGTGTGCCACGGTCCTTTGGTGTTAAATCGCCTGGCGGTCCAGTCCTCTCCCTCCACGCCCCGCAGCCGCACGACCGTGCAGCGGCCGCTGGCCTTCAGCGTTTCCCCACCCCCCAGGAGGGCATCGATGTCACCCCCAACTGCCCGAAGGAGTTCCAGCGGTGCCCCTTGCTGACGAATAATCCGCCAGTGTCGGTTGGTTCCTTTCATCATCGCCAGCACCCTCCTTAAGCCGAACCGGTAAAGTTTAAAATCTTTTACCCCCTCGCGTCAATCGCCAAGGGGCCCTGCGCCGGAATTCCACAATAGGTATTGATACCGGAAATGATTTGCTATACATAAAGGCTGAATACGAGAACCTCTTGATGCGAAAGCGAAACCCCGCAGGGTGGATAGGGTGCGGCGGGGGACCTTATTTTTGCTGGTGAACATGATTGATCACGTCACTTACCTATTGGCAGCTGCCGTTCTAAGAATGATGTCCTTTATCCCGTTTCATCTGGGACAGCGCATCGGAAAGATCCTTGGTTTCTTGGCTTACTTGATCCCCTTCGGAAGAAAGGCGGTGGCTCTGGACAATATTCAGCAGAGCTGTTTCGGCAAGGACCCTAACCTACCCCCAAGCCAACTGTTGCGAGAAGTCTATTCGCACTTCGGCCAAGTGGTATTTGAAATCCCCCACATTCTCCGTTTGAGCAAAGCGAATCTTGACCACTATCTTGTAGTTGAAGGGGAAGAGCATCTTGCTGGAGCTCTCAAGAAAGGCAGAGGGGCTTTCGTGTTTAGCGGCCACTTCGGGAATTGGGAGTTGCTTTCCGCTGCCGTCGCGCTTCGCGTCGGGCATACCGCCGTGGTGGTAAGGCCACTTGATTTCGCCCCTATGGACCGGCTTGTATCCGACCTTCGCACAAGGTTCGGCGCTGAAATCATACACCACAAGAAGGGCATGAGACGCATCCTCGCTGCGGCAAAACAGAATAAAGCGATCGGGATTCTCTTAGATCAAAGCGTGGACTGGTTCCAAGGAGCATTCGTCCCTTTCTTGGGCCGGCCGGCTTGCACAAACAAAGGATTAGCCCTTATGGCCCTCAAGACCGGGACACCGGTGGTTCCGGCCTTTTCAGTGAGGCAGAAAGACGGCCGATACAGGGTCCTTGTTGAAAGGGAACTTGAACTGCAGAGGTCAGGCGACAAGCTCAGGGACATTGAAGACAACACGGCACTCTTCACGCGCGTCATTGAAAAGCATATTCTCGCACATCCCGATCAGTGGTTTTGGTTTCACAGGCGCTGGAAGACTAAAAACTACTGCGTCTTGCCCCAGAGTCATCCAAGACAAGAAAATCATGCGGGCTTTCGAAGCTGAACGCATAACTCCTGACTTAATGAAGGACACAGAGCACCCCACACCTGGTTTACGCGAATCCACCAGGCATGGTCCTCCAGAAAACTCCCCTTCTTTCTTAAAAGGTACGTGCCCGACATAAAGTCAATCACCATCCCCTTTTGTCCGACAATGCGCTTCACCCGGCGCGGCCAGAAAGCGTTTATGTGATGCCCTCTCCCCCTGGTCCCTGCTCTGATCTGTCTCTGAAATTGCCATTCGCGGATATGCGCGATGATTTTTGGCGCTACCGGAACTCCGATCAGCAGCATGCCCCCTGGCCGCAGGATTCTCGCCAGCTCCGCAGCAGTAAATTCGGGGCGGGGAAGATGTTCCAGCACATGGGAGCATATGACGATGTCCGCTGCAGAATCCGGCAGCGGGAGCGTTCGGTCAAAATCACACTCCAGAAACCTATCGTACTTTGCGATCTCCATCCTTTCCTTTTGATAGCGGAAATCAAGCCCGATCCAATGGGCGCCTTCAATGGGAGGAATAAATCTCTTGAGCATTCCTCCTCCACAGCCCACATCGGCGATAACCGGCGGGCTATGCCTGCGCTGCAGTTCTTCTTGAACCGCGCAGCTGATCCACCAGTATCTCAGCGCCCTGATCGGGAATTTCCTGCTTTTGGCTTCCTCCGGGATGGGAAAGTCTGCCCTGCGTATTTCTTCAGACTCCTCAAAGATGCCTAACGGCCACTTGAGAAACCTGAAACGACTATACCTCATATCGTGAACCTTCGAAAATTCAGACGTCTCATTGTCCTTTGACCGCTTGTTCTGACACCGGACCCAAGGGTTTTCTCAGGAGGGTCTATCTGATGGGCGCGTAGGGAGGCGAGAAAACCAGAGCCGTCCGGACGTGTCTGCAACAAAAAAACACCCGGCTCTTTCTGCCGAGTGCCATTGCGCCTTTTTGCCCGGCTTCGCTTTCAGCTATGCCGCGGCAGCCTTCGCTCTCCGCGTCGCTCCAAGCGAAGGCTGGTCGGGACGACTGGATTTGAACCAGCGACTCCCGCGTCCCGAACGCGGTGCTCTACCAGACTGAGCCACGTCCCGACTCGATGAAAATATAGCTTATCGATTTTCAACAGGCAAGTTTAATTTTCTCTTCACCAGATTCACAAGATTCTGCATGATTCTGGCTGTCGCCCCCCAGATCACCTCTCCGTCGTATCGGTAGGCCAGACCCAGATAAGTGCCTCCCTCATAGACCACAGGAGTGTCTTCACCGGCAGAATCTCCTGAAAGAAACAGCTGAAACGGCACTTCGAGGAGTTGCTTGACTTCCCGGACACTCGTTTTGAATTCATAGGGGTAAGGAATGAGTCCCACAAACGGGTGCACGATGTAGTTGGAACTCACGGTGCGGGCGTCATCCATCTGGCCCAGCACCGTCACGTCTTTCCTGGAGAGCCCGATCTCTTCGTCCGCCTCCCTCAGCGCGGTTTCAAGAGGGGACCCGTCCTCCTCCTCGATCCTCCCTCCCGGGAAAGAGATCTGCCCCTTGTGAGCCTCTACGCTGTCGGTCCTCTTGGTAAAGAGGATCCTGTACTCTGAGGCAACCTTGAACAGGGGAATCAGGACCGCTGCCCGTTTCAAGGAAGAGCCCTGATCTTCAATCGGCTTGGGGGCCCTGGTGTTCAGGAGATCCCGGATGATCCATGGAAGTTCATGCGTGGTTTTCATTACTGTTTCCTGCTCCCGCGGCCGGACCTAGCCTATTGCTGAGAAACACCTCCTTTGCAGGTTGTTCAAAAACGGCCAGATGCAAGGCACCCGAAATTCCAAAGAGTGAGGCGTACATAGAAGTACGCCGCAACGATGAGGAATGAGGGTAACGACGCAGATGGGCGTTTTTCAGCAGCCTGTTACTCTATACCATAAGTTTTCAGGTATCGGTCAAATTCCTGTTTGGTTTTCTCGCTGATGGGCCCGAATCGGCCTTCTACCTTGACCGGAACACCGGCCTTGTAGAGATACTCGACCACCTCCCTGATACCGGCCACGCAATGAACGGGGACGCCGGTGGAGGCCACAAATTCCTGAATCGCATTCTTTCCTTTTTTGCCCGGAACCACATGACCCTGAGGATCATAGACAGCGGTGGTCTGCTCCCGGTCAATGGCGATGCCGATCCCGACGAGCCTGACCGAGATCTTTCCTGCTTTCGCTTCCTGCTCCACGGTTTTCAGCAGATCCTGCTTGGTGCCCATGGAGGTCGCCACGTCATCCACGACAAACACCCGGCAGCCGTCAAAAAAAGTTTTGTTCACGAACAGGCTCCCGGCCTGACTGCTCTCTCCGTGGGTCTTGGCTTCCTTGCGGTCGTAGTCGAAAAGCAGATCGCGGCCGTACCGGTTGTAGAGGGCAATGGCCGTTGAAAGGGCGATGGCGCTCCCTTTGTACGAGGGACCGAGAAGGATGTCGGTTTGATCGGCNAATCCTCTGCTCACCATCATGTCCGCAAAAAAAGAGCCCATCTCCATGCTCAGGCGCCCGGTCCTGAACATNCCCAGGTTGACGAANTAGGGTGTTGGCCGGCCNTCCTTGAGGACNAGGTTCTTGTCGAAAAAGAGCGCCCCGGTCTCCGCCAGGATCGTCGCCAGTTTCTGTTTGTACTCTTCCATACTCCCACCTCAGAATTCAGGAGAATAAAGCGTTGCAGGCATATTAAGCCATTCGCCTCGGAGCTTCAACAGGATTTAGAAGGGGTCACGCATTGACAGAAAAACATAAAAGAGGTATCTCTTCATCCAGTCGGCGGGAAAGGAGGGAACATCATGCCAGAAGAACAAATCGGGGTGGTTGTCAAATTCTTTTCCAAGCCCAGCGTGGCTGCCATCGAAGTGACGAGCGGATCCGTCAAAGCCGGGGATACCCTCAAGTACAAAGGCCACACGACCGAATTCACCGACGTGGTGGCAAGTCTTCAAGTGGACAACAAGCCGATTGAAGAAGCCAAGGTCGGAAATTTGGTGGGCATCAAGGTGAAAGAACGGGTCCGAGAGGGAGACAAGGTCTACAAAGTGGTCGAGTGATCCTCGATCTCTTTCAACGCCTTGGGGATCAGTTTCCTGACCATTTCCTCTTTTTCAAAGGCGCTCATCTTTCGGTATTCCTCGTAGGCCGAGTGGTTTCGGCTGAGGAGAGGAACACTCGCCTGAAGTCGCGGAGCCATTTGGTCGAATCGCAGCACCAGTTCCACCAGCGTGCATTCTTCCCCGGGATAAGCTTCCAGCCATCCCAGTCGTTTCATGAATTCGAAACGGATCCGGTCCAATAGAAACAGGTACTGGTCCATGACCGCCATCTTTTCCTTGGGATCGAGTTCGGTGAATTCGAACCCGGATCCCAGACTCCTCAGATTCATCACCAGGTCGAAAAGATAAAAAGTGCTCTTGTCTTTGCCGTAAGCGAGCAGGGAAAGGGTTTTGGTGGAGATGTCTGAAAGGCGGGTGTCCGGACCGAAATCCTCCTGGAACTGGCTCTTCCAGTTGCGGTACCCTCGCCGGACAGCCATGTCCTGCTTTGCTTTCTCAAGCTCAATGACTTCTGTCATCTGGCGGATCTCTGACCTTTCTTTTCAAAAAAGAAGAGGAAGCCACACTTCACGCACGCCTCGGCTTTGATCTGCCGGTGCCCGCACTCGGGGCACATGGTAAAATCCTGGAGCGACCGGATCTCGATGGGCGGGTGCGCCCGGTTGAGCTCTTCAGAGACGCCGTCTTCCTGAATGTTCACCTTGCCGCCCGCTTCCTGGACCGCCTCTGCGTATGCTCTGGCTTCCCCGAGCGGCAGTCCTGCCTTCAGCGCGCTGGGGGCTTTTGCGATCAGCTCCTGGACGGTGTCCGGGGAGAAACCCAGTTTCTCCATTTTCTCCTCAAAATTCTGTTTCTCCTCCATCCTGCCCAACAGAAGAACGCGGTAGGTTTTGGTCACGGTGATCACCCTCTTATCCAAGAAATAAATCTCTTCTCTTCCACGATGCAGCCCGACCGCCACAACCAAGAAAGAATCCCGAAACCCAAATGTCGAATATCGAACAAGGAATTTCGAATGATGAAGTTAAACCTCTCCTGTTGTTTCCTTCGGCGTTCGATATTCGTAATTCGATATTCTGCGGTTCGCCTTCCAACTTCTCCGCATCATGCACTCCCAGTTTTCAGCCCATACAGGCTTTGACAAAGCCGTAGAACAAAGGCGCAGGAACTTCCATTCGGGATTTCAGTTCCGGATGCGCCTGGGTCCCCACAAAGTATTTCAATGAGGGGAGTTCAATGAACTCCACCAGTCTTCCGTCTCGAGAGATGCCTGAAAAAACCATGCCCTTTTCCGTCAGAGCCTGATGGTACTGCGGATTGACTTCGTACCGATGGCGATGCCGTTCCGAAACGTCCAGGGATTGATACAGGGAATGAACCACGCTCCCCTGTTTCAGGAGAGCCTCGTAGGCGCCGAGTCTCATGGTTCCGCCCTTGTTCACCACGCTTCTCTGCTCGGGCAGGATATCAATGACCGGGTGAGGCGTGTCCGGAGCGAACTCCGTGGAGTTCGCTCCCTGGAGCCCGCAGGCATTCCTAGCGAACTCGATCACCGCCAGCTGAAGCCCCAGGCACAGGCCCAGAAACGGGATATCCCTCTCCCTTGCAGCCCGGATCGCCTCTATTTTCCCCTCCGTACCGCGCGACCCGAAACCCCCGGGCACGACCACGCCGTTCACGTCGTTCAGGAACGAGGTATCCTTGAGATCCGTTGTTTCCACCCATTTGAGGTTGATGCGGACCCCGAGGTGGGCGGCACAATGGTTGAAGGATTCCACGATCGACGCGTAGGAGTCTTCCAGCTTCGTGTACTTGCCGCACATGGCCACGGTGATCTCCTTCGCAGGACGGCGCAAGTTGTCGATCCATTTCCTCCACCGCGTCATGTCCGGAGGGCTGTAGATGTTGAGCTTTTTGTGCAGAATCGCCGGCAGGCCTTCCTGCTCGAAGATCAGGGGAATCTCATAGATATCTTCCACGTCGAGCCCCGTGATCACGGCCTCCGGATCCACATCGCAGAAATTCGAGATTTTGGATTTGATTTCCCTGGTGAGAAACTGGGAACACCGGCCGATGATGACGTCCGGGAAAATGCCTCGCTGCTTGAGAAGGTTCACGCTCTGCTGCGTGGGCTTGGATTTCTGCTCATTCACGCCATAGGGAATCGGGACATAGGTGAGGTGCACGTAGGCAATGTTTCCCCTGCCCACGTCCTCCTTCATCTGCCGAACAGATTCCAGGAAGAGCTCGTTTTCAATGTCCCCCACGGTTCCGCCGATCTCCACAATGACCATGTCGGCCGATTCTTCCTGGGCCACTTCGAAGATGTGGTTCTTGATCACGTCCGTCACATGGGGAATGTACTGAACCGTCTTGCCGAGGTAGTCGCCTCTCCTCTCTTTCTTGCGGATCATGTCAAAGACTTTGCCCATCGTGAGGTTCCACTTGGACTTGCAGTTCACGCCCAGGAAGCGTTCGTAGTGGCCGAAGTCCATGTCGACTTCGCCGCCGTCGTCCAGCACAAAAACTTCTCCGTGCTCGATGGGGTTCATGGTGCCGGGGTCGACGTTCAGGTACCCGTCACACTTGATGGGAATGATTCTGAGTCTGGAAGAGAGAAGATGACCGATGGAAGCGGCGGCGATTCCCTTTCCCAGTCCGGACAGCACCCCGCCGGAAACAATAATGTACTTTGCAGGCATAAGCCGATGGCCCCCAAAAAAAGGATCCAGAGAAACTTCCGCTTTCAAGCCGGCCGGCTATCCGCGGAGTCCCTCTGGATCTGTTTCAGCATAAGATTTCCTTACCAGGCCCCTCCTTCTAAACGACTACCAGATAAGAGGCATTTGCCTTTATGAAACCGCAATATATAGGTTTTTGCTCTCCCAGTCAAGCTCATAAAAAAACCCTGTGTATCTTTTCTGCCCTTGAAATGGAAACCATCGTTGACCGCGCCGCAAAAACCACTAATAATGCGTTTCCAAGACGCCGACGACTCCACAGACTGCGGAGAGGTCTTCGGTGGGGCGTTGGTGTCTTTTCTGAAATGAGCAGGCCGTGAGACTTGGCCGCCTCTGGCGGCCTTGGAACGAAAGAAAAGATACCAAAGCCCCACTGGCCAAGTCACTTTGCATTTTACGGTCTTCCTTTATTTGAGGATTCCATGAACACTCTGATTGCCATCGTGGGTCGGCCCAATGTGGGTAAATCCACCTTGTTCAACCGCCTCACAAGGTCCCGGGCCGCCCTTGTGGACGACCAGCCGGGCATCACCCGGGACCGTCTCTACGCTTCGGGGGAGTGGGAAGGCAAAGGCTTCACGCTTGTGGACACCGGAGGCTTTGATGATTCTGAAGAGGAGCCTTTGCTTCAAGGAGTGAGAGACCAGGTGGTGAAAGCCATCGAGGAGGCGGACAGGATCCTCTTCATGGTGGACGGCCGGGACGGGCTGATGCCGCTTGATGAAAAGATTGCCGACGTGCTCCGGCGGAGCCGGAAAGAAGTTTTCCTTGGTGTCAACAAGGCAGACGGAGCCGAGCATCAACATCTCACCGCGGATTTCTACGGTCTTGGGTTTGACAGGGTATATCCCGTCTCCGCAGCCCATGGTTACGGCCTTGCCGCCTTGCTGGACGCAATGACAGAGGACCTTGAAGAAGAGCCCACAAAGGAAGAAGCGCCCGACGATCTCACCAAGGTCGCCATCGTGGGAAGGCCGAACGTCGGCAAATCCTCCCTCGTCAATCGGATCGTGGGCTCCGAGAGGCTTCTGGTCAGCGAACTCCCCGGCACAACCCGCGACTCTGTAGACATCCATTTTGCTCTCAAGGGCACAAACTACGTCTTTATCGACACCGCCGGCATCCGAAGGAAAGGAAGGGTAAAGGAAAAGATAGAGAAATTTTCCGTGATCAAGGCTCTTCAGAGCCTGGATCGCTGTCATGTGGCCGTCGTGCTCATCGACGCCTCAGAGGGAGTCACGGACCAGGATGCCCACATTTGCGGCTATGCTTTCGAGCGCGGCCGCGGGGTGATTCTGGCCGTCAATAAATGGGACCTTGTCAAGAAAGATCCTGAAATGAAAAAGCGCCTGGTCGACACCCTGGACCGGCAGATGTCCTTCCTGTCTTTTGCCCCGCGGCTCCAGGTCTCCGCCCTTACCGGCGAAAAGGTGAAGGTCCTCTTTGAAAAGATCAACCTTCTTCACGGGCAACTGTTCCGAAGGATCGACACGAATGTCGTCAACAAAGCCCTGATGGGCATGGTGCAGAAGAACCCTCCACCCAAAATGGGGCGGGGCCGCCTCAAGTTTTTTTATGCCACCCAAACGGGTGTCATGCCGCCCAGCTTTGCCCTATTCGTGAATAGGCCGGACCTCGTTCATTTCACCTATGAACGTTATCTGTTGAACCAGTTCAGGGAGAAGCTTGAGTTAAGGGAGGTGCCCGTCAGACTTAGATTTAGGAAAAAGTAGGCTTGTGGCAGATTGCCCTTTGCTCGCGGCTGGCAGCAGATGGCACGTTGCTGGTTGCGGGTTGCAAAGGCATTTGATAAGCAATAAGCTCCGGGCTAAGGTCAACAAGCAACCTGCAACAGGCAACCTGCATTCCGCTATATTGACCGAACCCAGTGTCAAATCAAAAGACAGGAGCGACTACGCCATGAAAATCAAAATCAAGATCGGAAAACTTTCCATGGATGCGGAACTGAACGAGACCCCCACAGCCAAGAAAATAGCCGATGCGCTTCCCATCAAGACGGGTTTCAACACCTGGGGCGATGAGATCTACTTCGCGATTCCCGTCACCGCTAAGCTGGATGAGTCGGCAAAGGAAGTGGTGGAGCTGGGAGACCTGGGCTACTGGCCGACAGGCAAGGCGTTCTGCATCTTTTTCGGCCAGACGCCGGTGAGCAAACCGGGAAAGATCATGCCGGCAAGCGCCGTGAACGTCATCGGCAAAGTCCTCGGTGATGCCACCCAGTTCAAGAAAGTGATGAACGAATCCCAGGTGACTTTGGAAGCCGTTTGACTTCCCCAAGAAAAGAGCCCCCTTGCTCCGCATGAGCGAGGGGCAAGGGGGCTCGAGTTGATGTCAGAAAGTTATCTTTTCTTCTTCATCTGTTTTTCGCAGCAGACGATGTCGCACGTCTTCACGCAACCGCAGGTCTCATCGACCGACACGACCAGTCCGCACACGGAGCATTTGTACTGATCGCCTGCTTTGACCTTCGCCCTCGATGCGGTGCCGCATCCTGCTCTCTTTGCCACTGCCTTCTTCTTCGCCGGTGCCTTTTTTGCTGCTTTCTTTACTGCCATTCTTCTTTCCTCCTTTTTGGTTTATGCCCGTAACCCTTGTTGGGTCACACTCAAGCCATCCTAATGTATCTGTTTAATGCATTTATAGTAATCACACCCCTGCGGCTAATCAAGAAATTTTTGAATCATGAGCCGCTCTGCGAGGTAGGTGTAGCGTCTCGCGATCTTGTCGTTGTTCACGCCTGTGGCCAGAGCCTTCTTGCTCCCCACAATGACGAGCAGTTTTTTGGCCCGGGTGACCGCCGTATAGATCAAGTTCCTTTGGAGAAGAAGGTAGTGCTGGGGAAGGAGAGGCAGAATGACCGCCGGATACTCGCTGCCCTGGCTCTTGTGCACGGATATGGCGTAGGCATGGACGATCTCGTCGAGATCTGAAGCATCGTAGGGAACAGGCACGCCATCATAGGTCACCGTCACTTCACGCATCTCCTCGTCCATAGCCGTGATTCTGCCGATGTCGCCGTTGAAGACCTCCTTCTCGTAGTTGTTCCGAATCTGCATCACCTTGTCCTTGAGGCGAAAGGTTCTGCCCCCTCGAACGATTGCCGTGCCCGAGGGATTCAGAGCTTCCTGGAGTTTCACATTCAGGTTCTCCGTCCCCACGGTCCCTTTGTGCATCGGCGCCAGGACCTGGATCCCTTCCAGCGGATCGAGCTTAAAGCGTTTTGGAATCCGCTCGCACACCAGTTCCACGATGATCCGAAGCACTTCCTCCTGATCTTCCTGATCGATGAAGTAGAAGTCTCCCAGGCCCTCTCTTTCCTGCACGAGTTCAGGCACGAGCCCGGCGTTGACCCGGTGGGCGTTTCGGATGATTCCGCTGTTTGCAGCCTGCCGGAAAATCTCTTTGAGCTCCACCACGGGCACCTTCCTGGACCGGATCACATCCTTCAGCACATTTCCCGCTCCCACCGAAGGAAGTTGATTCACGTCCCCCACCAGGATCAGAGTGGCACCGGAGGGCACCGCCTTGAGGAGATGAACCATGAGGCTGGTGTCTATCATGGAGGTCTCATCAAGGATCAACACATCGACTTCGAGCGGTCGGTCCTGGCCGCGCTGAAATCCTCCCTTTTGCAGGTTGTATTCGAGCAAGCGGTGAATGGTTCTCGCAGGGTAACCCGTTGCCTCGCTCATCCGTTTCGAGGCCCTGCCGGTCGGAGCCGCGAGCAGGATCCTGGCACCCAGTTCCCGGTAAATTCTGATGACGGCGTTGATGATCGTGGTCTTGCCGGTGCCCGGGCCTCCGGTGATCACCATCACTTTTTCCGACACCGCCGATCGGATCGCCTCGATCTGTTTCGCGGCAAACTCGAGCCTGATCTTTTCCTGGACCCACTTGAGCGCTTTCCCCACCTCGATCTTGCGCATTTTTTTCGGAGAAGTGATCAGGCGGAGGAAATGGTCCGCGATTCCTGTTTCTGCGATGTGAAAGTTCTTCAGGTAAACGGCCTTGTGGTTGGGTTGAAAGGCTTCGAGGTCCTGGTTCAGATCCTCGATCACGATTTTGTTCTCAAGGGTGATCGCTCCGATCGCTTTGCCGATGACTTCCCGGTCGACTTCGAGAATCTCCCCGCACCTGTCCGCCAAGGGCTCATAGGGGAAGTACACGTGCCCTTCTTCGGAGAGCTGATGAAGCACGTAGAGGATCCCGGCCTCTACCCTTGCAGGCGCATTCTTTTCAAAGCCCATGCTTCCGGCGATCTTGTCCGCCGTGAGAAACCCGATTCCGAAAATGTCGGACGCCAGCCGGTAAGGATTCTTGGACACGATGTTGACGGAGTCCCATCCGTACTTCTTGAAGATTTTGGCGGCATAGGCCGGACTCACCCCATGTCCCTGGAGGAAGATCATGACGCTGCGGATCGACTGTTGCTCCTTCCAGGCCTTTTCGATCATCTCGATCCGCTTGTGCCCGATGCCCTCCACCTTGTGAAGGTCGTTGATGTGCTTGTCAATGACCTCCAGAGTCTTCTCGCCGAAGGTTTTCACAATTCGCCCGGCCATGACCGGACCGATGCCCTTAATGAGACCCGAGCCCAGGTATTTCCTGATACCCGTTACCGTGGCAGGAACAACGGCTTGGTGGCTCATGACTTTGAATTGCCGGCCGAAGCGGGGGTGGTTGATCCAGAGNCCTTTCATTTTCAGGACT
>JGI26437J51864_10000372_pt1 | contig 12241 bp, 11 predicted proteins | sample FrelakmetLWP11LW_FD_51864 | JGI IMG/M metagenome (IMG submission 51864)
TCCAGAAACTCAGGGATGCCGAATATGCGCTGAAGGATCATGTCGAGGCCGTCCTTCAGGAGAAAATCGGGCCAGACTGGATAGTCTGCTGCGGTATCCGGGAGGACCGCCTCGAGACGTGGAGAAAAAGAAAGGACGAAGCGGACCCGGGCGGCGAAGGGACCGGAGAGCGGCTGATCGCTTATGGCGATCTCTCGGATCTGGCGCTCATCCTTCGCGAGCATTGGAGCGCCGTCTTCTCGGAGATCTTCGGGGACCTCGCCACCATGGAGGCTTATCTCCGCGTCCTCGAGCGATATCGGGACTCCGGAAGGCGGGAGCTGTGGATGTATGAAAAATGCCTGATCTACGGCATCTCGGGCGATATCCTTGCCAGGATTGCGCGGTACCGTCACCGCAGGGAGACCGCGGAGGACTATTTTCCCAAGATCGATGAGGTCCTGGACAATATGGGGAATCGGTGGACCTGCGGCATGGGGAAGATGGTCTTCACCAGGGCTCTGCTCAAGCCCGGCGACGACCTGGAGGTTATCGTGAAGGTCTTCGAGCCCGACAACTGGACCCTTCAATACGGCATCAAACCGGACAGCAGCCTCGAGATCTCCTGGGGCGATTCGAACCGTCTGTTCTATCGAGTAAAGGAAGGGGATGTGAGGCAGCCCTTTATCGTGACCCTGCTCGTACGCAGCAGCCGCATCTACCATGCCATGGGGTCCTTTGACGACTTTGTGAATCTGGGCTATGCCGTCGTGCCGCAAAAAAGATGAAGGCACATTTCCTTTCTTCAAGGGAGGGGAAAATCCGGGGGAGTATTTAATCGGAGGAAAAAATGACTAAAGAGGACCTGCTGACAATCTTGAAAAAGCTCCTGCGCACGGAGCGTTCTCTGGACTTTCTGCAAGCATTGAACGAGGAAGATGTCAGAACCCTGATCGTCTGTATCCGGGACAGACTCGACCGGGAGAGCCGGGATCATTGAAAACGATTGCACGCGCATCCCGCGGCAGCTCTTCGCATCTTGACAGGTTGAGGAGCTGAAACAAACCGTTGGGTGGATGCTGAAAGTGAGGCTATAGAGATTTTAATCGTGGCCTTTACCATGCCCTTGATTGCCGTTTTTGTGTCCCTTGTCTTTCTTCCCGCCGTGATCCTTGCCATATTGCGCTTGATGATGCGGTACATAGACATCGTTGTACCACCTGTCACGCACGAAATAGACTGGTTGGCCGCACGCATTATATTTGCTGCAGTGCTTGCTCCATTTTTTCTCATGACCGGGAGGCACGTGCAGGTAGATCGGCTGATAAACAACACCGGCAGGAGCATGCCGAATCACGACGGGTTGTGCGTAAACGAGTTGGGGTTGAGGAGCGTTTCCGATGTCAATGCGGCCATAAAAGCCAGGCTGGCCGACGCTGACAGACACACCGACATCGGCTGCCTGTGCTGAGACGGCAAAAAGGATTATCATGATGGTAAACAGAAAATGTTTCATACTTCGCTCCCTCTTAGTGATGTTTATACTCTTGGCTGTTTTGGGCAATCGTTACCCAGATTCTATTTCATATTTACATAAACGCGCTAACAATCAATGCGTTGACGGTTCAGCTGTTATATCTTAGATCAGAATGTCGATATGGACGTGTAATTTCTGCATCTCTTCGGAAGGAATTTCACGGATGATCTCGCCCGTTTCCTTGTTCTTGACCACAATTGCAATCCGCTCATTACGAGATCCATAGGTCGAGAAGGAAGCTTCTGTCCGTACAGGATCGAGGTGGGTATGATCAGGGCCAGGTTTTACGAGGGTGTCCTCGGAAGGCAGTTTTTCATGATGAGGCTCCGATTTTGCTCGCGCCCCGATATTGGCGGCCATTCTACCGATGGCTATACGGGTATCGATGCTATCCATAGAAGACGTCAAACGATTCCATTATTGACCATATAATCGGCATTTTGACAGCGCAACTTTAAAGCTGCTGAGGGTTTTATGCGAAATTCCCTTGCCCTTCGATGCAGCGATCATTCCGGGTTTCGCACCCTCCCGCATTCTGCCAGTCCATAATGGCATACTCTCTTTATCCTTCCGGAATCACTGGACAAATCGAGTTTCATATGGCCATTTCGAATGCCCTCCAGCCGATCTCTCCGCCGGTGCGCCGGACCTTTTGCCGCGATAAGTATTAGATAATATTAGGAATTATCAGTTTCCGGCTCCGCGGCACGTTCGGTGCTCACAGGGAGATACAGAACAATCGAGACATCATGCAAAACNAACAGGAGGTTTCCATGCAGACTATAGCTCAGGTGCTCAAGCCCGACTTTACAATCCANGAGAGATTCAACGAACTGAAGGCCCGCGTCCACGACCGCCTGGTGGAGATCCTGGACCTGAGGCTCATCGACAAGCTGGAGGAGCAATCGCTCCGGCAGGAAATCCGGCGGCTCACAGCGAACATCCTCGCCGATGAGGGGTCGCGGATGCCGCTCAACGCCGAAGAGCGGGAACGGTTCTACCGGGAGATCCAGGACGAGATCTTGGGCCTGGGACCGATCGAGCCTTTCATGCAGGACCCCTCCGTTTCGGACATCCTGGTGAACTCCTACCGGCAGATTTACGTGGAGCGCCACGGCAAACTGGAGNTGACCGGAGCCCGTTTCAAGGANGACGCCCATCTGCGCAAGATCATCGACCGGATCGTCTCCGCCGTGGGCCGGCGCATTGACGAGTCCACCCCCATGGTGGATGCGCGCCTTCTCGACGGCTCCCGCGTCAATGCCATCATCCCGCCGGTTGCCCTCGATGGCCCGTCGCTTTCGATTCGACGCTTTTCCGTGGACCCGCTCGAGATGGAAGACCTGATCACCCTGAAGACGCTCACGCCCGAGATTGGCGAGCTTCTCAAGGGGATCGTGCAGGCGAGGCTCAACGTGCTGATCTCCGGTGGTACCGGCACGGGCAAGACGACGATGCTCAACGTCCTGTCCCGCTTCATCCCCGGCAACGAACGTATTGTGACGATCGAGGATTCGGCGGAGCTGCAGCTCAAGCAGGAGCACGTGGTACGCCTCGAGACGCGGCCGTCCAACATCGAGGGCAAGGGGGAGATCATGTCCCGGGACCTCGTGAGAAACAGCCTCCGCATGCGGCCCGACCGCATCATCGTCGGCGAGGTGCGAAGCGGGGAGGTCGTGGACATGCTGCAGGCCATGAACACGGGACACGACGGCTCGCTTGCCACGATCCACGCCAACACGTCGCGGGATGCCTTGCTGCGGCTCGAAACCCTCGTGGCCATGTCGGGGCTCAACATCCCCCACGAGGCCGTGCGCCGCTACATCGCATCGGCCCTCAACATCGTCATCCAGGTGTCCCGCCTCGTGGACGGCAGCCGCAAGGTGACAAGCCTCTCCGAGATCACGGGGATGGAGGGCAACACCATCACGATGCAGGAGATCTTCTCCTTCGAGCAGACGGGCCTGCACACCAACGGCAAGGTCAAGGGCCGGTTCCGGATGTCGGGGATCATGCCGCGCTTCGTGGAGCGGTTCAAGGCCAACAGCATTCCAATCCCCTACGACATCATCTCCGGGGATCGGGTGATGGAGATTTAACGCGCCTACAAAGCGGGGTGGGCGGGCAGGTTCCGTCCCCCCGCAACAATACCCCTGGAAAAGAGTGAGCCATGACCGGGTCGATTCTCAGCCAACTTCTGGATCCCATCAAGAACGCCGACACGAAGCCGTCGACCCGGGCCAGCGTCTACCTCTACAACCACCTGAAGCACATCGAAGGCGAACTGGTCCGGAAAATTGACGGCTGTCTCGGACGAAACCAGGCCGCAATCATCCTCTATGTCAGCCTCGAGCGCTACCAGCAGCTCTACCCGGTGGACTACGGCCAGCTGGCTGAAACGATCATCGGTGTGCTCAAAGCGGGAAACGATCAGGGCCTCGGCACGGTCTGCAGGGATGCCGGGCTGCTCTGCCGGGAGTCTCTCTGGGAGGAAGACTTCCTGATGGTCCTGGAGGTGGGGCGTTCTCTCGATCTGTCCGCCTTCACCGGCTACGATTCCGTCTCCCTGGTGAAATTCAACAAGCGGCTCAACGACGAAGTGGCCAAGACCTTCGGCAACTCCTTCGCGGTGCGGGTCGGGTACTCCTCGATCCTCGGGCGGACGGACTACCTGAAGAGCCAGATCCACGACGCCATCATCAAGGCGCGAAAGCTCATCAAGCACTACGTCAATCTCAAGACGAACCACCTGCCCGCCGAATTCAGCGACCTGATCAACCGGTCCGCCTTCAACATCCTCTACCAGCCGATCGTCTCCCTGCGCACGGGTCACACCCTGGGCTGGGAGTCGCTCATCCGCGGACCGAAAGGCAGCTATTTCCACGATCCAGAGTCCATTTTCTGCTTCGCCGAGGATGCGGGGCTACTCCAGGAGATCGAGATGCTCAGCTGGCGGCTGGCCATGCGCGAAGCCGGCGAGCTGGGGCCGGAGCAGAAACTGTTTCTCAACGTGCACCCCCGCTCGTTCGAGAACCCCGCCTTCATGGAGGAGGCCATCCGCCTTGTCGAGCGCGCCGGACTCTCCCCGCAGAAGATCGTGATCGAGATTACCGAGCGCCACGATATCGCCGACCTGATGAAGTTCAGGAAAATCATCAAGGCCTGCCGCGACGCGGGTTTTCTGATCGCCGTCGACGACGTCGGCTCGGGGTTCTCCTGCCTGCAGGCCATCGCCGAGATCCGGCCCGATTTCATCAAGCTGAGCAATTCGCTGGTCCAGGGGATCCATCAGGACCGGGCGCGCTACATCCTCCTGGAGACCTTCGCGAACTTCGCCGAGAAGATCGGTTGTGCCATCATCGCCGAGGGCATCGAAGGCGAAACAGATCTCAAGGCGCTGATCCAGATCGGCATTCAGCTAGGCCAGGGCTACTTCTTCCACGTCCCGGCATGTCCGAAACCGGCCGTCGAAAGCAAGGCCCAAGCGGTAATCAACCGCCTCGTCGGGGATGCCCCGAACAACCTCTGGAAGTACCCCCTCATTATCGGCGAGATCGCACAGGAGGCCATTACCGTTGACGAGAACGAGAAGGTCCGCGACGTAAAGGACTATTTTGAGAGAAATGAGAACGTGAGCGGTCTTGTCGTCACCCGCGACGCTGTTCCCCAGGGGCTCATCATGCGCCATCATCTCGACCGCCACCTCGGGACCCGTTACGGTGTGGCCCTCTACTACGACAAGCCCATTCGGAAGCTCATGGACGAGTCGCCCCTGGTCGTCAAGGAGGACACTCCCATCGACTCCGTCGCCCAGTCGGCCATGAACCGCGAGCGGCTCAAGCACAGCGACTACATCGTTGTCGAGAGCGGCGACCGTCTCAAGGGAGTGGTCTCGGTGCAGGCGATCCTCGATGCCCTGACTAAAGTCCGCCTCGAGATGGCCAAGGGGGCGAACCCCCTGACGGGGCTGCCGGGAAACAACGCCTTCGAGCAGGAGCTTTTCCGCCGGAGAGGCGGCGGGAAGGCTTTCAGCTTCATCTTCGTCGACCTGGATCACTTCAAGACCTACAACGACAAGTACGGCTTCGAAAGAGGCGACCAGGTCCTGCTCTTTGCGGCTCGCCTGATGCGAAGCGTCCTGAACAAGTGCGGGTCGGGCCGGGATTTCCTGGGGCACATCGGCGGCGACGATTACTATCTCTTTACGGAAAAGGGCGAAGCGGAAAGGCTGTGCGGAAGGACGATCCGCTATTTCGACCGGCTGATCCGCGAGTTTTACGACGCGGAGGACCGCAGGGCGGGGAAGGTGCTCGCCCAGGACCGTGAGGGCAACGAGAAGTGGTACCCCTTCGTTTCCCTGTCGATGGTGATCATCGACATTTACCCGGAGGAGGCACTGGACCTCACGAAAACCTTCCAGTCCCTCGTCGAGTTGAAGCGGTACGCAAAGTCGATGCCGGGAAGCAACTTTGTGCGGGATCGCAGGCAGCATGCATGAACGTCACGGCATGGAGTCGCCGAAGAGGCGATTTCGTAAACTTGGAGGCGCAGGCCCCCGAAACTCAAAGGTGAAGGACCATGGAGACCATTCTGATCATCGATGAAGATCTGGGATTTCTGGGAAAAGCAAAGAACCTTTTGCATAGTGGCGGGTACGACGATGTGCAGACCGAGGCGGACCCCGGGCAGGCCATGAAGCGGATAGACCGGGGAGCGCTCTACGACGCCGTTCTCATCGACCTGGACATGCAGGGTCTGGACTGGCTGTGGCTGATGGACGCCATTCACGAGGCCGACCCCGATACGGAATGCATCGTCCTGAGCGCCCGTAACGAGGCCCGGCTTGCCGTGGATTGTATCAAGAAAGGCGCCAGCGACTACCTGACCAAGCCCGTGTCCGAAGACCGGCTCCTGGATGCCGTGAAAAAAGCCGTGGGCAGGCTGCGGCGCTCCAGGGCCCACTTCGACCTCGGCTCAGGGTTTGCGGATGTCTCCGCGGGCGGGGATGCCTTCGAATCGATCGTCACCTGCTCGGACAAGATGCGCAGGATTCTCCAGGAGGCCCGGCTCCACGCTCGAAGCGACGTGACGGTTCTTATTACGGGGGAGAGCGGCACGGGGAAGGAGTTGCTCGCCCGGGCGATCCATCGGTTGAGCGGCCGTGCCGAGGCCCCCTTCTTGTCGATCAACATGGCCTCCCTTGCGGGAAGCCTCTTTGATTCGGAGTTCTTCGGGCACACCCGGGGTGCCTTCACGGGCGCCGAGCGCGAGCGGGTCGGTTATCTCGAGCACAGCAACGGTGGAACCGTATTCCTCGATGAAGTGGCGGACCTTCCCCTCGACTTCCAGGGAAAGCTCCTTCGAGTGCTCGAACAGGGCGAATTCATCCGGCTGGGCGCGAGCGCCTCGCAGAAGGCGGATGTGAGGTTCATCTCGGCCACCAATGCGGACCTCGACCGGCAACTCGTGAGGAGGTCATTCCGGCAGGATCTCTACTATCGCCTCAAAGGGGTGCGGCTGCATCTGCCTCCGCTGAGAGAGCGCAGGGGGGACATACCGCTACTTGTCGATCACTTCCTCTCGGAGTTCGGACGCAGCCGTGCAGTCCACAGGATCGACGGGGAGGCCATGAGGGCGCTCTCGGGATACGACTACCCCGGCAATGTGAGGGAGCTGCGCGCAGTCATCCAGTCGGCGGTGAACCTCGTGGAGGGCAGTTGCCTCACCCTGAGCTCCCTGCCGGCATACCTCCGGCAGCATCACAGAAAAAGAGCGGCAGGAACGTTCTTACCCTCAGGGATCATAGCACCTCTTGAGGAGATCGAACGCCAGCACGTGCTTCGTGCCTACGATCAGAGCGGGAAGAACAAGGTCTGGGCAGCAAGGATTCTGGGGATAGGCGTCAACACGCTCCGACGAAAGCTTTCCCTCTACGGGATCCGATAGCGAGGCGGGCGATTCTCCGGGTGAGTTACTCTTTTAAGTGCCGGGCAAGGAGCAATGCCGACGGCACGACGATTAGCAGGAACAGAGCGCAGTATCGGAAGAGGGAGGATGCCGTCCAGCCGAAACCGGTTGCCAGAATGAAGAAAATGCCGGCTGCGACGGCCATTTCGAGAAAAGGGGCCGGGAAATTCAGGTGTCGGTGGCCGGGGGGAAAAGGAAGGCGCAGATCGCGCATACGGGCGAGGGCACCGAAAGACTGCCTCAACCCGGCCAGGATGAGGGATACAGCAGCCCCTGCGATAAGGACATAGAATGCAGCAACGACCAAAAGCCACAAACCCAGGATCAGGGATATGAAAAAATTCGTCATTTCGGGGCCCATGTCGGGAGATGGAAAACCCAGGTAACTTGCAAGATTCATGGTATCGCGTCCGTGACGGCATGATCTTCGCAACAGAGCTTCATCAACGACGGGACCGCGGTGTGGGACTACCCCCGGTAAAGGAGGAAATCATGGCGGCGCAAGTAATCGAATATGTGAAAAATTACAAGAACATTACCGTAAAAATGTCGGATGGATCCATGGTGAAGGGCAAGATCAACATCTTGAGTTTTACGAGGCTCTCGGACCTGCTGAAGCACTCGACGGACAAGTTTGTCACCGTGCTGACCGAGGAAGCGGACGGGGCCCAGAGGGTCATGATCATCAACAAAGACTATGTCGTCTGGGCGCAAACGGAGGACTGAGGATCCGGCAGGAGATGCTGTCGATCCCCCGGTTGCACATAGAGGCTTCTGCGCCGATCCCCGTATTAAAGAAAAGACGGAAACCAACCGATATAGTCATTGCACACCCGGCACAAAGATGATCTCCCGGTTGTGACTCCCGCGAAAGCGGGAGTCCACCAAGGTGAGCCATGCCGTCGACAACCTCGACAGAATCTATAACAAGAAATGACTCGGCGAAGGGGATGGCCCTGCTTCTTGCGGGGTTCTTCATACTGCTCTTCGCAACGAAATATCTCCTTTTTTCTTCCGGGCTGGTCGAAACGCCAAGACCCAGTAGCCTTTTGTTTCAGATTTTTTCGTTTTTTTGAAGATTTGTTTACAGGCTGGTGGTCCCACTTCTTCGTGCAAACGTTTTATTGAACTAATCTCGGAGGCACGTAGACGCCATAAGCCGGCGCTCCGCAGGGGAGCCTTTTGTTTCACAAATTCGATTTTGCCGGCAGGCTCTCGTTCTGGTGAGGATCGGGTCCATTCCCCCTTCACTCGCTCATACGTCCATCTTCTTTGCTTTNATAAAATTCCGGGCCGACAGGTAGCCCAACTCCGCCGCCAGCCGGATGTCCTTCAGGGCCTCTTCCGTCCGACCCTGCCTCCAGAAGGTGATGCCACGGATATAATAGATTTTCGCGTCCCGGGGTGAAAGCTCCAGTGCCCGGGTGTAATCGGCGATTGCCTGCTCGACATTGTCCAGCCGCTCGAAGGCCATGCCGCGGTTCAGATGAGCCCTGGCATCGCCGGGGTTGAGGGCGATGGCCGATGCGAAAGCCCGCAGGGCCTCCTGATACTGATCGGTCGTGTGCAGAAGCACGAACCCCTGCTCGAACCACTCCTCGGCGCTCGGCGCCTTCTCGGCTCCTTTGCGCCTCAGGAGTTTTGCAATCAACCCGGGCGGCCTTTCCTTTTTCACCGGCCGGCGCGCTTCCCTCCTCTCCGGCCCCATGAATCCGTTGGGCTTCATCCTGACCGGATCCTTTTCCACATCCACCCATCGGCTCTCCGAGGGGCGGTAGAACTGTCTGATTTTTCTTTCCAGGATCAGTTCGTTCAAGGTGACATCGTCTATCANGCCTTCCCGATTGTTCCGATATCGAACCTGTATGAGTTTGTACATCGATTCCTCCTCTTCTGTCTGTCTTATTCTATGAACAAGAACCGTGCCAGCATGAAATGTCCGGCAATGAACTAATTCTAATCAAATTAAGACATTAGGAGTCTGGCGGGTTGCTTGCCATTCTGCACTTGCAGGGATATAGAGCCATTTCAGGAGGCAGTGAACTCAACCGTCCGAAATAAAACAAATATTTAATGTTTATGCCATTTTGCAGTGGTCCGGAGCCGCTCCGGCAGCGAACCGCGCCTCTAAAACAGACTATGCCAAAAGGGACCGAAATATCCAACCTCCTGTTTTGCCAGGAATATTTCTTCTCGATAGCCCGTTCCGGCATAAGACGATCGCACGATGCCGACAAGATCATGATTTGTAAATATTTGATTTTCAACATAAATATTAGTTTTCGCTTCACGGCATGTTCGGTGCTCTCTATGCCGGTCAACAAGACACGGTATATCAGGAAGAGACACCATGCACGGGCAGACACCGCGGAAGGAAACCATGAACAGAGCAAGAGACCGCGACGCCGTAACGAGCCGAGAGGGACGCAGGGGGCATGCTTCGCCTCTTTCCGCGAGGCTCATGGCTCATGTTCCCTTCGGTATTTCAGTCACGAACCCCGACGAAACGCTCGAATATGTCAACCCTGCGTTTACGGCCCTTTTCGGTTATGGCAAAGAAGATCTACCAGACCGGGCAACCTGGTTCGAGAAGGCCTTCCCCGATCCGTCAGAGCGCGGCAGGATGGAGCGAGGCTATCAGGAGGATGCGACGGCCTCCCTCGAAACGCTGTCTTCCCGCCCCCGGGCCATGACGATCCGAACCATCGACGGTCGGAAGCTGCCTTGCGAAGTCCGGGTCCAAGCGTTGCCTACGGGGGAGCATCTTGTCATCTACGAGAACATAACGGATCGCTCGAAGCTCGAGGCGGAGCGTATCAACACCGGCAAAATGGAAGTCATAGGAAGTCTGGCCGGCGGGATCGCCCACACCGTCAACAACATCCTCATGGGAATTCAGGGCTACACGTCGCTGATGCTCATGAAGAAAGGCCCCGGCGAGCCCGATTTCAAGCACCTGAAGGCGATCGAGGAACAGGTGCGTGCAGGCTCGGAGCTCACGGGCCGGATCCTGACCTTTTCTCACAGCGGCATGGGTGAGTTTCTCCCCGCCGATCTGAACGAAATCGTCCGGAAGACCTCAACGGTTTTCGGCAATACCCGAAGCGACATTTCCATCCGCAGAAAGTTCCAGGACGACCTGCCGAGAGTGGAGGCGGATCAGGGCCAGATCGAGAAGGCGCTGATCATTCTCTACATCAAGGCGCGTCAGTCCATGCCGAAGGGCGGCGAGCTCTTGCTCGAATCCCGCAATGTCCGGCTCGGGCTGGAAGAAGCGCAGGCTTACGGGCTGCGGGCTGGAGCCTACGTCCTTGTGACGGTCACGCATAGCGGGAAGGCGCTCGACGATGTGGCAGCCGGGAAGCTCTTTGAGCCAACCCTCGATGCGGGCGGTTTTGGCCGGGGACAAGGCTTTGACCTGACCTCCGCCTACGGGATCGTTCGCAGTCACGGTGGGGTGCTCACGGTGGGGGGCGATGAGGGTGTCGGGACGTCATTCCGGATCTACCTTCCCGCCTCGGAACACAAGACTCCCCGCGGGGCCGAATCGCCCCAAGAGATCCTCAGGGGCACGGAGACCATTCTGCTCGTGGACGACGAGGATGTCGTGCTCGATGTGAATAGGGAGATCCTGGAAAGTCAGGGCTACGCGGTGATTACGGCGCGCAGCGGAAAAGAGGCCCTGGAGATTTACAGGCAGCGCCGCGACGAAATCGCCCTTGTGCTCCTGGACATGGTCATGCCCGGAATCAACGGCGAGGAGACCTTCAGCCTTCTCAAGCGGATCGATCCGGCAGTGAGGGTCATCCTGGCCAGCGGGTACAGCACCAACGACCAGATCCGGTACATGATGCGCAACGGTTGCCGCGCCTTCCTTCAGAAGCCTTTCGGAAATTTGGAATTGACGATGAAGGTCAGAGAGGTGATCGGTGGCGGGACATCTTCACGGCACTGAAATCCTTATGGTTATCAATGCGGATCCCCTGGGATCCTCTCAAGGTTATGGAGCAACACATGGAACATCTTGCCGGAGTGAACTGCTCGGGTATTACCCCTGCATGGGTGCATGAGATGAAGAAAAAATTGATAGGAAAAACCATTCACGTCGTCGGCCCTCGGAAGCTGGAAAATGAGTTGCTGGTGAGCTTTATCCGGACAGAGACAGGCGCGGAGTGTTTTGTGACCGACTTCAACGAAATCGAGAGATATCTCTCCAATACGGCTCAGGAACCCTTCCGGCTCTTCCTGATCGACTACCGCGACCCACGACTCCGGGAGATTATCAAGGTGGCTTCTCTCAACGGGAACGGCTCGCCTCTGGGCCGGCGTCTCATCTCGCTGTTCAGCTCGGGGAAGAGCAGAGACGCCGCAAACGGAAAGCCCTCGTTAAACGCCTGCGGGATTCTCTACGGGTGCGATTCCTCTGCGGTCCTGCTCAACTGGATGTGCTGTCTTTTCAATGGTGCGAACTCCCCGATGAACGGAGTGACCGAACCCGTGGAAGCCGTCAGAGAAAGAGCAGCTGCATGCCCCTTGACATGGAGGGAACTGCAGCTCCTGATGCTGATGACCGAGGGGCTTAGGAACCAGGAGATTGCGAGCCGGCTCGGCATCAGCAGCCACACCGTGCGCACGCACCTCTACAACAGTTTCGCGAAGATCGGTGCAAGGAACCGACTCGAAGCCTCCGCCTGGCTAGCATCCCACATCAATATACTCTTTTTGCTGATTTGATGTAGGGCAGGTGCGGTCGGTTCC
>JGI26437J51864_10000379_pt1 | contig 12104 bp, 9 predicted proteins | sample FrelakmetLWP11LW_FD_51864 | JGI IMG/M metagenome (IMG submission 51864)
GACCGAGCAAAGGGGGTGCATCCATGAACAAGGTCGAGCAGATTTCCATATTCCTCGAGAACAAGCCGGGCGGGCTGGAGTTGGTGACACGGGTCCTGAAGGATGCCGCCATCAACATCCGGGCGCTGTCGCTTGCCGACACCTCCGATTTCGGGGTGCTTCGCCTGATCGTCAACGACGCGGAGAAGGCCAAACAGGTCCTGAAGGAAAACGGCTTCACCGTCGGCCGTACGAGTGTCGTCGCCGTCCTCGTGCCCGACCGTCCGGGCGGGCTTCACGGCATTCTCGAGGTCCTGTCGAAGGAGAAGGTCAACGTGGAGTACATGTACGCCTACGTCGAGCGAAGCGGCGAGCACGCCATCATCATTTTCCGCTTCAACGCGACGGACCGCGCCATCGATGTCCTGACGAAGAGCGGGTTCACGGTGTTGCCGGGGGAGAAGGTGTACAGTCTGTAGACTGTACACAGGGTTCAGGGTCCAGGGTATCGGGTATAGGGGCTGAAGGAATTAATCCCCCTCTTTCCCTTTTTACAAAGAGGGGCTGGAGGGGGATTTTCTTTGAAGGAGAAAGAAATGAGCGAGAAGGTTTTCGAAGCCCTGCGCGAGCGGGTGAAGAGCGAGCCCTATGCGAAGATGCTGGGGCTCGAACTCGTGAAGGTCGCAAGCGGCTACGCGCTGATCCGGATGGCCTTCACAGAGAAACACCATAACATTTACGGCCGCTGCCACGGCGGGGCCATCTTCTCGCTCATTGACGAGGCCTTCCAGATCGCTTCGAACTCCAGCGGGAAAATCGAGATCGCCCTCAACGTCAGTGTCTCCTACATGAAAGCCCCCCGGGACGGCGATGTCCTGACGGCCGAGGCGAAGCTCGTCGACAGCTCCCGCCGGATCAGCCACTTCCTCATCGAGGTCCGAAACGCTGCAGGCGATCTCATGGCCACCTGCCAGGCCACGGCCTACCGCCGGGACGATCCCCTGCCGTTCTTGTAAAAGCCCAATCCCCTTTTCCATCTCAGCGGTTCATTCTGCGTGTTGCTGATCTCCGCTCGAGAACTTTACCTGCCGATACAGAGTANGCCGATCCTTCGTGAGAACGGACCTTTACACAGGAAAGCGGCGCTGATATAATGAAAAAGATAGGCAACAACCTCTCCACAACCGGTGCCGCGCCGCATTGAACGTTGCAACAGGATGGAAGGGGAGATCCTCCATGAAAAAGACCGGCAAGAAGGTCACTCAGAGGCCGGCGGCGAAAAAAGGCAAGCCGAAGACCGCCAAGCCCGTGCAGGAGACGAAGGTCGGCATCCCGCCTGAGGCGAAAAAAAAGAAACCGGCACCCCGGAAACCTTCCTCGAAGGAGCGGGTCAGTCCACCCTCTGCATCCGACGCCTTTCCTATCGTCGGCATGGGGGCCTCGGCGGGGGGCCTCGAAGCCTTTACTTCCTTCTTCAACAACATGCCTGCGGAGAGCCACATGGCTTTCGTCCTGGTGGTCCATCTCGACCCCGGCCACGCCAGCATGATGCCGGAGCTGCTCAAGCGGCACACGAAAATGGACGTCATCGAGGCGCAGGACGGCATGACCGTGGTGCCCGACCGCGTCTATGTGATCCCGCCGAACAGGGACATGTCCATTTTCGGCAGGGTTCTGCAGATCAGTGCACCCGCCGAAATGCGGGGAATGCGGATGCCCATCGATTCGTTCTTCCGCTCGCTCGCCGAAGACCAGGGCGAAAAAGCCATCAGCATTATCCTCTCGGGCACGGGATCCGACGGGACCCTCGGGATGAGGGCGATTCACGGCGCAGGCGGGATGTGCATGGTTCAGGACCCCGAGACGGCGCGATACGACGGCATGCCCCGAAGCGCGATCATCACGGGTCTTGCGGATTACGTCGTGCCGGTGGAGAAGATGCCCGAACAGATTCAGGCCTACGTGAGGCAGTATTACCCGAAGAAGCCGGGGAAGATCCTCTACCTGGGCGACACGAGCCTCACGGCCATCCAGAAGATCCTCGCCATCCTGCGCACGAAGACGGGCCATGATTTTTCCCACTACAAGAAGACGACGATTCTGCGCAGGATCGAGCGGCGCATGAGCATTCACCAGGTCGCCGATGCGGCCGCCTATTCCCAGTATATCCAGGAGCACCCGGAGGAGATACAGGTTCTCTTCAAGGAGCTGCTCATCCGCGTGACGAGCTTCTTCCGGGACCCCGAGGCGTTTGAAACTCTCGAGAAGAAAATGCTGCCCGATCTCATCGGGAAAAAACCCGAAACGGATACCATCCGGGTGTGGGTCCCGGGATGCGGGACCGGGGAAGAGGCCTACTCCATCGCCATCCTGCTTCGGGAGTGCATGCAGGAGACGAAATCGGATTTCAAGGTTCAGATCTTCGGCACCGACATCGACGAGGATTCCATCGCCCAGGCGCGAGCCGGGCTCTACCCCGCCAACATTTCCCTGGATGTGAGCGCCCAGCGCCTCAAGCGGCACTTCGTCAGAGAGGAAACGGGCTTCCGGATCCGCAGCGAGATCCGCGAGTGGATGGTTTTCGCCGTCCAGAACGTGATCAGCGACGCCCCCTTCACGAAGCTCGACCTGGTGAGCTGCCGCAACTTGATGATCTATCTGGATCTGGAGCTGCAGAGCAAGATCATCCCCATGTTCCACTACAGCCTGAGGCCCGGCGGGGTCCTCCTCCTGGGCTCGTCCGAGACCGTGGGGACCTTCGGCGAGCTTTTTTCGCCACTCGACAGGAAATGGAAGATCTTCCGCCGCACGGAGGCGACCTCATCCTATCACGGGGGCGTTTTCACCGGCTATGGTGTCGGGGCAGCCGGCGCGGCACGGGCAGCCGATGCGGCGGTGAAGGTGAAGGGGATCACCTTCCCGGAGATCGCGCGGAGAGTGCTGCTGGAGAATTTCGCCCCCCCCTCGGTCATCGTCGGCGAGCGCGGCGATATCCTCTACGTCCACGGCCAGACGGGGAAGTTCCTGGAGCCCTCGCAGGGCCAGCCCAGCATGAACGTGCTCGACATGGCCAGGGAGGGGCTCAAGGTCCAGATCCGGGCGGCCCTGCACCGGGCGGCGGCGAAAAACGGGGAAGTGGTCATGCGGAGTCTGCAGGTCAGAACCAACGGGGGGGTCCAGCCGGCGGACGTGACGGTGAGACCGATCCGCATGTCCGGCGTGGAGCAGAAGCTTTTCATCGTGGTCTTCGAGGAGGTCGGCCGCGCAGTGAAGGTGAAGGGGCCGAAGAAGGTCAAACCCTCCACCGGCAAGGGACAGAATACGCGGATCGCGGAACTGGAAAAAGAGCTTACCTACACGCGGGAGAATCTCCAGGCGAGCATCGAGGAGCTCCAGGCCTCGAACGAGGAGCTGAAGTCCACCAACGAAGAGTTCCAGAGCACCAACGAGGAGTTCCAGAGCACCAACGAGGAGCTGGAGACCTCCAAGGAGGAGCTGCAGAGCGTCAACGAGGAGCTGATCACGGTGAACACGGAGCTCCAGTCCAAGATCGACCTGCTCAGCAATGCCGAGAATGACATGAGGAACATCCTCGACAGCATCAACACGGGGATCATCTTCCTGGACACCCATCTCCGGATCAAGCGTTTCAATGCCGAGGCCGCCAGGGTGATCAACCTGATCCCCACCGACGTGGGACGTCCCCTGGCGCATATTGCCTCCAACCTCAAGTACGAAACGCTCTCCGAGGACGCCGGGCGGGTCATCGACACGCTGGTGGTCAGGGAAATGCCTGTGGAGACCAAGGACGGCCGGCTCTATCTGCTGCGGATCAACCCCTACCGGACCACCGGGAACGTCATCTCCGGCGTCGTGATGACCTTCACGGAAATCACGGCGGTGGCGGGGAAAACGGAAACAGCGAAGCGTGAAGGGTAAAGGCATTCTCCCGATGAAAAAGCCCGCGGATAGGAAAAAAGAACTCCGCAAGCAGGCCGAAGACAAGGTGGCCAAGCTGCGGGAGAGGGATCTGCTCCGGTATCTTCCGCAGTACGAGGAGAAGCGTTTGATCCACGAGCTCCAGGTTCACCAGGTCGAGCTCGAGATGCAGAACGAGGAGATGAGGGGTACCCAGGAGGAACTCGAGGAATCCAGGAGCCGGTACAAGGAACTTTACGATTTTGCACCCGTCGGGTATATCACGCTGGATCAGTTCGGGCTGATCGTCGAGGCGAATCTCACGGCGGCCACTCTGTTGAGCGTAACCCGGGCAGCGCTCATCGGCAAGCACATTCAGTCTTTCATGGACCGGGGGAGTGCCGATGCGTTCCACCTTTTCCTCCGGAAACCCCTGCCGCCCGGGATGAAAGAGATTTTGGAATGCAGGCTTTGCCTGGCGGAGGGGACGGCTTTCGAGATCTCCCTGAACGTGGGCGGCGAGTTTGACCGGTCAGGCAGACTGGTTCGGTATCGGGTGGTCCTCGTGGATGTGAGCGTGCTGAAGCTGATGGAGCGGCAGGCTCGCGAGACCGGGGACAGGCTTCGGTCGCTGGCCTCCGAATTGAACCTCTCCGAGGAGCGTACCCGCAAGGCGCTCGCCCAGACCCTCCACGACGAGGTGGGCCAGATGCTGGCCCTGGCGCGCATGAAGCTCTCCGCTGCGCTGAATCCTCCCAAGGAGACGGCCGTGGAGAAGATCGTCGAGGAGGTCCTCGACATGCTCGGCTCGGTCATCAGGGAGACGCGGTCCCTCATGGTGGAGATCAGCCCGCCCGTTCTGCACGATCTCGGGCTCGCCGCCGCCGTCGACTGGATGGCCGAGAGGATGTCTTCGAAACACGGCTTAGCCATCGAGACGGTGGTATCGGGGGATCTCTCGGACCTGGAGCATGATTTGAAAGTCATGCTCTACCAGATGACGAGAGAGCTGCTGGTCAACATCGTCAAGCACAGCGGAGGCCGTCATGTCCACGTGACCGTCGAGCGCGATGATCACACCATCGGCATCACGGTACGGGACGACGGGAAAGGGTTCGATGCCCGGGAGGCGGGCTCCCCTGCCGCCGAGAACGGCTTCGGGCTCTTCAGCATTCGCGAGAGACTGAAGTCCTACGACGGAAGCCTTCAGATCGAATCGCAGAAAGGGAAGGGAACGACCGTGTCCGTCCGGCTGCCCGTGGGGAAAAAGGGCGAATAAAGACGAAGTGCGATGGCAGAGAAATCGAAGATTTACGATCAGGAAAAAGGCGCCTCAATGCGCTTTTTGCTTCTCTGGGCGGCCTCTGAACCTCGGCCATTCGAACAGTCTTTCTCGCTTCTCCCCATTTTAATCTAAGGGATTTCCTGATGCGCATCTAAGGAAATGACCCATTCTTTTATCAGGGGAAAAAGGATACAAAAAGTAAGTAATCGACACGAACTGCATGCTGCAGGATGCAACCGAGCGGGATCAAACCACAACCAATTGGCCCAGGGGGGAGACTCGTGGCGACAGTGCGGAAAAAAGCGGTGAAGCAGGAGGGGCTCGAGAAGTGCCCCACGGGGATTGCGGGGCTTGACGAGATCACGGGCGGGGGATTGCCGAAGGGGCGCCCGACGCTCGTCGTTGGAAGCGCAGGCTCCGGGAAGACGCTCCTGAGCATGGAATTTCTCATTAACGGCGCAACGAAGTTCAACGAGCCGGGCGTGTTTGTCGCCTTCGAGGAAACGGCCGAGGAATTGTCGAAAAACGTCGCATCGCTGGGCTTTGACGTCCAGGCCCTGGTCGCGAAAAAGAAGCTCGCCGTCGACTACGTCTACATCGAGCGAAGCGAAATCGAGGAGACCGGCGAATACGACCTCGAGGGACTCTTCGTGAGGCTGGGCCACTCGATTAAGTCCGTGGGCGCCAGGCGGGTGGTACTCGACACGATCGAGGTGCTCTTTGCGGGCCTGCCGAACCCGGCAATACTTCGCGCCGAGCTTCGCCGCCTTTTCCGGTGGCTCAAGACCATGGGGGTCACGGCCGTCATCACCGGCGAGCGCGGGGAGCACAGCCTGACGCGATACGGCCTCGAGGAATACGTGGCCGACTGCGTCATCTTCCTGGACCACAGGGTCACCGATCAGCTCTCCACGCGGCGGCTGCGGGTGGTGAAATATCGCGGCTCGGCCCACGGTACCAACGAGTACCCCTTCCTGATCGACGAACACGGGATGTCGATTTTGCCGATCACGTCCATGGGGCTTGCCCATGAAGCCTCTATGGAAAAAGTCCCGACGGGGATCCCGCGGCTCGACAAGATGTTTGACGGCGGCGGGTACTACCGGGGCAGCAGCGTGCTGGTCTCGGGCACGGCAGGAACGGGGAAGACGAGTCTTGCCGCCTTTTTTGCCGATGCCGCGTGCCGCGGAGGAAAGCGGTGCCTCTACTTCGCCTTCGAGGAGTCCCAGAGCCAGCTTATGCGCAACATGCGCTCCATCGGCCTGGACCTGGCGAAATGGACGCGGAAGGGCCTGCTGATGGTTCACTCGTCACGGCCCGAGGTGCAGGGGCTGGAGAGACACCTCGTGGAGATGCACAAGCTCATCCGCGAGTTCAAGCCCCAGGCCGTCGTCGTCGATCCCATCACGAACCTGGTCAAGATTGGCGGCCAGCTCGAGGTGACCTCCATGCTGACCCGCCTGATCGATTACCTGAAGTCGGAGAAGATCACGTCCCTTTCCACGAGCCTCGTGACGGATGCAAGAGCGGCTGAGGCCGCGGCCGGCGTGTCCTCGCTGATGGACACCTGGATTGCGTTGCAGGATATTGAAAGCAACGGGGAAAGAAACCGGGGGATCATGATCATGAAGTCCCGGGGGATGGGCCACTCGAACCAGGTCCGGGAGTTCAACCTGACGGACCGGGGGATCATGATTGCGGATGCATACCTCGGACCCTCCGGAATCGTGACCGGCTCGGCGCGGGCCGCACACGAAATCCAGGAGGAGGCAGCCCTGATTGAACAAAAAAACGAACTCGACCGGAAAAAGCGCGAACTCGAGCGCAGGCGCAAGGTGATGCAGGCGAAGATCGAGGAGCTGAAGGCCGGCTTCGAAACGGACAAAGAAGAACTGGAACGGCTCGCCGGCGAGGGCAAGGAAAAGGAAAGCGCGCGCGCGGCGCAGCGCGGGGTCATGGCACGCATGCGGATGGCGGACTGAAGGGGGGAACGAAGTGAAAGGCAAGACGGCAGGCAATAAACAGCCAACCAAAGGGCCAACAAAAAAACGGGCGGCGACAAAAGCCAAGACGAAGCTCTGGGAGCTGAGGCTCTACGTGGCGGGCCAGACGCCGAAATCGCTGGCGGCCTTTGCAAACCTGAAGGGCATCTGCGAAGCGCACGTCCCGGGCTGTTACACAATCGAAGTGATCGACCTGCTGGTGAATCCCCAGCTGGCCAAGGGCGACCAGATTATCGCCATCCCCACGCTGGTGAGGAAGCTGCCCGTGCCGATCCGCAAGATCATCGGGGATCTGTCCAACACGGAGCGGGTGCTCGTCGGCCTCGACCTGCGCCCGTTGCAATAGGGAAGACGGGAGGCGTCTGTGAAACAGCCGAAGGGACAAACAGATAAGGAAAAGATGGAGAAGGCCCTCGAAGCGCAAGGTGACAGACACTATGTGCTTCGCCTCTACGTGGCCGGGATGACGCCGAAATCGACCCTGGCCGTCACGAATATCAAGAAGATCTGCGAGGAGCACCTCGCGGGCCGTTACTCGCTCGAGGTGATCGATCTCTACAAGCGCCCGGCCCTGGCGGACGACGAACAGATCATCGCGGCGCCCACCCTGCTGAAGAAGCTGCCTCTTCCCCTGCGGAAATTTATCGGGGACATGTCCAGCACGGAGAAGATCATCGTGGGACTGGACCTGCGGCCCAAAAAGTAAACAGGAAACTGTCTGAAAGCACACTCCCGCTCATCCTGCGAAAAGCTCGGCTTGTCTTAGCTGCTCTGACGGGACGACCCCATGGCCAAAGCCAAAACGAAGCAACAACTGACCATCGAAAATGAAGAGCTGCAGGCGCGCCTCCAGGAGCTGGAAGACACCGTGGAAGCCATTCGCAGCGGCGCCGTGGACGCCATCGTCGCCTCCGGCCCCACGGGAGATCATGTGTATACCCTCGAGGGGGCCGATCATGCCTACCACATGATGGTCGAGTCCATGAACGAAGGCGCCGTCACGCTCCTGCCGGACGGCACCATCCTTTATGGAAACCCGCAGTTTGTAAAGTTGACCGGCTCTGCGCCTTCGAGCATCGTAGGCCGACGCTTTCATGATTTTGTCCATGCAGCCGATCGGCAGATATTGGATGAAGTGATCGACCGGGCAGGGTCGAATAGCCTGAAGGCGGAGATCAGGTTCGTCAAGGAATCGGCCGCCGAGATTCCCGTGCAGATCTCCGCAAGCCCTATCGAACTCAGCGGCGCGAATGCCTTGACGCTCATCATAACCGACCTTTCTTCACAAAAAAAGTTCGAGGAAATCGTCGCCGCCGAAAAGCTGTCCCGGCGTATTCTCGAACAGGCCCAGGAAGGGATCGTTCTGTGCGTCGACGGCTTCATCGTCCGTGCCAACAGGGCCTTGTATCAGCTTTGCGATTGCATCCCGCTGATGCAGCCCTTCGACCAGATCTTTTCTCTCCGCATGTCGGAATTGCAGACATTCTCCGTCGCCATCCCGCAGTCCGGAAAAACCATCCGGAACGAGGAGGTCCGCTATCAGCGCCACGACGGGAAAATTTTCGACCTGATCCTCAGTGCGGGGCCCATCCTGGGCCAGAAAGACAAGGTCCTCGGATCCTTGATCTCACTGGTGGACATCACTGAGCGAAAACGGCTGGAAGAAGAAACCCATAGGCTATTTGCCACTGTTCAAGCGGAAAAAGACAGGCTCTCGGCCCTGATAAACAGTATGAACGATGAGGTTTGGTTTGCGGATATAGACAAGCGATTTTCATTCGTAAACCCGTCAGGCCGTAACCAGTTCGGCTTTGGAGCCGTTAACGGCATCGACGTGGAAAGAATGGCTGCCAGTCTGGAGGTTTATCGCCCCGACGGCACCCCTCGTCCCGCTGAAGAGGCTCCTGCACTTCGTGCCCTCAAAGGCGAAGTAGTTAGAAATGAAGCAGAGATTGTCCGAACTCCGGCAGCGAACGAGTTACGATACCGTGAAGTCAACGCTGCCCCGGTAAGAGATGCGGGAGGGAACATCATCGGGTCGATATCCGTAGTGCGAGACATCACCGAGCGCAAGCTGGCGGAGGAGGCGGTGCGCCAGAGCGAAGAGCGGTTCCGGGGTCTTTTCGAGCAGTCTTACTCCGGAATCGTGGTTTGCGACTTCGAGGGCCGGATTCTGGAAGTCAATCCGAGCTTCTCGGGCATGTTGGGATACGGGGAAAATGAGTTGGTCGGTCGAGATGTTGTCGACCTGACGCACCCCGAAGACCGTGAAATCGAGCATGCGAAGGCCCTAGAAATGAAGGAAGGGCGCCTGGAAGGGTTCCAGCTGCAGAAACGCTACCTCGGGAGGGACGGCCGGGTCATCTGGGCCGAAATAGGCGTGAGCGCCCTGCACGACGACAGGGGCAATATCGTCTATGCCCTGGGCATGGTGGAAGATATCACGGACCGCAAACGGGCCGAGGAGGCCCTGCAAAGAAACGAGGCGCGCTTCCGCCTGCTCTCGGAAACCGCCGGAAAGTTGCTGGCCACGTATGACCCCCAGGGCCTGGTCAAGGAGCTTTGCACAGAGGTCATGGAATACCTGGACTGCCAGGCCTTCTTCAACTTCATGGTCGACGAGCATGCGGGCAGGCTCCGTCTGAATGCGTGCGCGGGCATCCCCGAAGCAGAAGTCCGGAAGCTCGAGTGGCTGGATTACGGTGTGGCCGTCTGCGGCTGCGTTGCCCGGGACCAGGCCCGGATCATCGCCGAAGACATCTTCCACACGCCCGATGACCGGACCGAACTGGTAAAATCCTACGGCATACAGGCCTACTGCTGCCACCCGCTGAAGGCCAGGGACCGTCTCATCGGGACGCTGTCCTTCGGCACGAAAGCCCGCGCGCGCTTCACCCCCGAAGAGGTGGAACTGATGGGGATCGTGGCCGATCAGGTCTCCGTCGCCATGCAACGCGTCCAGATCGAGCACGATCTCCGGCAAAGCGAAGAGGCGCTGCAGCAGGCAAATTTTAGCCTCGAGCAGCGGGTCCGGGAGCGCACGATGGATCTGCAGAATCTCACGGAGCAGCTCGAGAGGAACCGGCACCATCTGCGCAATCTTGCCTCGGAGCTTGTCATGGCCGAGGAGCGGGAGCGCAAGCGGATCGCAGGGGTGCTGCACGACCAGATCGCCCAGACGCTGGCAGCAACCCGGATGCGGCTCGACCTGCTTCTGCGCATTGCGCCCGATCAGCAGGACCAGCAGACCCTGAAAGAGGCCAAGGCGCTCCTCGTAGAGTCCATCAAAGAGACGCGCGCCCTGATGATGGATGTCGGCAATCCCGTTCTTTACGACATGGGACTGAAGGCCGCCTGCGAATCGCTCACCGAGCGCCTGATGGATAGTCACCCCATTCGGTTCCGATGCGACATAAGGGATGCATACAAACGCCTTGATCCGGCTGTAAGTACCGTTCTTTTCCAGTTGATTCGGGAGCTGCTCAACAACGTCGTGAAGCACAGCCAGGCAAAGAATGCCCATGTCGCAATCGACCTGGAAAAAGGACATTTACGGGTGAAGGTGACAGACGATGGCGTAGGGTTTGACCCCGGGACGCTCGGGGCGCCCACTAGCGAGGGCGGGTTCGGGCTTTACAGCATCCGTGAGCGGCTGATCGCCATGGACGGAAGCCTCAGCATCGAATCCGTTCCGGGGACCGGCACGGTGGTGACGGCCGTCCTGCCCGCGGCATTGACCTGATTGCAAGCACGCCGCAGCGGGGAATATGCTTGTACAATAACAACAGAAGGAAGGCAGCATGAAGACCCGTGTCCTGATTGTAGATGACCACCGCGCCTTTCGCGATGTGCTGATAACGACGATCAATCGACAGACCGACATGGAAGTGGTCGGAGACGCGGCAGACGGTGAGAAAGCGATTGCTCTGACCCGTGAACTGCTCCCGGACGTCATCCTCATGGATGTGAAGATGCCGATCATGGACGGAACCGAAACCACCAGCCGGATTCTTGCAGAAATACCCGGCATGAAGATACTGGCGCTTTCCATTTACGCCGACGACCAATTCATGGCGGGCATGATGCGGGCCGGCGCTTTGGGATACATCCTGAAAGGCTGCGATACCGAGGAATTGTGTGGAGCCATCCGCAAGGTTGCCGGCTCTCCTTGAAATCCTGATTCTAGAAGAGAAGACCCTCATCTCCATATTCCGATCAAAAATCACCCACCGGAACCAAAGTGGTCCTACTTTCCCCTGCGGATTTTTTAATAATCTTCACATCTGGCTAAGATTCGATTTCAACTGCTTCAGGAAGAAAGGTCTCGGGATGACCTGATCAATGCCTTCCGCGGTCGCCCCAAAAGCTCTTTTTGTGCCTCCAAATTACCACCGTTCAATCCGTAATCTTCAAACCGCAGATCCCGTCTCCGTTGCCTGACTGCTTTTCCAGAACGCAGCGCCTCAGACTTTCAATCGGTAATGCAGCGCAGGTTTTACGAGGAGATCAAGGCATGGAAACGAAAAAACGGATATTGGCAGCGCGTAAATGAGTGTTCCATAAAATCAAGATGTTATTTTTTAACCATTGCGCCTCCTGAGGGCCCAGACGGTGTAATCGAAGCGAAACGGAGCAGCCGGTTTCAGCGTAAAGGAGATCGTGTTCCTGTTCGGGTGCTCCCCCATTTCTCATCCTTTTTATGAAACCGCGTTAAGGCATTGGAAGCATGTCATTCATCCTGGGCCCGATTGCAGGAGGCTCGCAGATTATGTCTAAATACATGGCAATAGGGAAGCATCCCTCATTTAGAAAGGAGCGCCGACAATGATCTATACCTTTTCATGTCCTGCCCCCTGCAGGCGAGTGATTCGCGTTGACGCGCGCAATGATGATGATGCCGTCGGGAAACTCATCAAGGC
>JGI26437J51864_10000380_pt1 | contig 12074 bp, 7 predicted proteins | sample FrelakmetLWP11LW_FD_51864 | JGI IMG/M metagenome (IMG submission 51864)
CCAGCTTGAAGCTTTTCCTGCGTCAGTGATCGCTCTCACGAACCTCTCCGCCTGCTTCATCTGTGAAATAGTGGCGGGGGGCATTCAGTCGATCCCCTCAGGGCAGAGAGAAGCGGCTACGGCGTCGGGCCTATCGTCCTATCATCAGCTGAGATACATCATTCTACCTCAAGCCATGCGCACCATCCTGCCGCCTCTCGTGGGGCAGTATGTGTTGCTCATTAAGGACTCCTCCGTGGTGTCGGCCATTGGCGTCACCGATGTGACAAGGGTCGGATGGCTGACCGTCCAAAGGATCCCGGAGGGGATCATGGTGTTCGGATTGGTGGGGATCCTGTATTTCNTGATTTGCTATCCGCTGATCCAGCTTTCGAACTCGCTGGAGAAGCGGATGACCGTGGTGACAACCAAGCTGTAAGGGAGCGCACTCATGATCCGGTTTTCGAAGATCAACAAGTGGTTTGGTGATCTGCATGTCTTGAAGGACATTAACCTGAACGTCGAAGCAGGGGAGGTGGTTGTGGTATGCGGGCCGAGCGGCTCGGGGAAGAGCACCCTGATTCGTTGCATCAACCGATTGGAACCCATTCAGCAGGGCGAACTTGTCGTAGACAATATGAAAGTCCATGACAAAAAAACCAACATGACCAGAATAAGGGCCGAGATCGGGTTTGTGTTCCAGCAATTCAACCTATATCCCCACATGACGGCCTTGGGAAACGTCACCATTGCTCCCGTAAAAGTGCGTAAAATGAAGAAGAATGAAGCGGAAAAATTGGGCCGGGAAATTCTGGAACGAGTCGGTCTGGGCGCCAAGGCGGATAGCTACCCGGCCCAACTGTCCGGGGGACAGCAGCAGCGGGTTGCGATTGCTCGGGGACTTTGCATGCGGCCCAAAATAATGCTCTTCGACGAGCCCACGTCCGCGCTGGACCCGGAAATGATCAATGAGGTTCTGGACGTCATGCGGGACCTGGCCAAGGAAGGCATGACCATGATGGTGGTGACCCATGAGATGGGGTTTGCCCGGGAAGTGGCCAACCGGGTCGTCTTCATGGACGAGGGGCAGATCATCGAAGTGGCTCCTCCCAATGACTTCTTCAAGAATCCCAGGACCGAGCGGGCCAAGCTGTTCCTGAGCAAGATTCTGACCCACTAGGAGACAGCCGATTAAATTTGAACTGTAGCCTAACCGGGCCCCTATAAGGGAGGGAATTCCTGGGATAGTCGGAAATGCTGTCGGGGGAATGGGTAAGGAAAACACACGAGCCGAGTCCACAAAACATGGAAGGGAGGTTTTCATGATGGATACCATTGCCGTTATCGGCGCCGGCAACGGGGGGAAAGCGAGTGCTGTTGATCTCACCCTCCAGGGCAAGCGCGTCCGCCTCTTCGAATTCCCCGAGTTCAAGAGCAATATCGAAGGACTTGCCGAGCCCCCCACATTGACGGCCACCGGGGCTGTGGCCGGAGAGGGTCGCCTTGATCTTGTGACCACGGATCTTTCGGAAGCCGTGTCCGGTGCGGACACGATCATGGTCTGCACCCAGGCTCTGGTCCATGACCGGACCGCGCAGGATCTGGCTCGCCTGGTTGAACCGCATCAACTCGTTATCCTCAACCCGGGTTCCACGGGTGGGGCCCTGCTCTTTGCAAAGAGGTTTCGGGACTCGGGGCTTAAAAAACTCCCCACCTTGGTCGAACTGGCGACGTTGACCTATGGTTGCCGGGCGCGAGGGTCCACCGTCCATATTCCGGTCAAGGTGAACCGCGTCCTTTACGGCACTCTTCCGGCCAGAGCTGCGTCGTCGGTGGGGCCTGAACTTGAAGCCCTCTACCCGGGCTTGCGCCGCGGTGCGACCGTTCTGGAGGCAGGGCTGAACAATGCCAACCCCGTCATCCACCCTCCCATCACGATCCTCAATTCCGCTCTTATCGAGCGGGAGGGGGAGAAAAAGTTCTTTTACGGCGACGGCGTCTCCCCTGCAGTGGCGCGGCTCATCAGGAAACTGGATGGAGAAAGGATGGCCCTTCTGCGTGCCCTCGGTTACCCCGCGCAACCGGACCCCGTGACCTCCGTGGAACAGGGGTACGCGACCAGCAAGGATTACCACGACTGTTACAGGCACGGCCCGGGATTCGCAGAGTTCCGCTTCCCGAACACCCTCGACAATCGCTACTTCCACGAAGACATCGGCATGGGTCTCGTGCTGTTCAGCTCTCTCGGAAAGATGCTCAAGGTGCCCACGCCCGCGTGCGAAGCGGTGATCAAAATGGGAGAGATTTTGATGGACAAGGACTATTCCGTAAAAGGACTCCGCACTGCCGAATCCCTCGGGATTGCCGGGCTGACCCTCAAAGAGTTACACGTTTACCTGGAAACAGGGGAAATGCCCCTTCACTGACACCTGGCTCGCTCCCTCAGCCTTCCCCTCTCCCCCGAATGCGGGGTAAAGGGATGGGGTTAAACGGAACCGAATGCCATGGTTGCGGCTTCCGCCGACCCGTGAGCGCCGAAGCTTCGGCGGAGGTGTTTGCCGTGCTGCGTTTTTCGCGTGCTCTGCGAAGAAGCCTAGCGCAGGACAGCGGCCAGCTCTGCCGCCTTCGGGAAAAGCCCGAAGATCCCGCCGGTGTGTAGAAAAATGATCTGATCTCCGAAGACCCTTGCATCCCGGCGAAGCTCCTGAACCATGCCGAAAAAGGCTTTGCCTGTGTAAACGGGGTCGAGGAAAAGGCCTTCGGTTGAGGCCAGTTCGACGATAAGGGAGAGCTCCTCCGGTCGTGACTGGGCATAGCCCAGCCCCACATAGCCGTCCACGATCTCGATGTCCGACTCCCTGGAAAAAGAGATCTTGAGCCCATAGCGAGAGATGCAGTCTTCGCAGATTTCTCCGATCGCTTTGATGAAGTAATCCCGGTCGTCGCAAACATTGATCCCAACGATTCTTGCGTTTAGACCCAGAAGCTTTGTCCCCAGAATCAACCCGGCCGTGGTGCCTCCGGACCCTGCGGCGTGGACGATCGTCGTCCGTCGGCTGCTGCCGCGGGGGAGTTTCTTGATGTCCTGCTTCAGTTCGGCGGCGCCGTGAATGTAGCCCCAGGCACCGAGGGCATTGGATGCGCCCTCAGGGATGACGTAGGGTTTTGAGCCTGCGCGGCGAAGGCGGTCTGCCTCTCGGGCAAAGACCTCATCGCGCCTTTTGTAGTGCTCCGGCGTAATCCACACGATATCGCTCCCTGCCAGCCGATCCAGCAGAAGGTTGCCTTCAAGCGCAGGAGGATTGAAGGGGTCCGGGGTTCTGAGGATGAGACGGGAGCGCAGCCCGAGCCGCGCAGCTGCCACGGCGGTAGCGCGGCTGTGATTGGATTGGGCGCCGCCACAGGTGAGCACAATATCTGCTTTTTGCTGCAGGGCATCGGCAAGCACGAATTCGAGTTTGCGCACCTTGTTCCCTGTGAGCTCCACGCCCGTGAGATCGTCCCGTTTGACGTAGAGATCAACCCCGAGCCTCGCGCTCATGCGCTTGAGCGGCTCCAGAGGTGTGGGAGTGCGCGCCAATGGGACGCGGGGCGGATAAGGTAGGCTTGCGGCTTTGGGCGCCATGACAGAACCTCGCAGAACAAGATTTTTGATCTGGCATCATATAGAAAAATCGAATAAGAATAAAGACGCTTAAAACCAGCGCTGGGCAAAATGAAGAGAGGACTGCCGTTTATGTTTCTTGGACCTGATGATGTGGACATGGTTCTTGGTGCGGGTCCCTATGGGAAGATCGCTGCTCTTCCGGCCTATGAAGAAATAGATGAGGTCATGATTCACTACACCGTGACCCAGGAGTGCCCGTTCAATTGCAGGGGGTGCATCAATGCACTCACCGCAGGCAAAGGCAACAGCGGTCGCTCGGAGTTCTTCCCTGGGAAAGACAAAGGGCAGGATCTTGAGAGAGACCTTCTGGGGATCAGTCGCTTGATCAAAGACAGCGGCAAGAATACGGCCGTGATCGTCTACTACGGGGGTGAGCCCATGCTCCGGCTTGAGCCCATGGCCCATCTCCACCGGGTCCTGCCCGGAATCGTAGGCAAGTCCACGTCCCTCAAGCACATGGTGATCACGAGCGGGCACTATTTGGAGAAAGCGATCAAGAAAAGCCCTGATCTGATCTCCGGCATGTGGCTCACGGCCCTTTCGATTGACGGAAACGAAGAACAGCACGATGCGATGCGACGGGGGACATCCCTCAAGAAAATCAGGCGCCAGGTGGCAGCTCTGAATCAGGTGCGGAAGGGGGAGGTGCTCATCTGGGCGACCCTGCGGCCCGAGATGTCCCTCTGGGACTGTTTCGACTCCTTCATGTATTTTCGGAAGCGCGCGGAGGCGGAACACTTTTTCTGGCACTGCGATGAAGGAGACGGGATGATTCCTAATCTGTCCGGATACCTTGAGAACTATCGCCGCGACCTGGAAAAAATCATGGAGGTCTACCTCGAACACCTGAGCCGGGGCGATCTCCTGTCGCTCATCCACGTGAACGACCTCCTCCTTTACCTGTTCACAAAGAAAAGGAGAGGCACCACAGCCTGCGCGGTCGAAAGAATGGAGAACTTCGACATCATCGGCGATGGAAAAGTTCATGCCTGTGCAGACCTGCCCGAGGCCATGAGCATCGGCCGCATTCTGGAATCGGGCGAGATTGCCTTTGAACCAGATGCGAAGGCGAGACTTCAGAAGATGGTGAGCTACAAATCAGACCTCGGGTGCAGCGCCTGCGGGGTTGAGCCCTATTGCGGGGGGAGGTGCCCTGTGCAAGCCAACACCGGCGGTATCGGACGGGCGCGGCAGTACTGCTTCATGATGCGGGAATACGTGAAGACGGTGAAACACCATGCCGCTCAGATCGCGGAGCTCATGCTCGAAAAGGGGATTACCCCGAGAGACCTCTACCGCTCCGCACACCTCACGAAGTTCGCGGATGTGACGCCGTAGCAGGTTGCTGAAAACCGTCCATGGATCAGCAGAGTGACAAGTGAGAGGTGGCACGGACAAGCAGAGCTTGTCCGTGCCACCGGCCAAGTTCGCGGATGTGACACCCTAGAAGACCTGGAGTACTGGAGTGATGGAGTAATGGAGTAATGGGCAGGAATCCCTCTGTGAAGAATATCCTCATCATCGGAGCCTGCGGTGGTGTGGGGAGAGCCTTTCTCCGCACGCTGCTCAAGGAGCGGGGGCAGCTTGGGGAACTCCTGCTTGTGGATAAGGAAGCGCTGTGGGCTGGAGACGGAGGCCTGTGCTTTCAGGAACTGAAGGCTGAGTTTCTGAAAGCGACCATTGATGTGGACCATCATCAGGACGACTACCTCGGCCTGCTGAAGAGCCGCGGGATAGATGTCGTCATAGACCTGAGCGTCAATGAAACCAGGGCGATGCTCGCGGCAACAGACAGGGCGGGGGTCAGCTACATCAACACAGGGGTGGCGAACAGGCCGGGCGAGAACTTCTGCGAGGTGGTTCTCGATCTGGTTCATCGCAGGACCGCTTCTTGGAACGCCCCTCACATCCTTTGCAGCGGAATGAATCCCGGAGTCGTCAACATGTGGGTCAGAAGGGCCATTGCGGCATCCGGGGTACCGAAGAACATTGTTCACTTTGAATATGACACAGGGGAACCCGTGGACGGCGGCGCGCCGGTCATTGCCTGGAGCCGGGAGACGCTCCTGGACGAGATCGTCAATGACCCCGCAGGGTGCGTTGAAGGAAGGAACAGAATCAAATTGGTCCCGCCCAACCCTCTTAAGAACCGGGTTTCCATGGAGGAAATTCTTCGGCCGATCATGAACCTTCGCGTTTACCCAAGAGGTTTTCTTCTTCTCCACGAAGAAAATATTACCCTGGGCCAGGAATACGACGTGCCCTCACGGTTCCTTTTTTCCCTCAAAACAGAAACCATGGATTACCTCGAAGAGGTTTACGACGGCAAGAAGGAAATCCCTCTCGACACTCTGGCGCTGGGAGACAATGGGAAGGTCCGGTTGAAGGGGGAGGCGACCGTGGGCGTTTGCCTCGAATACGAGAAAACACGGGAGTACTTCTTCAACACCACAGCGCAGGGGAATGTCCCCGGGGTCAGCGGGAGTTGCCGACAGGTTGCGGCCGGGCTTCATGCGGCTCTCTGGACGAAGATTGAGGATCGTTTGGAAAAGCGTGTGTACTTCGTCGAAGACCTGCTGGGAACACTCTGCGAGCGCCTCATGATCAACAACCTGCCCATGCAGCACGTCGTTGTTTCGAAGAAGCAAACCGCTGTCGGCTGAAGCCGACAGCTTGAGGGACAGAGGCACAAAGGCACAGAGGGACAAAGGGATAGGCCAGAAAGGGTTTTCTGCTTTGTGCCTTTGCATCTTTGTCCCTTTGTCTCTTTCTTGTGGTGAATCCCTAGGGGGCTGGCGGGAAGTACAAAGAAAACACCGTCCCGCCCGATTGATGGCAGCTCTCGGTTCCCGAGCAGAACGGGCACTGGCTGATCCTGCCGGGGCAGACATCCGTGTCCTTGAGCAGGTGCTTGCACCTCGCAGAGGCCATGTCGATCTGGAAATGGTAGCGTTCGGAGAAGATCTTCATTCGGAGAAGATCGGCCCCTTTCCCGCCGGCATTGAAATCAAAGGACCTTTTCGACGAGTAGGCCATGGTGTCCTGGGTGTGAAAGAAACCCTCGAAAATCCTTTTCTGCGCTTCTTCAGGGATGCCGACCCCATAATCGTGAATCAGGAGCAAAGCCCCTTCGCCCTTGGGCTGAACCGCAATCTCTATCCTCCCTTCATCCGGCGTGTTTTCAACGGCATTCTTGATCAGCCCGTCGATCACCTTCTGAAGGACCTCCTGAGGGATGAAGATAGGCGGTGGAGGGTCAATCTGAGTGAGGATCTCTACCTGGCGATGGGAAAAAGAGGGGCGCAGGGCGTCCAACCTGTCTTTCAGCACCCGGTCCAGTTGAAGCTTCACAGGGGTGGATTCCTTGGGGCCGAAAAGGTCGTCGATTTTTTTTCGAAGCCGTTCGATCCCCTTGCCATTGCCCGTCTCCTGGGCCAGGAGAACCGCCAGTTCGTCGGAGCACTGATCGAGCAGGAGGGACAGCACCGCATAGGGTTTGAACTGGCGATCCTCCATGATGTCTTCCACCTGAATCTGAATGGCCTCCATGCGATCGAGGTTTCTCTGAGCCATGTCCACAAAGGGTTTCCAGGTGGCTTCCGGCAAGGTCTCCATCTTTCTCCTGAGCACGGCGAGGGCGCCTGAAAGAATGGAGATGGGCGTCCTCAGCTCGTGGGAGAGGTGATTGATCACCTTGTCCTTGGCGCGGTTGAGGCTAGTCACCTCGGTGTAGGCTTTCTTGAGTTCAGCGGAAACCCTGGCGTTTTCGATGGAAAGGGCAACGGTTCCGGCGATCATTTCGAGCAGCTCTATATCCGCCTGAACAAAGTCCCCCTCTTTTTTGTTGATCGCGCAAAGCACCCCCCTGGCTTGCTCCCGGCCTCCGAGAGGCACAAGAGCGAGATTACGGGTCTTAAAGCCGAGCTTCTTGTCCCTCTGTTCATGGATGTGCCGGTCTGCGGAGGTGTCGGACACCATCATGGGTTCGCCTGTTTTGAGGACCCTGCCGGCCAGAAGTTGATCCATGGGGAAGCGAGCCTCTTTGGCTTTTCTCTCCATGTCGGACTTGTCATAGGCCGCCCCCAGGATGAAGAATTCCTTCTTCTCTTCGTCGAGCAGGATGGTTACGCATCCTTCGGTGTTGAGAAGTCTTTTCACCTCTCCATTGACGTAGTCGAGAAGGTCTTCAAGGTTCGGATACCTTGGCAGAGCCAGGCTGATGTGAAGCATGGCTTCGTTGATCCGTGCGATCCTTTTTTCCTGGGTGATATCGCGGAATATGGCGATGACGCCGGAAGGTTCTTCCCCCGATTCCGAGAAGACCGCGGCCCGGATGGCGACATCCAGGACGCGGCCCTCCTTGGTCAACCTCCTGGACTCGTGGCGGACCAGGATCTTGTCCCTGTAGAGGCGTTTCAGATTCTCAACGGTTTCCCGTTTGGCCTCTTCAGGCACGAAGGGTATTTTCCTGCCCTCGAGGTCATCGAGCGTCCACCCAAGAACTTTGGTGAAGCCGGGATTGAGGTAAATGGGGAACCCTTCCATGGTAAAGACACCGATGGGGTAGGGGACGAAGTCCAGAAGGGTTCTAAAACGTCGCTCCGAATTGCGGAGAGCCTCTTCGGCCAGCCGGCGTTTGGAGACGTCCTGGAACGTTTCGATCGCTCCCACGATCTCGCCGGTTTCATCGATCAAAGGGGCTGCGGTGAAGAACAGCCACTGGCCGTTCTCTCCGAGGCTCTGGAAGAACAGCTCCGCCTCGTATCCCCCCTCTACAAGGGCGGACTTTCGACACCGTTTTCCGAAATGCTTGAGGATTTCTTCTGCAGGAACACGATCGACGATGTAGTCGACCATGGCGCGGCTGGGCTCTTTGTAAAAGGTCATCCACTGGTTGCTCGTGCCCACCATTTGGTCCGCAGGAATTCCCCTTAGCTTTTCGTAAGCCTTGTTACAGTGGGTGATCACGTGGTTCTTGTCGATCACGAGGGCGGGAATGGCGCTGCTCTGGATAATGAGGGAAAGCCTCTTATCGACCTGCTTCAGAGTCTCCACCTCCCTCCGACATTCGGAGAGGTCCCTCTCCAGAAGGCTCGCGTGGCTTGCGAGATCCTCAGGGGGTTGTTGGGTCGTCATGGTGTTACCTTTTCGTTTTCTTTGGTGCCACGGACAAGCAGAAGTCGCTTGTCCGTGCCTCCCCTCACTTCGGGGATGAAGCGGGCGGGAAATAAATCGTGAAGGTAGTCCCGCCGGAAGCGTGGCAGTTCTCAACTTTTGAACAATGAGGGCATGTGCTGATCCTGCCCGGGCACACTTCCGTCTCTTTTGCAAGGAATCGGCACCTGGAGGAGACCATGCCCACCTTGAAGTTGTATCTCTCGGAGAAGATTTTCATGCGCAGAAGGTCTGCGCCTTTGCCGCCGGCATTGAAATCAAAGGGCCTCTTGGAAGAATAGGCCATGGTGTCCTGGGTTGTGAAGAACCCCTCGAAGATCCTTCTCTGGGCATCTTCCGTGATGCCGACCCCATAGTCCCTCACGATCAGTTCCGCTCCCTCGTTCTTCTTCCTGACATGGATTTCGATTTTCCCCTCATCCGGGGTGTTTTCGATCGCATTCTTGACCAGACCGTCGATCACTTTATTCAGCACATCGGCGGGAAGAAAGATCAGGGGCGTCGGCTCAAAATGGGTGGTGAGCTCCAGTTCTCTGTGGGCAAAGTGAGGGTGGAGCTGGTCGAGCCTTTCTTGGACCTCCTGGTCGAGGCGGAGATCTTTGGATGCCGTTTCTTTCACAGTGAACAGTTCATCCACCCGCTTGCGGATTTTCTGAATAACCCCCNTTTCTCCGCATTCCTCTGCGAGGAGGGTCTCCAGTTCGTCGCCGCACTGGTCGATCATGGCCGTGAGAAGCCCCTTTGTCCGGTACTGCTTGTTCTCCATGATGTCCTGCACCTGGTACTGGATGTCCACGACGCGATCGAGATTCCTCTGGAGCCTTTCGAGGGTGGGTTTCCAGGTCTCCTGGGGAAGCGCGGCGAGCCTGCGGGTCAGGATGTTCAAGGACCCGGACAGAATGGCCACGGGCGTTCGCAATTCGTGGGACAAATGATTGATCACCTTGTCCTTGGCGCGGTTGAGGCTGGTCACCTCCCGGTAGGCCTTTTTGAGTTCCTCGGAAAACCTCGCGTTTTCCAAGGAGAGCGCCACGGTTCCGGCGATCATGCTGAGGATCTCCACGTCGGTCTGGTCAAAGAGGCCTTCCTTTTTGTTTATGGCGCACAGGGCCCCGATCATCCGATCGCTGCTCTTCAGGGGAACGACCACCAAGTTCCTGGTCTTGTACCCCAGTTTTCTGTCCCTTTCTTCGTGGAGCGATCGGTGGGTGGAGGTGTCGTTGAGGATCATGGGCTCCCCGCTTTGGATGACCTCTCCGGCGACGAGCTGATTCATGGAAAAGCGGATCTCCCTGGCTCTTTTTTCCGTGTCCATGTCGTCGTAGGCGGCGCCGAGAATGAAGAGATCGTTCTTGATCTCGTCATGAAGAATCGTGAGGGAGCCTTCGGTGCCGAGAAGACTCTTGACCTCGCTGTTGATGTAGTAAAGAAGGTCCTGCAGGTCCGGGTACTCGGGCAAGGCCATGCTGATCCTGAGCATGGCCTCGTTGTTGCGGGCGATTCTTTTTTCCTGCGTCACGTCGCGAAGAATCACCAGCTCGCCCTCGGGTTCGGCCTGGGACACGGAGAAGACCGCTGCTCTCAGAATGACATCGAGAATGCGGCCGTCCTTGGTCATCCGCTTGGTCTCTTCCCTGAGGATCACCTTGCTCTCAAAGAGCTGCTGGATCTCCCGCGTCGTCTCATGCTCCATGCCCGGTGGGATAAAGGGGATGGATCGCCCCTCCAGCTCCGCCAGGCTCCAGCCGAAAACCTCCGAGAAGGCCGGGTTCAGATAAGAGACCTTTCCCTCCAGGGTGAACACCACGATCGGATAAGGAGCGAAGTCAAGGAGCGTCCTGTACCTCTTTTCAGATTCTCTGAGAGCCTCCTCCGCCCGCCTCCGTTCGGTGACGTCCTGCAGCGTCTCGATGGCGCCTGTGATTTTCTTGTCGTCATCCATCAAGGGCGCTGCCGTGAAGAAGAGCCACTTTCCTGCGCTGCCCAGGTCCGGGAAGAAATCCTCCACTTCATACGCTCCGTCTATGACGCGGGACTTCCTGCACCGGTCTCCATAGCACTGCCTCATGTCTTCTTCGGAGGCTCCCTCCACAATGAAGTCGGCCATCACGGGCCTTTCTGAAGTGTAAAAAGCCATCCACTGAGCTCTCGTTCCTATGATCTGGCCGGCGCGGATTCCCGTCAGGTTCTCGAAAGCCCTGTTGCAATGGACCATGGTGTGGTCGGCGTTGATGACAAAGGTGGGGATGGAGGTTCCGTGAACCATTTGAGAGAGTCTCTTCTCGCTCTCCAGGAGAGCCGCTTCCATCTCTCTGTTTTCCGTGATGTCCTGCAGGGTTTCGATGGCGCCGATGAGGTTCGCTTCCGCATCCCGAAGCGGCGCCGCCGTAATGAACAGCCACTTGCCTTTTTCTCCCATCCTTGGGAAAAAGGCCTCGGCTTCGTAAGCTCCTTTGATGACCTTGGACTTTCGACATTTCCTGCCGTAATACCAGACCATTTCTTCTTCAGGAGCCTGGTCCACAATGAAGTCGGCCATGTACGGCCGGGCCGTGGCGGCGGCATCCAACCACTCTTTGCTCCCGAGGATCTGATCGGCTGAAACTCCAATGAGGTTCTCAAACGCCTTGTTGCAGTAAGTGATGGTGTGATCCATGTTGATGACGAAGGTGGGGATGGGGCTTCCCTGGATCATTTGGGGCAAAAATCGCTCTTTTTCTCTAAGGGCCTGTTCTGCGACTCTGGCTCTGGCCGCCTCTTTTTCAAGCTCATGGATTCTTCTTTCCAGTTCCTCATAGGTCGGCTTGATGGCCATGAAGAAAAACCTCCGAGTCCGATAAATAGATCAAGCTTCGTACGGCGCAAAAAATAAATATATTACAGGAGGATCGAAATCTCAATCCCCAATCGGCGGGAAACCCAGCGTGGGACTGATGACAGCTTTTCTTGCCTCAGAGGTGGACAAGATTTGCCTCTTGAATCCGAAGCGTCACTTGGTGTTATAATGGATACGCATTACTGAGGGGATAGGGCCACATGATATCGAGAGAGACTGACAGGATGCTCATTGGATTGGCGAAGATCGAGACAGGGCTCTCCAGGATCTATGAGAAGCTCTCAGGAAAACCCAATTTCAGACCACAGGTGAAAAGTTTCTGGTCGGAGCTGGCAAAAGAGGAGATGGTCCACGCGCAGGTCTTCAACAAGATCCGTGAAAGAGTGGTTTCAGATGACTCCTTTCAGTTTCACGTGG
>JGI26437J51864_10000381_pt1 | contig 12060 bp, 11 predicted proteins | sample FrelakmetLWP11LW_FD_51864 | JGI IMG/M metagenome (IMG submission 51864)
AGCAACCGGCCAAGGGTATGCGGTTCTCAACGGCAGATACATCTTCTTCGGCCTGTACGGCACCGATGAAGCCACAAGGGAGTATCACAAAACCATTGCCGAGTGGCTTGCCAACGGCCGCCTGCCGGAACAATCCCGCAGGGTATAGATTTCGGATGCATGATAACGCTCCTGCCAACTGGTTTTTTTCATTTCCATTATCATAAGTGTTTTTTTTCTAAAACTGTCTTTTTGCGGCCTTCAATATTGTTTGCTGAATCGTTTCCAATGACGGAACTACCGCTTGTTCCAGCCGCTTTGAAACCGGCGGAGGAATATCCAGCCCTGACAGAGCAATGATGGGACCATCCAGATAGTCAAAAAATGCGAGTTGACTGTGTTCCGCTATTCTGGAGCCAATTGAAAGCCCTTTCGGTGATTGTTCGACAATCACCATCATTTTCGTTTTGTCGAAGGATTTCTCGATCGTCTCATAGTCAATATCCCGAGGACTAATGGTCCGCAGATCAATCAGTTCAACGCTGACGCCCTGTTTTTCCAGACTTTCTGCTGCCTTTTTGCATTCATAGATCATACTGGAATAGCTCAGAACTGTCACATCGCGACCTTGTTTTATGACCTTTGCCTTCCCCAGAGGAACAAAATAATCCAGATTATTCGTCGGAACATCAAACTTGACTGGGTAAAGCTGGTGGTGTTCAACCATCAAAACAGGATTTTTACTGGTCATCGCCGAATTGAAAAGCCCGATATAATCAAAGGCGCTGGAAGGCGCAACCACCGTCCAGCCGCTGAATAATGAAAAGATGCCGACCGGATCCATTGAATGCTGGCCGCCATAGCCACAGCCAATCGCGATTCTGGTTCTGATAACAACCGGCATATCGGTGGAATTGCCATAAATATGACGCAGTTTACCGATTTGGTTAAAAAGCTGATCTGCAGCAACAAGGGCAAAATCCGGAAACATAATTTCCACAATGGGCCGCAGCCCGCTCATTGCCGCACCGCCAGCAAGCCCCACAAACCCCGCCTCCGAAATGGGTGTATTCAGGACTCGGTCAGGATATTTTGCGGGCAAGTTTTTAGTGGCCCCATACGGGCCGCCCCCAAAATTGGCGATCTCTTCACCCACGACAAAGACACGGTCATCCTTTTGAAGCCAGCAACCTGTAACTGAGGAGATGGCCTCTACATAGGTCTTTTGTTCAAATTCGGAAAAGTCCTCTTTCTCGTTGAATGTGATACCGTCAAATTCCTTTCCATTACTTCGCAGCCCTTTTTCAACCGTTTCAATATCCGGCCAGAGATTCTCTTTAACGAGCAATTTATTGTCTTTTTGAGTGGTACAAAAATCTAATGCTGTTTGAACAGCATTCACGGCTTTTTGCTTTAACTGCTCTACCTGAGCTTGTGAAAATAATCGCAGCTCAATCAGCTTTTGTGGGAACATCACAGTGGGGTCAAGACATTGCCAGTTTGACTCTTCATCCTTACCGCGATAGCCGAAATTACTGCCGGGAATAGGGCCGGCATGATGGAAATAACGATAACATTTGGCCTCAATCAAAGTCGCGCCATTCCCCTCGCGTGCCGTTTGAGCGGCTTTTTGTAACCCCAAATGAACCGAAACAGGGTCCATGCCGTCAACGATAATCCCCTTGATCCCGTAGGCAATCGCTTTTATAGCTAGATCGCTTGTGGCGGTCGAATCTTTAATGGGCGTGGCCACTGCATAAAGATTATTCTCGATAAAATAGATAATCGGCAGTTTCCATATCCCGGCCAGATTTAACGCTTCATGGAACGCGCCCTGATTGACCGCCCCATCGCCAAGAAATGAGACGACAACTTCTTTGTTTTTATTGTATTTGGCTACAAATGCCGCGCCTGTCGCCAAAGGTGCGCCGCCGGCAACAATAGCATTGGTTCCAATTACGCCGATTTTTTCGTTACGAAGGTGCATCGACCCCCCGCGACCCCCACAGCAACCAATCGAAAGTCCCATGATTTCACCCATCAGATTGCTTATCTCGGTTTGAAGGATGTCTGGAATATTCTGCTGAAGCGCATGAAAACCATCATTAGCATAATAATTTACCGCTTTTGACAGGTAATGATGATGGGCACGATGGGTGGAAGATATTTTGTCGGATATATTCAACGCTGACATCGCGCCTGCCGCACAAGCCTCCTGACCAATGCTGGTATGAACCGGCCCATGAACGCATCCTTCAGACCAGAGTTTCAATAATGTTTGCTCGAATTCTCTGATGAGGAATATTTCAAATGCAATACTTGCCAGCTTTTCCGATGAAAACTGCTGATAATCAGCGTCTTCGGCCAATATCTTTGTAATCTCAAAAGACGTGTCTGCCTGAGTGATTCGCATAGTGTTACCTGTACTGAATATAGACGACTTTATGTTCCGTGAAGAATTCCACGCCAGTATCTCCTGCTTCTGGAAGTCCGCATCCCGAAAGTTTTACTCCACCAAAACTGAGTTGCGGTTCCTTAAATGCTGTTGGAATATTGACATGGGTCAGGCCGACATCCGTTTTTTCAACAAATGTCAAGGCCTTTTGCAGATCATTGGTATAAATAGAAGAAGAAAGGCCAAATCGAACATGATTAGCCATCTCAATCGCCCGATTAAAATCCTTTGCTTTTATGACCGAAAGAACAGGGCCGAAGATTTCTTCCTGAGCGATAAACATATCCGGACTGACATCCGTGAAAATCGTCGGTTCAATGAAACAACCCTTAGCAAAATCCCCTGCTATTATTTGATGACCCCCGATTAAAAGAGCGGCCCCTTCGGCTTTTCCTTTTTCGATGCCGGCTAAAATATTTTGCATCTGGGTTTTTCCGCAAACAGGTCCCATGTTCGTTTGAGGGTCTGTTCCTCTGCCAACTTTGATCTTTTTCACTCGCTGTAAAAGCAATTCGATAAAATCATCATAGATTTTTTCTTCCACAATCGCCCGGCTGGTGGATGTACACCATTGTCCGGCACAGGCATACGCCGCCAACGCCGACGCATCAGCCGCTTTTTCAAGGTCGGCATCCGCTAGAATAACGATTGGATTTTTACCGCCCATCTCAAGCTGAGTACGAGTTAAATTATCCGCCGCGACTTTGTGAATCCCCATGCCAACTTCTGTTGAGCCGGTAAACGTAACGGCCTTAATTGTCCTATTTTTGACTAAGGCATCCCCAATTACAGCGCCGCTGCCAGTCAGAAAATTCAGTACACCGGGCGGCAAGCCGGCCTCATCAAAAAGCTTGACAAATTCAGCCCCCACACCGGGCGTTAAATTGGCGGGCTTAAAAATACAGGTATTACCCATAATCAAGGCAGGAGTAATCTTTCGTGAAGCCACATTAAACGGGAAATTCCAGGGCGTAATTGCCGCAATAACCCCTAAGGGAACTCGAAAGTCATAGGCGAATACACCCTCACGGGCCGTCGGCATATTTTTACCGCCCAACCGGAGGCCTTCATTGATTTGATAATCCATCTCACGAATGGTAAAAGCAACTTCCGATTTGGACTCTGCAAGTGTTTTACCATTTTCGGCGGTAATGGCTTCGGCAATGCAACCTGCTCTGTCCTGCATCAATACAATCGCTTTACGAAGATACTCGCCTCGCTGATAAACTGTTAATTGACGCCAGCTTTCAAAGGCTTTCTGAGCCGTTTCAATTGCGTAATTCACATCCTCCATTGTAGATTTCGGCCATGTGCCTGTAACCTGAGTCAAATCCGCAGGGTTGCGATGCTCATAAACTAACTCACCCTGAGAGGACTTCCATTTACCGTTGATATAATTTTTTCCTGTCATCTTTTTCCTTAAATTAATGATAAACACTACTGTGCTTTCCCGAATACTTCTGTAACAATATCATCACGGTTTAAACTTGAAATCTCGATAACAAATATCGTGCCTTTTTGAAATGAACAAAAATTATTGCCATCTCTTCTATCGGGAGCATGTGTTTCCAGTTCCACAAACCCCCTCTTCCTTCCACAAAAAATCTGTGCCCCGAGGTATTTTTCAGCAAACTTCCACGCAGTATCAACTCTAGTCATTAACCTGTCCTTATTCAATATTCTTAATAATGATGACGGCCAGTCATTTAGTTTTCGGACATGAAAAATCCATGCATGAAAATCTCACACCGATAACAGCAAAATCACTTCCATATCTCTCCTCTAAAATCATCTCCAAACCACGCGTACCTTATAATTTTTCAGCATCTTCAAATTGACTGAGCAATAGTAAGTCTTCTTTGGCCATCTTAAGATGCCGGTGCATTTCCTGAGATGCCCGATCCGGATCTCTTTCATTAATTGCACAAAGAATCGCCTTGTGGGCTGTTACGGCTCTATTAATACCTTTTTTTTGTATCGTTTTAAAACGAGATTCTTTTAGAAGCTCAGAAAGAGGTTCCAACATTATCTGAATAACCCTGTTGCCAGCCGCTTCAATCAATATTTCGTGGAATTCAAAATCCTTTGCCACACATAATTGTATATTATCCGGGTCTTGTTCTAACCGCTTGATTGATTCTCTCATCCTCGATATCTGCTCATTCGTCACTCGTGAAGCCGCTAATCTTGCGATCTGACATTCTAATATCTGCCTTGCTTCAACTAATTCTATAAATACATTCTCTTTTCTCCTCAATATCAGGCTTATCGCTTCTGATGCAGCTGAAGTTGTCGGTTTTGCAACCCGAGGCTTTCTGCCACGAGTAATTTCAATAAGCCCCTTAACCTGGGCAACTCTTAACGCCTCCCGTAAACTAAAGCGACTCACTCCAAGCTGTTGGGCAAATTCTCTTTCCGGAGGCAATTCCATTCCGACCTTTAATTGACCTCCGACGATATATTCCTGAATCAGATCTGAAACAAGACTTATTTTGTCGGTATATTGTATTTTTTTTAATTTTATTCTTTTATTTAACATGATAATAGGGTAAGATATTAAGATATCTTTGTCAAAGGAATTTTTTATGAAAGTACGTTTTCCATATAAAAANGTAGAAGGTTTTGAAATATCTAATAATTTCAATNCCCANTTTTTTGACTTGCCTGACATCAAAACAGGTCTTTCCGGCTCTGAAATTGTCCAACAGGCGATTGACCAACCGATAAAATCAAAAAGGCTGCGTGAACTCGCTAAAGGTAAGCAAAAAATATTGATTGTTACCGATGACATTCACCGGCCGACGCCTGTTTTTGATTTTATCAGAACGGTCCTCGACGAACTGTATAAGGCCGAAATAAAAGAGGAAAACATCGAATTTATGATGGCCCTCGGCACCCACAGGCCAATGACAAAGAAGGAAATGGGTCAAAAACTTGGGGCAGATATTGCAGATCGATTCAAAGTACACAATCATGAATGGGACAATCCAAATGCCTTGGAATTCATGGGTAACACAGACCAAGGTGTACCGGTCTGGATAAACAAAAAAGTCAAAGAAGCTGATCTTGTCATCGGTATTGGTGCCATTATGCCGATTGAAGTTTGCGGTTTTACCGGCGGGGGAAAAATACTGGTACCCGGCGTTTGTGGTGAAATAACGAATAGCGAGATGCACTGGACACGAGTGGATGTGCCTCATGATGAAGTCCTTGGCAAAGCAGAAAATCCCATACGGGAATCTATCGATACGCTTGCACGAAAAGCAGGCCTGGATTTCATAGTCAATGTGATTTTGAATGCTGAGCAGCAAATTGTAAAAGCCGTCGCCGGCGACATGGTTCATGCCCATAGGGCCGGCTGTAAGTTAGCCATAGATGTTTATGGCGTTGAATTTGACAAAGAATATGACATTGTAATAGCCGATGGCTATCCCTTTGATATTGAATTCTGGCAGGTTAATAAAGCGTTAGACACCGCCGGTATTGTTGTTAAAAAAGGTGGAGTTGTAATTCTGGTATCACCCTGCTACGAAGGTTTCAGTCAAACGCATAACGAAATACTTGAATTTGGATATCTTCCTATTGATGACATTAAACACCTTGTAAATAGCGGAAAAATACCACACAAAGTTGTCGGTGTCCATATGATACAAGTAAGTACAGTCGCCATTGAAAAAGCAAGAGCAATCCTTGTTTCATCGGGAATTTCAAAAACAGATGCCATCAAAGCCGGCCTTCTGTGGGCACAAACACCGCAAAAAGCATTTGATATGGCATTAACGCTCGTTGGCAAAAATCCTTCGATTGCCGTTTTGAAAAATGCCGCAAGAATGCTTGCTGTGATAAAGAATTAATAACCAGAGAATAATTTATTAAACATATATGTTTGTAAACTTTCGCATTTTTGATAATGTTTTAAGGAGCTGGAGCTATGGCCCAACCCTCAGGCCTGCCACAGTTATGGGATCAAGGGGCACACGCTGTACATAAGTGCTCAATAAATCACGCTCTCACTAATAATGGAGATATCCAACAATGAAAGCATTAATGAAAACCGCCTGCGGGAAAGGTAATATTGAAATTAAAGACATTCCAGTGCCGAATGTTGGCAATGGTGAAGTTTTAATAAAGGTACATACTGCAGGCATTTGCGCGACTGATGTGCATATTGAGCATGATCGGTTTCCCAATTCGCCGCCTTTTGTTTTAGGCCATGAATTCAGCGGCATCATTGAAGAAATTGGTTTTGAAGTCAAAAATTTAAAAAAAGGCGACAGAGTCGTTTCTGCGAACAATCCATTTGCCTGTGGGAAATGTGGTATTTGCGTCTCCGGCAATCCGAATCTGTGTCCTGAAAAACGAGCGATGGGTATCCATTCAGATGGCTGCTTTGCTGAATATGTTAAACTGCCATCGACTTTAATTCATGTGATTCCTGAAAATGTTTCATTTCAGGAAGCCGCCTTGATGGAGCCTTTGGCAGTTGCCACCCATGCCGTTTCTAACAGGTGCGGTATTAATGACGGTGATTCGGTCGTGGTCTTTGGTGCGGGCGCAATAGGGTTGTTAGCGGCTCAGGTAGCCCGGGCTGAGGGAGCAAAAAATGTGCTGTTAGTTGGAACCTCAAAGGACGAGCAAACAAGATTTAAGTGCGCATGTAAACTCGAAATAGAAACACTTAACATTGAAAAAGAGAATCTTGGTGAAAAGCTGCGTCACTTAACAGGTGGCACAAATGTAGAAGTGGTTATTGAAGCGTCTGGAAGCGCAGCCGCAGTACGAACAGGAATTGATTTACTCAAAAGAACGGGGCGAATGGCAATTTCCGGTATTACCGGAAAAACCGAAATTCCTATAAACTGGGACAGCTTAATTTCGAAAGGCGCAACATTGTATTTTTGCTACAGTTCAATTAACGCGGATTGGAAAAAAGGCCTAAGCTATCTTGCAGATAAAAAAATCTCAACTTTACCCCTAATAACTCATCACTTTACACTTCAGCAATGGGAGCAGGCTTTCAGGACTCTTGAGACTCTTGAAGCAATCCGGCCAGTATTTAAAATTGGAGCGGAATTATGAATAAAGATCTTGTTAGAATTAATAGCTTAAGAACCCTTATAGAATCAAAGAAACTTGATGCTCTTATTTTTTTCCATCCTGAAAATATCTTGCTCTCTACCGCAATGCTGCCCGGAGCGCCTTTTACGATCTCGATTATCACTAAAACCGGAAACGTAATAGTTGTATGCCCCTGGTGGAGAAAAGAGGAGGTCGCATCACAATCATGGGCAGATAAAATTGTAACATTCAATTGGCTGAAAGATTTAAATGGCGCTGACCCCGTCAAAGAAATTTATAATGAACTTACAAAACTGCGTAATACTCAAAAAATACAAAAAATTGGTTATGACGCAGACCTTGGCTGCCTCATGCCCTCTTATACCCCATCTAGCCATTTCACTTATACCGTGCTAAAATCAGGTCTTGTGGAAACATTTAATAATGTGATGGACGTCAGCCCTGATATACATAAACTTCGGGCTATCAAAACAGATTGTGAAATAAAAAAAATAAAAAAAGCCAATCTTGTTGCTAAAGAAAGCGCCAAAGCTTTCTACAGATACGCAAAAGAGGGTGTCCGTGAAGTAGATGTTGCCGCGGAAATCCTTAAATCCGTTCAGATGCAGACTGGCATCAATGGGGTCCGGTATACTTATTGTGACCCGCCGCAAATCACATCCGGAGTTAAAAGAACATTTAAGGCCAATCCGATTACCTGTCCGGCAACCAATAAAAAATTGAAAAAAGGTGAATTGGTCATGCTTGAACTCGGAGGATGCGCCGATGGGTACTGGTTCGATCTCACAAGAACCCTGGTAGTTGGCGGTAAACCCAAACCTATCCAAATGGATATGGCGTATGCTATAAAATCCGCATCGCAGGCTGCCTATGATGCCTACAAAAATGGACAGCGCACCGGCTCTGAACTCACAAAGGCTGCCTTTGCGGTACTAAAGAAAAAAGGCTTTGGAAAAGGTATTATGCACGGCATTGGTCATGGTGTTGGGTTCGGATATCATGAAGCTACCCCGGGTATTGGACCCGGCAGTGAAGACGTTATCCAGACAGGGATGATTACGTCTATGGAACCGGGGCTATATTTGCCCGAAATCGGTGGAATACGAATAGAAGAAAATGTGCTCTGGGGAAATAACTCGGTTACAATTCTTTCTGATTTTCATAATGATTTAGGAAATTGGCACCACTAAAAATTAAAAGAAAGGTTCAGAAATGAGATTAAAAGACAAAGTTACAGTTGTTACAGGCTCCGGTGCCGGCATCGGAAAAAGTATTATTGAAATTTTCGCAAAAGAAGGCGCAAAGGTTGTAGGCGCTTCACGCAGAAGCGCTAATGGCCAACCTGTGATTGATGAAATCATTGCTCAAGGAGGACAGGGCGTTTTTGTTCAGTGCGATGTTTCCAGAGAAGACGATGTAAAAAGATTGATCGATAAAGCCATAGAAAAATATGGCCAAATCGACGTGCTGGTGAACAACGCCGGTGTGAATTTTGTAAAAGCGTTTGATCAGATGGAAACGGCTGATTGGGACAGGGTAATCAACACGGATTTACGAGGAGCCTATTTGTGCTCGAGGTATGCGATTAACCATATGCTAAAAGCCGGATCTGGTTCGATAATTAACATCGGCACAGTTCACTCAATGCAGTGTATGCCTGGGGCTGCGCCCTATGACGCAGCCAAATGGGGAATGGTTGGTTTGACTAAATCGATGGCTGTCGAGTTTGCCTCAAGAAATATCCGTGTTAATGTGTTATCACCGGGCCTGATCGATACCCAAATATGGACAGACATCAAAAATGCCGCTCCTGACCTAAATACGTGTCTGACATTCTGGAAGTCCAATATTCCCGCCGGAAGGGTAGGAACGCCCAAAGAGGTCGCGTATGCGGCGGTGTTTCTGGCAAGCGATGAGGCGTCATATGTCACCGGTGCCAATTTACTTGTCGATGGCGGCATGACAAGCCAGCTGATCAGTGCAGAACCTTATGATTCTAAAAGTCTCGAAGGCGGCGAACGTAAGGAAAGTTAAGATGAGGAACTAAAAAATGACAATAATATCTAAAGATGAGTTTCAGGGGCTGACTAGGATTACCGTTGAAAACGAAAAAATTAGATTTGCGATACTTCCTCAAGTCGGCGGAAAGATGATTTCTCTGGTTCTTAAAGATACAGACAGAGAATATATTTCTGTAAGTGACAGGGGATTTAAAAGACCTGCATATGAAACTAATTATGCTGACTTGGATGTCAGCGGATTTGATGAATGTTTTCCGGCTATCGCCGAAGGCTTTTATCCTGAATGGCCCTGGAAAGGAACTGTAATTCCTGATCATGGTGAGATTTTTACCTTGCCTTGGGATATTGAAATCAAAAAAGATCGATTAATCATGACTGTTTACGGCGTCAGGTTTCCATACAGGTTCGTTAAAGTTATGTCGTTAGAGAAAAATACCGTAAAAATCAGCTATGAACTTGAGAATCTTTCCCCTTGTGAATTTAAGTATATCTGGTCAGCCCACCCTTTATTTGCGGTTAATGAAGGTACCAAAATTCTTTTGCCCGGGACTCCCAATATACGAACAGACTTTTCTAAATACGAAAGATTCGGTAAACATCTTTATGAGACAATCTGGCCTCACGCTCGGCAGGCAGATGGCCAAAATGTTGACTTGAGTATAATAAGATCAGCAAAAGAAGATGCCGCTACAAAAGTTTTTACTACGAAACTCGACGAGGGCTTCTGCGGTTTTGAGGATACTAAAACTGGTGATTTTCTGACAATGACTTTTCCTGTGGATAAAGTTCCTTATGTTGGCATTTGGATTAATGAAGGTGGTTTTTTTAAAGGTAAAGGTAGTTTCAACGTAGCCATTGAGCCATGCACAGGCTGCCCGGACAAACTCGAAACAGCTATCCAGAGAGGCGAGCATGCCCTGATTAAAGGTGGCGCGACAAATACTTGGTCGCTTGATATAACAGTCGGACAAAAGTAAGAACTTAAATTGAAAAGTAATCCGTTTTTTTAATTTCGTTAAGGAGAGGTTACTATGGAAATGTTTTTAGGNACATTGTTGGTTATGACAGGTGGTTTGGTCATGGGCAGTCTCGGCTGGCCGATGAAACTTATGAAGAAGTTCCAGTTTGAACACTGGTGGTTTGTTGGTATGCTGTTCGGATTATTCCTTATACCATGGTTTATTACACTTACAATGTGTCCCAATGCCTTCCGGGCGTATGCAAGTGTTGAACCTTCTGTTTTACTTAAATCCAACCTGTTTTCATTGTGTTGGGGAATTGCTAATGTATTATTGGGAATTTGTTTCGTACGAATCGGTATCGCCCTGAGCTTTGCTATTCTCACCGGTGTTGGTGTATCATTGGGTGTAACAATTCCTATGGTCGTTAAAGGATCAGGCTTGTTCAGTACCGCTGCCGACTTGATATCTCCTGCGGGCAAAATGATTCTGGCTGGAGTTGCTGTTATGATGGTTGGCATAGTATTTGTCGCTTTTGCAGGATTCGGCAGAGATCGCATGTTGAAAAATACCGGTAACAAGCCGGGTGGTTTTTGGGGCGGCTTGATTATGTGTATCATTGCAGGGATCTTGTCCTGCGGCATAAGCTTTGCATTTGTGTATAGTCAGGGACCGATTGTCCAAGCAATGAAAGCACAAGGCGCAAGTGACATACCTGCAAATATCTCAGTATGGGCAGTGGGGCTGCTTGCCGGTGGATTGGTCAATATTATGTACCCCGCTTTTCTGTTAACCAAAAATAAGTCTTGGTCGCTTTTCAGGCAAAGCGGCAAAGAAGTTGCGTTATCTCTGGTCATCGGGATAAACTTTATCACTGCTGTGACTATCATGGGCAAAGGAATGCTTCTAATTGGAGCTTTCGGCGCTTCGGTTGGCTTTGGTGTATATCAGGCTATGCAGATATTGGGTGGACAGGCCGCAGGATTTATCAGTGGTGAATGGAAAGGTGTTCACGGCAAACCCCTTAAGCAAATGTGTATTGGCATAATAATATTAATTATAGCTGCTCTTGTAATGGCTTATGGTAACAGTCTACCAAAAGTATAAAGAACTGAGTCTCATGGATGAAAGGGCTTGTCCTACGCAAAAATTAATCTGACGGCCAAATTAAGTGATTTCTGAAGATGCGATAGGTTGATTTTGCTCTTTGACAATAGAAGATTGGTGGATTTGGGACGGACTTAACCGATCTGAAAGCCAGATTTGAGGCGGTTTTCTGACTTCGGCGCAGACTGCAACTGTGTCGACTGAACTCAAGTCACACTTTAGGCTACGCGGGAATAGATGTGATGCAGGCCGCCGAGGATGGGCTTGCTGACGATTTTGCCGTGGGTTTGTACCGGCCATGGAACAGGCGCGTCTTTATTCAGCGACATGTGTGTGCGAGCGATGTTGTAATAGTTGTCGTGGGACCCAGTGAGTATGGCTCGCAGGTTTACTATCCGGCTGGGTTGTATTATCCGGACACATAAACTCCACAAGACGGTCTATGTCAATACCCTTTCTA
>JGI26437J51864_10000385_pt1 | contig 11984 bp, 10 predicted proteins | sample FrelakmetLWP11LW_FD_51864 | JGI IMG/M metagenome (IMG submission 51864)
AGAGCCNTCCTGCTGGCCTTCTGATGCAGTTCGGGGAAACGTCCCTGGCGTTGAGCGGCTCGCCGGCCTCCGCCTTGCGCCGTATCTCCTGGAGCAGCGTCTCACGCGTCCAAGGTTTGCGGAAACGACGAATGGCCGCCGGGTCCAACCCCGCCGCCTCCAAAGCGCTGTCCCAATTGCCGAACAGCGCTACACCCGCGCGCGAGACGGAGTTTCTCCCCACGGCCGCGTGGTTGACCGCGCCGCCCCGGGCACAGATCGACTGGATCGTTTGGATGACCAGCTCCTTCGTCCACCTGGGAACGCGCTTGGTCCAGCGCGCCGGGTCAATTCCAGCCGCTTTCAGAGCCGCTGCCCAGGAGCCGAACCAGTGTCTTGCTGCAGCCGCAAAGCCCGAGTCCTCCCTTGCGACGTCGGCAGCGTAGAGCGGGCGTCTTTCCGCTTCCATTTGCAGAAGATGCCGGATGATGGCCTCGCGGCCCCAGCGGCGATGGCAAGCGCACGATACCGGACCTGTATCCCGAGTTGTTCAAAGAACCTCTGACGCCGAAGAAAGACGAATGCTGCGAGATGGCGGGATGGGACCCTGAGCGGTATCCAGAGAAGAATGGTCATTGGTTCGAGCGACAGATTGGCAAGGCGATGGCGGAGGGCCGGCGCGTGTTGGCCCCGAATGGCATCGGGACGGTAGTCTTCGCGCACAAGTCAACAAGCGGCTGGGAGGCCGTGCTTCAAGCGTTGATCGACGCCGGGTGGACGGTTACCGCGTCCTGGCCAATCGACACGGAGATGGGATCACGACTACGCGCGATTAACTCGGCGGTACTAGCCTCGTCAATTCACCTCGTCTGTCGCCCAAGAGAAAACCCCGATGGCTCGTTGCGGGCAACGGAAGTTGGCGACTGGCGTGAGGTGCTGGCGGAACTGCCGAAGCGTATGCACGAATGGATGCCGCGACTGTCGGAAGAAGGGATCGTCGGTGCGGATGCGATTTTCGCGTGCCTAGGGCCAGCCCTTGAAGTCTTTTCTCGCTACTCGCGTGTCGAGAAGGCGAGTGGGGAGCAGGTGAGCCTTCGCGATTATCTGGAGCAGGTGTGGGCGGCGGTGTCGCAGGAAGCGCTGCACATGGTATTCGAGGGAGCCGACGCGAGTGGTTTTGAGGAAGATGCCCGGCTTACGGCGATGTGGCTATGGACCCTAAGTACAGGGAATGGCCAGTCCGCGGCCGGCGATGCAACCGATGAGGGCGGTGGCGATGCGGACGACGAGGACGGTGGCGGCGGCAGGGCCGTCGGCGGGGGTTACACACTGGAATACGACGCAGCCCGGAAGATTGCTCAGGGCTTGGGCGCGCATTTGGAGGCCCTTGCTTCCGTTGTGGAGATCAAGGGCGAGACTGCTCGTCTCCTGCCTGTGACGGAACGAACAAAGGCTCTCTTTGGAAAGGATGAGGCAGACGCCCCGGTAGGCCGCAAGAAGAAGACGAAGCAGATGATGTTGGCTTTCGCGGAGGAGCTGCAGCAGGCCGAAGCCATCGACGGCGAGAAAGACGAACTGCACATCGACGAATGCCAGAGGCGGCAACTCGGCGAGTTCGTCAAGCGCACGGCGCGGGACGTGAAGGAGTCAGTCTGGCGCAGCTACAAGTGCCTGCTGCTGCTGGGCAAGGACAACGAGATGCGGAAGGTGGACCTCGGTTTGGTCAACTCCAGCCAAGCCGCCACGCTGGTCGAGGTGATCCTCAAGCGGCTCCGCGAGGACGGGGACATCGAAAAGAGCATCAGTCCCAACTTCCTAGCCCGCAAATGGCCGGGCTTCAAGGAGTGGAGCACAAAGGCGGTTCGGGACGCATTCTTCGCGTCGCCGGAGTTCCCCCGGCTGCTCAACGCCGACGGTGTGAAGGAAACCATTGCCCGCGGTGTGAGTCAGAACATCCTCGCCTACGTGGGGAAGCGGCCTGACGGTCACTACGACCCGTTCATCTTTGAGCGGGAGATGTCGCTCCAGGAAGTCGAGATTTCCGACGACGTGTTCATCCTGACGGCGGAAGAAGCCAAAAAGCACATCGAGCCGCCGAAGCTGACCGCCGTGACCATCACGCCGCAGGAAGCGCGCGTGAAGCCGGGTGCGCATGTCACCTTCCAGGCCCGTGGTGCCGATCAGCATGGCCGGCCGATCGCGTTGCCAAGCGTGTCTTGGTCCGCGAAGGGCGGCGCTATCGACGACAAGGGCGCTTACAAGGCCGACAAAGAAGAAGGCGAGTTTCTGGTTGAGGCGACGGCCGGTGGGCTGACGGCGCAGGCGAGAGTCACGGTCACGAAGGAAGACGCCCCGCCGCCTCCCCCTCCGCCAAAGCCCGAAGCCAAGACGATGCGGTGGACGGGCGACGTGCCTGCTCAGAAATGGATGAACTTCTACACGAAGGTACTGGCTAAGTTCGCCACTAGCGGCAAGCTCAAGCTCAACGTCAGCTTTGAGATAACGCCAGATGGCGGTTTGCCGCCGCACCGGGTCGATGAGACCAAGGCGACCTTGCGCGAACTGGGCCTTGACGACGAGGTACAGGCTGGCGGATGAGCCCTGGCCGGCCGTGGTGAAACCGTATGGGACACATCCGAATCGGCACGCTGCCTGACACGCCGCGTTGGCGCGCGGTCGTTGGTCTGCTCACCGATGAACAGGTGGGCACGGGGGCTGTTGCCAGCGCGACGATGGACGCCGCGGGTCCGCCTGTACCTGTGGGGCCAGCCAGAGGGCACCATAGGGGCGAGCACAAATGCCGCCGAGCGCAGTCTCAGGTGTCAGACGTGGCCTTGCGCCGCTGGCTTGGAAGCGCAGCCAAGGCCACCCAACCCGCAATTTCCTCAGTCCTTCGCATCCCCGCTGCGGTCCAGTTCACCAAACGGCCGGCCAATGGCGTCGTTGTCGCCCAAGGCTGCAAACAGCAGGGCAATTGCCGTCTGGCCGCAGAAGTCGATGGTGGGCGGGCCTGTGATCGGGCCCAGCATACGGGCAACGTAGTGCTCCACCTCCGGGGCCTGGCGCGTCGCGTCCGGTCCGTCGGCTGTCCAGCCTTTGCCCCCGGCCGCCCGGTTGATCAGGCTTCCGCTTGTCAGATGGCTGAACAGGGCGGCCAGGCCCATACAGCAGCGCCAATCGCCGCGCCACCATGTGCTCGTGATAAGCACGCCGGCGCGGTCACGCCGGGCCAGGGCAAGCACCCACGGCGGCTTGTCGATGCACAGGGCCTTCACCAGTTCGGGCGCTGTGGCGAACCCAAGCGGCAGTTTCTCAAGGGTGGAGTGGACCTCATGCACATCCCCGACCTGCGACGGCAGTCGTTGCCGCTTCACGTTCATGGCAATCGCCGCCTGGGCCCGTATGGCAAGCCCGATGGACGTGATGATGGGCTGGGTGTCCTTCCATCGATAGCGCAGGCCGGACGGCGCTCTGGCCGCGATGAAGAGTCCGGCCTCCGACCGTGCGAACAGTTCAAGGGTGATTTCGGTGGCTTGCATCTGGGCCTCCCTGGGCTGCGTCTCTCTTTCCCCCGGCGGCCGCGCGGAGGATCAGCCGGTAAACATGACGGTTGGGCACGTAGTCTTGGAAAAACCGCCGATCATCATCGCCCAATGCCCGACACAGGGCGGCCGCCACTGCGGGGCTGCGGCTCATGCCGGCCTCGCAATGGACAACGATCGCGCGGATGTCTGCCCGGTGTTTCAGTACGAACCCCCAGATGGCCTGCGCGTCGTCGGCCGTCATAAGCCGAATCTCGGGTGGGGTGCGGAACCGGGATGAGGGCTCCGCATCATGGAAGGCCACTTGGAGAACACCGCGGCACAGACGGTTGGCGCGTATTGCCGGCGGTCGCGACCGCGGATCGCTGATCGAGATGATGATATGGGACACGTCCAGGCCCATGGCTGCGCCGTCTTTGATTCCCTGCCGGTCGGTCACCACGAAATTCATGTTCACAAAGGAATATACCCCCGGCGCGCGGTTTTGCTCCCAAACTGACGACTGTATGTCAGGGTCCCCAGATGTTGGAGCTGGCGCGGTCCAGTCGGATAGCCATCGGGCGGACACCGGTCCCGCCAGACCGCCAGCCGGGCCCGGCGCTGCTGGCGGTCTGATCGTTGAGGTATACGCCAACGCGATGTAGGCTTGGCGAGTAATTTGCAGGGGTATCCTGCTACGTAAAGGGACAAATTATGGGTGAAAACAGCCAGCGTGCGTTGTGCGGCGCTCTTGCGATTCTCTTCTTGTCCGCGGCTACGCGGCCAGCATGGGCAAAGTTTGGTCCGGCCACACTGCCAACGTCGTTGACGGAGGTGCGGGCGGCTGCTGACAAGGGAGACCCGGCAGCCCAGTGTCACTTGGGTGCGATGTACGCGGAAGGTCGCGGCGTTCCAAGGGACGACAAGCTCGCCGTGGAGTGGTTCCGTAAGGCCGCTGATCAGGGCGAGGCAACGGCTCAGTGTTGCTTGGGTGCGATGTACGCGGAGGGTCGCGGTGTTCCAAAGGACGAAAAACTGGCGGTGGAATGGTTCCGTAAGGCCGCCGATCAGGGCGAGGCCAGAGCTCAGTGTTGCTTGGGCGCGATGTACGCGGAAGGTCGCGGGGTTCCAAAGGACAACAAGCTGGCCGTGGAATGGTACCGCAAGGCCGCCGACCAGGGCGAGGCCAAGGCTCAGTACATCTTGGGGTGGATGTACGCGGAAGGTCGCGGCGCTCCGAAGGACCAGAAGCTGGCCGTGACGTGGTACCGCAAGGCCGCTGATCAGGGCGAGGCTAAGGCCCAGCTTAACCTGGGTGTGATGTACGCGAAGGGTAACGGGGTTCCCAAGGACGACAAGCTGGCCGTGGAGTGGTACCGCAAGGCCGCCGACCAGGGCGACGCCAAGGCGCAGCTTAATTTGGGTGTGATGTACGCGGAAGGTCGCGGCGTTCCCAAGGACGACAAGCTGGCGGCGGATTGGTTCCGTAAGGCCGCCGATCAGGGCGAGGCCATGGCCCAGCACAACCTGGGTGTGATGTACGCGAAAGGTAAGGGCGTTCCAAAGGACGACAAGCTGGCGGCGGATTGGTTCCGTAAGGCCGCTGATCAGGGCGAGGCCACGGCTCAGTGCATCTTGGGGGGGATGTACGTGGAAGGTCGCGGAGTGCCGAAAGATCTGATCCTGGGCTATGTCTGGATCAGCCTTGGCGCGGCTAACGGGTCTGAAGGCGCCAAGGAAAGCCGAGACAGCATAGAGAAGCTCATGACAAGAGACCAGATTGCCGAGGCCCGGAAGCTGGCCAGAGAATACTGGGAAAAGCAGCAGTCGAAGTGATGCTGTCATGCAGGGTCCGCACAAGCACGGCGGGCCCTGCGTAGTTGCTTGCCCTCGCAGAATACTGGGCTATGTGTACGAAACTGGTGCCGGGGCAATGACCGGCGTGCGGGAGACGATGGGGATCAAGGCGCGGGGGGACGCGGGCAGCTATCTGGCACGTCGCGTTGCGCTCATTGAACGCGACCCCCACCCCGCGCAACGCGGGGCCCGGCGGAATCGAGTTACCTAGCAATTAATCTGCGATTAGCCGCATCATTTCCCAATAAAATCTGACGCACCCGTTCATTGGTAAGACCATATCTATCTGCTAAGGCCTGAAGAGTATATTTCCCTGTTGACCTCAACTTGCATATTTGGTCATCCCTACTCTTATTTCTCATACCGGCTAAACGGAATTTTATCCCAAATTTTTGTCTGCTTCTCCGAATCGCCTCGTGACCAACTCCGATCATTGCGGCTATTTCTGCATCGGTCTTAAACTTATGTTCTCTTTCTTGGCGGAGAAAATCCTCTAATTCCATTGCAAATTTTGCCTTCACTAATCTCGCTGTACGCGAACCCTTTTTCTTGTATCTTTTTCCGCATTTTCCGCGCATCGCAGGATCCTACCATTCTCGTTGCTTCAACGCTACTTCGCGCGGTTTACTGAGCCTCCGGGGTCATGCACACATATCCATAATGATGGCATACCGGATGTTATAGCAGTCGCTGCTCGCCCCCGTGCAACATTCCACCGAACATCGCTTGACATCCATGAGTGCCGAGGAGTAAGGATTCCCAATAGGAGGAAGCCTCCGGCAAGTGGAGATTTGTGCAGAATAATAAGTTTGGCGGCGGAGGTTTCCCGTGTTTGGGTGCGTCAACAAGACGCCCTCCTGTTCATCCGCCGCTGTTGTGAGTCTCATCATGACACGTTTCCATCGCAGGGGTTACTCTCGCACCAGCAAGCACGGCGTGTCACATTACGTGTCCGAGACGACCGTACATCGCGACAACTGGAACCGTGCGTCCTACAGCTACGCGCCGACCTCGCGGCGGAGAGACTTATTCCTCGAGCGGTATCCTGAGTTCACCAGCACGCGACGCGTTGCGGCATGCTTCGTCAATCCAAATGCAACGTGTCCCGTCTGTGGCGAGCGAGTCTTTTACTACCAAAACGAAGATGGCAGTCGCGTTTTCTTCGATGAGCTGGGACCTCCCTGGCCGAAGCACCCCTGCACGGACACGCGACTGATTTCGGCCCCATTCGCTGGAACTCAATTGGGCCTTACTTTTGGCATCCGCAGCCAACCGGCTATTGCGGAGATCATGACGTGGCAGAAGGATTGCGGTACCAATTTTGAATCTGAGTTCGCGGCAAAGTATGGGACGAACCCATGGCCGCTCGCCATTATTGTGAAGCGGATGAAAGGCGGAAAGCAGGTCTTCGTTGAAGCCAAGCTGCTGCGGCAGGGCCGACCGACGAAAGTCTACCTGTCATGTCGAGCCCTGCCGAGGTGCTGCACGAAGAAATTTCTCATTGCGGTGCGCAAGCGGAAGATCAGCTTTATCGATACAGCAACGCTGGCTCCCGTCGAGGTCGCGATCAAGCGATATCGCGGGGCTACGCCGTTTTTGGATGCAATGGACGAAACGGATACCGACGAAAGATAATGGCGGTTCACCGTCTTCTCCCGATTCCCGGTGCGCCCGGGCTGCCATCGCAACTGCTTCGCACAGGTCATCCATAGATCAGTCTCCTTGTCCGTGTCCCATATTGGGACCGCGCAGGCATATCCGCAATGACCTGCGTTGCGCCAGGCATCACAGGCGCGCACCGGCTGGGCCGCCGGGTTTCAGCCCCCGGTGTCAGGCCGAATCGTGCAGGTACCGCCATCCGAACAGGAAACGAGTACCGGCCGCCCGCTCACGAACATCTGGGGCGGCAGGACGCCTTGGTCGTCGTCGCGGTTGATGCGAATCTCGCCGCCATCGTGAATCTCTACGATCTCGCGTCGGGACACCCGCAGGGCCAAGTGCCAGGTCCCCGTGCGCCGGTGGGCCAAGCGCTCGTGGAACACCTTCAGGGCATAGGTGATGGCCTCTTCACGGGTGAGCCCCTGCGGCATGGGCAGCCGGCTGTAAACGGCGCACATGACCCGCATCGTCAGAGTCATGGGTATGGGTTCGTCGAGGTAGCATTTCCAGCCCGCCTCATCCTGCCGCCGGGCCTCTTCCAGTTCCGCCGCCGTGATCCCCAGCACGGGGATGACGGCGAAGATGCGCTGCAGGGGCAGGCAGCCCTTCTCCAGAGCCTCGATCTGGCGAAGTGTCTTCTGCCGGTCGCCAAGGCCGGCGCGGCGTGAGAGGTCAACGATGCGAAGGCCGGCCGCCAGGCGTTTCTGCTTCACCAGTCGGCCAAGGTTCGGGATCATCATCGGATGGTTCTCCTTCTTCCAGGTGTGGGCCGGGCGCACATCCGGCCCGGTGTCTACATGGGGTCACCGGCTCTAAGGCCGGGCACACGGGCACGAGCATCGAGGTGGGAACAGCCGGAAGGAGGGGCCTGCCAGAAACGAGCGAACCGTGTTGCCGCATGCCGGATTTGCCGGCCGGGCCACATCGCTCCCGCGGTGCAACCGAACAAGTCGGTCACAGCGGGCTGGCTTTGGCACCTTACCCATCGGGCAGGTTGCCGCGCGATCATCGGGCCAGTGCCCTAACGCGCTCTCGATGCAATTAAGCATTATACAGGGAAAGGCCATCTTGCGATAGTGGGTCCTTGGAGATTTGCGGTGCTTACGCCGTGCGGGTGGAAAGGAGGGTGTCCCGGCAGGGCAGCGAGGGGCGGGGCCTCGCGCCGTGGCCATCGGTCGGGCGATGGGGACGACGTCGCACGCCCAGTCGAGACTTACCGGCGGAACATCGGAGACGAAATCGCAAAGAAGGACTTGTCGGATTTCACTGCGGCGCATGTGCTGATGGGTGGTTTCCCGTGTCAGGACTTCAACACTGCTTGGCCGCGCTCGCCCAGCACATCGACGGGACCGGGGGCTCTTACGACGTTGCGCCCTCAAGGCGAGAAGCGAAACTGCTCGTCTCCGCCAGTTCCATCTCCGCCGCCTCCACTAAGGCAGGGTCGGCATCCGCGCGCGGCTTGATCTTGAGGTCCGCGTACTCGCTGAAAGACAGTCCGGTTCGCGCCATCGTCATCTCCCTGGCCGTTGCGCCGGGCACCACGCCCGTCTAACAGGTAATTTCCTGGCCGGGGTCGATTTGTAAAGCCAATTTAGAAAATTGTCTCTGGCGACCATGCACCAGGTCCAGCCGGACGTCAGATTGTGGCAATCAATGTCCGCGGATATGCTGTAGCGCATGTTGCGTTACCGGGATACAGGTTCGGGCGGGGCGGGCGTGTGCCCAGGTAACTGGTTCGACCGACATCTCGTTGAGGGGATTCGGTCGTTTCGCGGGCAATTTGGGTTCTCTCGGTATAAGGCCCTGCGTAAGTACGCGACTGTGATCCAAGGGCTGGCCCGTAACAACCGTGTGGTCAATCTGGTGCTTGGATCGAATCCAACTGACCCCCTCACGGTGCAGGATTTGACAAACACATTCGGCTTGCTGCAGGGGGGCGCGAATTCGCACCTGACTGTTGTCACCTATTCCAACGCCATCTTCCATCCGAAGGTCGCGCATGTTGTCGATGCTGGGGGTATCGGGCACGCCATCGTTGGTTCGGCCAACCTGACGGAGCAGGCCTTTGGCAAACACGTTGAGGCATGGGTCGAGATCGATCAGGGCCACGAACTAACCAATGGCCCACTCAACGACATCATCGCCGCGATTGATCGTTGGTACACGCTCCATGAAAAAGGCGTGTACCAGATCCTGGGCGACGCCGACATTGCTGCTCTGCTTTCGCGAGGGTTGATCGTTGATGAAGCAGCGCGTCGAGCCCGCCGCGCAGCCGCCCGCGAAGCAGGTGGAGGCGGCGGCGGAGCTGGCGGTCGAGGCGCTCGCCCAACGCAATGGTATGCTCCTGGCGCTGAGGACGAAGAGGATCTGGAAGCCGAGGACGTTGAGCCCATTGATCCTGAGGATGAAGAGGCAGATGAAGAGGCTGCGCCCGAACCTGCTGGTGCGGGACCGGCACCCGCTCCAGGAAGGCAGATCGTCCATCGTTGGAGCAAGCGGCTTTCCGCAAGCGATGTGAACAAGAATGATCAGAATGAGCGGAATCTGATCTCCCTTGGCGTCGGAGGACGGGAAGGAACGACTGTTCGTGTGATGCGCGACATCAATGACATCCGCGATAGGATGATGCCGGGCGAGAACTGGCAGCCAATTCGCATCAGCGGTGAGGACGCAGAGACCGTAACCCTACGGATCGAGGTGCGGTTGCCGGGCCAGCCGATGCGTGTACACCAGCTACAGGTTGTGCATGCGCCGCACCGTGGCTCGGGCCAGCACAACTATCACACATCAATTCGTTGGGATGCCGACCTCGCGCAGCGACTTCGGTCTGCTGCCGGCAATGGCTACGTCGGCCAGTGGGCCACGCTCGATAAGTTCGATTCCGATGAATACGCCCTCACGATCACAGCGGATCGCCCGAATCCCAGGACGCTGGGGATGGGCGTCTAGCGTTCAAATCGCCAGAGGCGTAGTCGCTGACGAGCGCACTCCAACACCGGAAATACATCGCCTAGCTCCGGCTTCGCGGCAAGCAGGAGATCATTCGTTGCCTCAATAAGATTGTCATTCTTGTCGAGTTGCCCGCCGTTCGCCCTGCAAACCTTGTCCAACTCTCGTAGTCGCTTGCCCAAGGCGACCATAGGAACCATGACCCGCTGAATCTCCGAAGGCACGAGTTCCAAAACGCCGCCGCCATAGTTTCGCCCCTCGATCTCCGCCGAAAGGAGCGTCGCGGAGTTATGGAAGCTGGCGACGAGGTCGTTCATCTGCTGGCTGAACCGGGGCTTCATGTCGCCGCGGTAGACGGTATCGGTGGTAAAGACACCCGCTTCGTTGATCAGCAGGCGATGGTGCTGGTGAGATCTCTTCGTCAACATCAGTCTGCCGAAGACGATGCCGGGCACCCTGAACCACGGCTCGCGGATGCGGCACTTAAACCGGGTCTGTAGTTTCTGTTCCTCCCCTAGCCTGATGTACCTAGCAGGTCCGGCAAACGCACGCGGGTCTGGCTTATCCGAACCGAAATCAAGTAGCCATGCCTTACGCCCCGAAGCCGTTGTGCGTCCGTGGTCGGCATGCGTGTAGACCAAGCCGGGGCAATCGACCGTCTTCGACATCAATGGGCGAGCCCACTTGCGAAGGTCGAATTCTGCCAGAATATCGTTTCCAACAGTGAAGTAGTCATTGGCCCCGGTGACGATGGAAACGCCGAGAGTTGCCACGGTTCCCATCGACTCAACGTACTCTCGTTGACGGACCCAATCATAGGCCTGTCGTTCGGTGTTGGTCAGAAGGAAAAGTGTCCACGAGTCCCTCGAACAGGGAATGGAATGGCACCACTGTCGGCCGTTGCCGCCTGAATGATCGACAATGGTGACCTGGCGTTCCGTGGCTTTCGTTGCGCGGCGGCCGCTGACCACTATCACGTCCTGCAAGATCTCGGGGAACGAGTCGCGTGGGTACAGATCAAGCGTCAGCTGCTCGAAGTGGCTAATGAGGTTCTGTCGCACCAAGCCAGCACTTTTGATCGAGAACAATTCCGCTGGCAAGACGATCGCGAATGCTCCCCCAAGCTCGAGACGGGATAGGGCAACGAGTACGAAGGGAATCCAAAGGTTGGCGACCCCATCTATCCCCATCCCCAATGCATCAAGTACGAAATCGGCGTCGGCCCGAACCTCGGGAGGCACGAATTGATAACGGACGAAGGGTGGGTTTCCAAGGATGACGTTGAATGTCTCGTCGCAACGTCGAGCCCATGAAAAGAAGCTGTCGATCTCGACGTCGCCTTCGACCTTAGCGTCAGCGAGGGTGGCCGAGCACTTGCTCGCCTCCGGCCCTAGAATCTCGATGCACTTGAAACGGGTGTCGCGTCGTGACCAAGGCATCCCCTTGGGCATGAAACGTGCGAACGCACCGTCCCCAGCGGAAGGCTCCAAGATGCGCACCTTGGATCGCCTCCCGATTAGTTCGGCAATCCGTCCATAGCACGCCGCGACAAGCCTGGCCGAGGTGTAGTACCCGCCACGGAGCTTGTCAGCGGAAATGTCCTCTATGAGCTTCATGTCGCATCCATCTACGGTTCGCGTCGATCCAAAAACACCGTTACGACGAGTCTACCGGCTCAGCTGCGCTCCGGCAACGAATGGCCCCACAACCTCTTACGCCGCCGCGACGATTTCCCCAAGTGCCAGGTGAATGCGAAGGCTTGCACTCGCGCTGCGCTCGGGTCCTGCACGGCGACGCCGAAGTCCTGGCATCCGCGCATTTGTATGCCCAAGTATACCGCCTTTCGTACGAGCGTTTATGTCGCCGCCACAGCTTGTCGCTTGGCCTATTTTCAGAGGAGGCATGTCATTGGCCATGGCGCCTGCGGTGCCATCGGTTCTGCTTGATCGTGGCCGGGTCTAAACCCGCCGCCGCCAAGGCCGCGTCCCATGATCCGAAGAGCCTTCCTGCTGGCCTTCT
>JGI26437J51864_10000387_pt1 | contig 11977 bp, 15 predicted proteins | sample FrelakmetLWP11LW_FD_51864 | JGI IMG/M metagenome (IMG submission 51864)
AAGGCGCAGATCGCGCGCCTGCAGATTCCGGTCCTGAAAGCCGCGATGCTGGATCGCAGCTTTTTCTCGCAGCACAGTCATCCCGTGCGGCGCATGCTGGATGGAATCGCCGCCCTGTCGGTGCGCATTCCGGAAAACGAGGCCGGTCAGGAAAGGCTTCAGGCCATTTCCGAAATCGTCACACGCGTTCTCAAGACATTCGAGACTGACGTCACGGTCTTCGAGGTGGCGGCCGACGAGCTCGAAGCTCTCGATGCTTCGCTGGAAACCAGCGTCGAAATCGAATTGCAGAAGGACATCGCAGACATCAAGCGGGCCGAGCGCGCTGAGCTCGCGCCGGTTGTCGTTCACGACTTCATCAACCGCGCACTGAGCGATCAGCCGGTCAGCGACGTGATACGGACATTCCTGCGGCGCGACTGGGCCAAGCTTCTGAGCGCGGATTACATCAGCGATGGTGAATCCGGAGCCCATTTCAACAGCCATGTGGAAACCATGCGTGAGCTGGTCTGGAGCGTACAGCCGAAGGCCGACATGGATGCGCGGCTGATGCTGGTGAGAATCCTGCCCGGTTTGCTCAACGCCTGCGCGAGGGTGTGGCCGCGATAGAAGACGCAAACCCCGAGCAAACCGAGATCTTCTTTGCCACGCTGGTCATTCTTCACGCCAATGCCGTACGCCCGAGCAACCAGCCGGTTCCCTTGCCCGAGGTGTCCGAAGAGATCGCCGCAGCCGCTGCGGAAGCCGAATCAGCGACGGCGCCTGTCACCCTTGCGGAAGAAACGCCTGCCCCGGCAGCCGTGCCTGAAGTGGAAGACGAATTCACCCTGCGTGCCCGCGAACTGAACAAGGGCGACTGGGTGGAATTCCATTATGACGACGGCACTTTCCGCTGGGCGCGCCTGGGGTGGATCAGCGGCATCAAGAACACCTACCTGTTCTCGGACCAGGATGGCATGAACAGCTTCTCCATCGGCCTGCATCGTCTGGCCGACAAGCTGCGCCGTGGCGAAGCAGTGGTGGTCGAGCGCAAGTCCATCACCGAATCGGCGTTCGGCAAGCTCTTCAACATGTTCCGCCAGAAACTCGGCTACGCCTGATTCAGACCTCCGGCCGCTGTTGATTCGCCCGTTCACCCCGGCTACGCTGCCGGGGTGAACAGTTTCTCTGACCGCATCGTCGCCTGGCAGCGCCAGCATGGCCGCCATGATCTTCCCTGGCAGGCCAGCCGCGACCCGTATCGCATCTGGCTGTCGGAAATCATGCTGCAGCAGACCCAGGTTGCGACCGTCACCCCCTACTTTCTGCGCTTCATCCAACGCTTTCCCGACCTGGCGACCCTGGCCGCTGCCAGCGAGGACGCGGTGCTCGAGCACTGGAGCGGACTGGGCTATTACAGCCGCGCACGCAACCTGCATACGGCGGCGCAGCAGATCGCAGCCCGCCCTGGCAGCGATTTCCGGACACGCGCCAGGCGCTAGAAGCCTTGCCGGGAGTCGGCCGCTCCACCGCGGCGGCAATCGCCGCGCTTGCCTTTGGCAGACGGGAAGCCATTCTGGATGGCAACGTCAAGCGCGTGCTGGCGCGCCACGCAGGCGTCGATGGCTGGCCCGGCGACAAGAAAATCGAGGCCCGGCTCTGGCAACTGGCCGAGTCGCGCCTGCCGCGGCAGCATATCGAAGCCTATACGCAGGGATTGATGGACCTGGGCGCGACGGTCTGCGTCCGCAACCTTCCCGACTGCGGCGCCTGCCCGGTTCGCTCCGACTGCCTGGCCCGCATTCAGGGACGCGCGGCCAGCTTGCCAAGCTCGCGCCCGAAGAAAATCCTTCCCGAAAAGCATGTGCAGATGCTGTTGCTGCTGGACCGCGGCGAACTGATGCTGGAAAAGCGGCCGCCGAGCGGGATATGGGGCGGGATGTGGAGCCTGCCGGAGTTGCCACTGGAGGCGGATGCCGTCGCCGCATGCCAGTCGCGTTACGGCCACATGCCGACAAGGCAGGATGCATTGCCTGTGCTTCGCCACAGCTTCAGCCATTTCAGGCTGCACATCCGGCCGGTCTGCCTGCACCTCGAACCGCGGCCCTGTTCGGTCGCCTCGCCGGGACAGCAATGGCTGACTCCCGCAGCGGCGCTGCAGGCTGCCCTGCCCGCCCCGGTCCGGACCCTTATCAGTCAACTTGCCTGAGACGAGTCGGCACACAGCCGCCCGATTTCCGGGTCGCCCCGAACTTGCTCCTTCCCCACGGCAACGAAACCGGGCTTGTCCCATGCCAGCCACTTGCATAGGTGCTATAAGGAAAAGAGGTGCTTAACTCTGCGGAAGGTTTTGATGCAAACCCCACCCAAGCTTGATTCCAGTATTGAGTTTGATAGCGACGGATTCCTTATGGACCCGTCGACGTGGAGCGAGGCTCTGGCTGATCGCATCGCCACGGCCGATGGTCTCGGCCATCTCAACGATCTGCAGATTGGCCTGCTGCATGCGTTGCGACGCGAATTCAGCAAGCACGGCACCGTTACCGCCCTGAGCCATGTCTGTCACCTCACCGGTCAGAGCGCGGACTGCATGCAGCATCTGTTCCCCAATCCCCGGGCAGCGTGGCGGGTGGCAGGATTGCCCAACCCGGGCGAGGAAGCCAAGACCTATCTGTAGGCTTCAAACCCGTTCAAGAGCAGAAGTTTTGTCATGCGGGAATGCGACAATATCCCCCATGAACACCCCCACGACTCCCGACAACCCTGGGCAGGATTCCCCCGCTGTATGCGTGCTGCATGAAGCCATCGTCGGCACGTTCGGCCTGCCTGCGGACAAGCCGTTTGTCAGCATCAAGGGCGACCCCAGCCTGCGCGAAACCGTCTCGCTTCGACCACGCCAGCAGTCGCGACTGGACAGGATAGCCGGCGAGGTGCTGGAGACCTGCGCGAGGCTGCTGCGCGACACCGGGGTCTATGCGATCTATGTCGGCTTCAACAGTTCGGAAGTCCGGACCGAGTCGATCTTCAACCCGTTTGCCTACGAGATTCACGACGCCGAAGACCTGGTCAAGCCTGGCTATGTGAAGCGCCATTTCGTGCCGGTGCCCTATGAGGAAAAGACCCGCACCATCGCCTGGGTGCGCGCGATGATCCAGACCGGGCCGTTGCGGCATTACCTGCCGGCGCACTGGCTGAGCCTGATGGACGCCGAACGGCTTAGCTGGCAGCCGCTGGCACCTGAGCTGATCGACGAGATCGTGCAGGGTTTCAATGTCCTGCGCAGCATCGAGGGCTATTACCTGCGAAATGCCGCGATTTCCCTCTCCGAGGGCATCGTGCGCGCGTCATATAACTGTGACGGCACCTACATCGTGCGCGCCGATTACTTTCCGGAATTCGTGCGCATCAACACGCCCTAAAGCCGCGCAAGTTCGGCGCGGGTCGACTCGGCGTCCGCCACCGCCCCGGCCTGGTCATAGGTTCGCGCTGCCAGGGCCAGCCAGCGTCCTGCCGCCGCCCAGTCACGCTGGTCGCGCGCCAGCCAGCCGCGATAGCGCGCGGCGACCGCCTGCCAGTAGAGATCGCCGACACGATCGATCAGTGCCGCGCCTTCTTCGAGCAATGATGACGCATCGGCAAAGCGCCTCTGCTCGCGGTAAAGATTACCGAGATTCATCAGGTGCTTGCCCAGATGATGGAAATGCCGGTGTTCGCGGTTGAGCGCAATGGCCTGCCGCAGCCATTGTTCGGCGACCGCTGGCTGGCCCAGAACCTGATAGATCAGTCCCAGATTGTTAAGGCTGGCGGAACGCTCGGACAGATCAGGATTGAGCGGAATGGACTCCTGGTAGAGCGCGATGGCGCTGGCGGCATCCTGACGTTCCCACATCAGTCCGGCGAAGTTGTGCAGGGCGGTGGCGAGATTCTGCCGGTTCTTCTCCACACGTGCCCTGGCCAGCGCAGCCTGGCCATATTGCATCGCCTCGCGCTCGCGGCCCAGCTTGCGCAGGGTGACGGTCAGCCAGTTGTACAGATAGGTGCGCGACTCGCCCTGCGGGTTGAGGGCCTCGACCCGCCGCAGGGCATGGTGCGCCGCGGCAAAGCGCCCGGTTTCGTAGGCTGCGCGCGCCTCGCACATCAGCGATGAGCCNTCCTGCGGCGNATCGGCAAGGCGCGATTCCGCCAGCCGTGCTGCACCCGCATAATCGAAAACGGCGAGGGCGTCATGACAGGCATCGGCGCCCGCCCAGCCCGGCAGACAGACCCAGGCAACGAGGCTAATCCAACGGGGTATCGACATACGCCGCCCCACCGGGACAACCCGAGTTGTAATGCTTCACCCCGGCGCGGCCATAGGACATGGGCCGCCCCGGTCCGCCGTCGCTGGGCCTGAGTTCGAAATAGACTCGTACCTCGCGCAGCATGGGCCGGCGCTTCGCCGGATTCGGGGANCGCGGTGTCTGGCAATCGAAGGTCACCGCGTCTTTCAGCGCCGGGTCGGCCCGGGACATGGCTTCGCGCAGCGAGGCGAGACTGACTTCGCGACCCATGTGCCGGGCAATCTCGCCGCCTATGGCGCGGTTGACGCGCTCGGTCAACACCGCCGACACGCCGAAGTAGGCATTCGCCGNAAGGCCGGAACAGCTGCCATGCTTGGCCCATTGATAGCGATCCAGACAATCGGCCGNACCCGGCATCACCGTCCCCAGGCGCTCGCGCGTGGCAACGGGCAGGTTGAGCGCTGGCAGATTGCAGAAGGCGCCGCGCGGCTCACCCTTGCAATACAGGGGATGGCGGCGATCGCGGCGATTGGGCCACAAGCCGTGCAAAGTCAGCGGCGTCGACTGGAATGCCGGCGCAGACAGGCTGCGGCACTGGGCAAACGATTTTTTTCGCTGCGGTTCGTCCTCGCAGAATGCGGGAGCAACGCTCAGGGCCAGCAGGTAGTAATCAAAACGTGCGGCATTGGCTGCAAATGCGTTTGGCGACAGCAGCAGGAAAGCAAGAATCCATTTCCTGGAGATCGATCGGGTTTTCGGCATGGCCCGCAGTTTGCCACAAACACTGCGGGCCCCATCAACACGAAACGCTGCGCCGGCGACAGATTCCGGTAAAATCTGGGCTCATTTTTCAGGAGTGTTCAACATGTCGATGGCCGACCGCGACGGTGTCATCTGGTACGACGGCAAGCTCGTACCGTGGAGAGAAGCCACCACCCACGTACTCACCCACACCCTGCATTACGGCATGGGTGTTTTCGAGGGGGTGCGCGCCTACAAAGCCGAACAGGGCACGGCGATCTTTCGCCTGGATGAGCATACTGACCGGTTGTTCCGCTCCGCCCACATCCTCGGCATGAAACTGCCTTACGACAAGGCCACGATTTCCGAGGCCCAGCGCACTGTGGTGCGCGAAAACAAGCTCGAATCCGGCTATCTGCGCCCGATGGCCTTCTTCGGTTCGGAAGCGATGGGCATCTCGGCGAAGAACCTGTCGGTGCATGTCATCGTCGCCGCCTGGCCATGGGGCGCCTATCTCGGCAAGGAAGCGCTGGAGCGCGGCATCCGCGTCAAGACCAGCTCGTTCGCTCGCCACCATTCCAACGTCACCATGTGCAAGGCCAAGGCCAACGGCAACTACATGAACTCCATCCTCGCGCACAAGGAAGCCGAGATGGACGGTTACGACGAGGCGCTGCTGCTCGACACCGACGGCTTTGTCTCGGAAGGCTCGGGCGAGAACATCTTCATCGTCCGTGACGGCAAGCTCTATACGCCCGATCCGAGCTCGGCGCTGGTCGGACTGACCCGCGACACCATCATCCAGCTTGCTGAAGAAATCGGTCTGAAGGTGATTGAAAAGCGCATCACCCGCGACGAGGTTTATATTGCTGACGAGGCCTTCTTCACCGGCACCGCCGCCGAAGTCACCCCGATCCGGGAGCTCGACAATCGCCAGATCGGCACTGGCACTCGCGGCCCGATCACCGCCCGGCTGCAGGCGATGTATTTCGATTGCGTGCATGGCCGATCCAAGGAGCATGTAGACTGGCTGACCGTGATCTGAAGGTGCGTCATGAGCCAAGGCCGAGAGAATACCCAACGCATCATCGAAGTATCGGAAGATGAACTGCCGCTGCACTGCCCGATGCCGCAGCATGCCGACTGGAATGCCCATCCGCGCGTCTATCTGCCGATCGAATCGCGCGGCGAGGCGCTCTGCCCCTACTGCGGCACGCTTTACCGCCTGAAGGGCAGACCCAGCGGCAGGCATCACTAAAATGAAGCACCCCCACCCCCCGAGGAGAATTCCATGAAGCGTTTTATTCCAGTCATCGCCCTTGCGGCCCTGATCGCCGGCCCCGGCCATGCCGCCAGTCCGCAGGACGCTCAGGCCGAAGCCAAGAAAATGCAGGAAGCCCAGGCCAAGATGATGGCGGCCATGATGACGGAAATGAAAAGCCGGCTCGGCTTCAAGGAGACCGTTGCCGCGCTGCAGGAGGCTGCCAAGAAACGCGGCTGGCAGGTTGGCCAGCCAATCGACATGCAGGAAGCCATGGTCAAGGCCGGGCAGAAGACTGCCAAGCCGTTCACCGTGCTGCCGATGTGCAAGCAGGACCTCGCCGAGAGCCTGCTGAAAGCCCAGGTGGAACAAAAAGCCATGCCGTTCGCGCCCTGCCGCATGAGCGTGTTTGAAGGCACCGACGGCAAGGTCTACATCGCCAAGCCCAACACCGAATTCATGGCGCAGATGGCCACCCCGGTCTTCGCACCGATGCTGAAAAAGTTTGTCGCCGAAGAAAAGGCTGTGCTGGCGAACATCGCCGAATAGACCCATCGTCTTTCTGGCGACGTTGTCGACTCCATCACCAGGGTGGGGGCCGTCTGGCCAGCGTCGCCAGCCCTCTGGTTCACCTTGAATTCCCGCCGATCTGGCGTCTGCTGAGGCGTCGCAGAATCTTCGGCAACAATTGCCTGCTGGCCAACCACGACACGATCATGACCGACCCTACCCTTGCCACCCCGGAAGCCGCAGAAGCCGCCTTCTATGCTGCTTTCGAGGCACGCGATCTGGACGCCATGATGGCGGTCTGGGCGGATGACGAAGCCATCGCCTGCATCCACCCGATGGCTGCGCCGCTCAATGGACAGGCCGCTGTCCGCGCCGGATGGCGCAGCATCTTCGAAGCCGCCGAACATTTCCGCGTCCAGGTGGAGACGGTCCACGAAGTCCATGGCGCCGCGCAGGTGATTCGCATCGTCAAGGAACACCTCATCATCGGCGAGGAGAACGAGCCGCGCCCGCCCATCCTGGCAAGCAATGTCTACCGCAAGGAAGCCGATGGCTGGCGCATGGTGCTGCACCACGGCTCGCCGCTCAGGGTCGGCGATACCCATCCGGGTCCCGCGACCCGGCCGGTGCTGCACTGAGCACGGCCAAATTGCCTGCCATTCCCGCATGATCGAAGCCGCCCAGCCTGGCATTGCCCCCGCATACCTTGACCGCCGCCTGCTCCGACCCCGCCCCTGACTACCGTGCTCCCGCATGGCTGCCCGGCGGACACCTGCAGACCATCTACAGCAGCCTGTTCATCCGCGTTCCGCCGGTCGACTACCGGCGTGAGCGTCTGGAACTGGCGGATGGCGACTTCCTCGACTTCGACTGGGTGGACGCCGCCACCGAGGCCCCGGTCGTGGTGCTGTTTCACGGCCTCGAAGGCAGTTCCGGCAGCCATTACGCACGGCACCTGATGCACAGCGTCCGGGCACGCGGATGGAATGGCGTGGTGGCACATTTTCGCGGCTGCTCGGGCGAGGACAACCGCCTGCCCCGTGCCTACTTCGCCGGCGACAGCGACGAAGTCGGGCGAATACTCGAGCATGTCCGGAATCGTTTCCCCGCGCAGCCACGACATGCGGTCGGCGTTTCGCTCGGCGGCAATGCCCTGCTCAAATGGCTAGGCGAACAACGCGAGGCGGCTCGCACCTGGCTGAGCTGCGCAGCGGCCGTCTCAGCCCCGGTCGACCTGACCGCCGCCGGACAGACGCTGGACCGGGGATTCAACCGCCGGGTCTATACCGCGCGCTTTCTCGCCACGCTCAAGGCCAAGGCGCAGCGCAAGGCGCAGCAGTTTCCCGGCCTGCTAGACAGCGCCGCGATCGCGGCGGCCACCACGTTCCGTGAATTCGATACTCTGGTGACCGCACGCCTGCATGGCTACCGCGATGCCGAGGATTACTGGCTGAGGGTTTCGAGCAAGCCCTTGCTCGGGCTCATCGCCCTGCCGACGCTACTAATCAACGCCCGCAACGACCCCTTCCTGCCCGCCTCCGCCTTGCCGCAAGCAGGTGACGTTTCCGCTGCGGTCATTCTCGAACAGCCTGAAACCGGGGGCCATGTCGCCTTTCCAGGCGGCCCCTTTCCGGGAAATATCGACTGGCTGTCGCAGCGGCTGCTCGCTCATTTCGACATGCCGCCCGGTTAAAATCGCGACACCGGCAGCATGCCCCGAGTCAAGACCTACTTATGGACAGCAACATGACCACCTACCCCAAGGAAATCTTCAAGGCCTACGACATCCGCGGCATCGTCGGCAAAACCCTGACGCCTGAAATCGTCGAAGCCATCGGCCACGCCATCGGCTCGGAAGCCATGGCGCGCGGGCAGAAGGAAATCTGCATCGGCCGCGACGGCCGTCTGTCCGGCCCCGAACTCGCGGCCGCCCTGGGGCGCGGCATCCGCAAGTCGGGGATCGGCGTCGTCGATCTCGGCATGGTCGCCACGCCGATGACCTATTTCGCCGCCTACCAGTTGGGAACCAACAGCGCGGTGATGGTCACCGGCAGCCACAACCCCCCCGACTACAACGGCCTGAAAATGGTGCTGGGCGGTGAAACCCTGTCGGGCGACACGATCCAGAAACTGCGCGTTCGTCTGGAAAGCAACGACCTGGTGCATGGCGCGGGAAGTTACCGTGAATATGCGATCGCCGACGAATATCGGGCGCGCATCGTCGGCGACGTCAAGCTGGCACGGCCGATGAAAATCATCGTCGACTGCGGCAACGGCGTGCCGGGCGCGTTTGCCCCGCAGCTTTACCGCGACATGGGCTGCGAGGTCGAGGAGCTGTTCTGCGAAGTCGACGGCAGCTTCCCCAACCACCACCCCGATCCTTCCGTTCCGGAAAATCTCAAGGACCTGATCGCCAGGCTCAAGACCAGCGATGCCGAGATTGGCCTCGCCTTCGACGGCGACGGCGACCGTCTCGGCATCGTCACCAAGGACGGCAGCATCATCTTCCCCGACCGCCAGCTGATGCTGTTCGCCGACGATGTCCTGTCACGCAACCCGGGCGCGGAAATCATTTTCGACGTCAAGTCCACGCGCAAGCTGTTCGACTGGATCCGCGAACGCGGCGGCCGCCCCTTGCTGTGGAAAACCGGCCATTCCTTCATCAAGGCGAAGATGAAGGAAACCGGCGCCCTGCTCGCTGGTGAAATGTCGGGGCACATCTTCTTCAAGGAACGCTGGTACGGTTTCGATGACGGGCTTTATGCCGGCGCGCGCATGCTCGAGTACCTAAGCAGGCAGGCCGACATCAACGCCACCCTGCATGGCCTGCCCGATACGGTGAACACGCCCGAACTGCAGATCAAGATGGCCGAGGGCGAGCATTACGCGCTGATGGAAACACTGCAGAAAACCGCCGACTTCCCCGGCGCCCGCGAAGTCATCGCTCTCGACGGCCTGCGGGTGGAATACGCCGATGGCTTCGGCCTGGCGCGTCCCTCCAACACCACGCCGGTCATCGTGCTACGCTTCGAGGGAGACAATGCCGAGGCCCTGAAGCGCATCCAGGACGAGTTCCGGCGCGTCATCCACGCTGCCGCGCCGTCCCTCGCCCTGCCTTTCTGATCCGCGGACATTCAGGGCAGAGCAATGGATGCGGCCCGGTTGCCTTGCGGGATTTTCGTTCCAATCCCGGCGGCACCGTGCTATACAAACACCAGATGTCGAACAATGAGGGGGAGACCGAAATGACACAAATCGTCGTGGAAGCAAATCCGAGTGCCGAAAAGCTCGCCAGCCTGGGCGTCGATCACTGGCCCGTCTGGGAAAAGGACAAATCGAAGTTTCCGTGGGAGTATTTCGAGGACGAGATCAGCTACATCCTCGAGGGCCGGGCGATCCTCACTCCTGAAGGGGGTCCGCCGGTGGAGATCAGCAAGGGCAATCTGGTCACAATTCCCTCCGACATGATCTGCATCTGGAATATCGTCGAGCCGCTGCGCAAGCGCTATCACATCGGCTGAGCGATTTCGTCCGCCGTTACAATCGGCAGCAGCCTGGTCCGGAGTCAAAACCATCATCGACTGCCTGTTATTTCACGCCGACACCTTCAGCTCCATTCCGCTGGAGGATGTCAGCGAATCCATCGGCGATCCCGCCAATTTCATCTGGATCGAACTGAGTTCTCCCGACAGCCGGACCATCAGCCAGCTGGGAGATGAATTCGGGCTGCACGAACTCGCACTCGAGGACGCCATATCCATCCATCAGCGGACCAAGCTGGAGGAATATGGTGGCCATCTGTTCATTGCGGCGCGCACCGTGCAGTTATGGGAAGAGCGGATCGAGATGGGGGAAACCCATCTTTTTGCCGGCAGCAATTTTGTCATCGCCATCCGCCACGGCGCGGGCAGCAGCTACCAGCGCGTATCCGAGCGACTGCAGAACAGGCGATCCGGCATCCTCCCCGGGGCGCCCTATGCGCTGTATCTGGCGCTGGATTTGATCGTCGACCAGTTCCGTCCGGTCATCGAGGGCATGCAGGACCGCTTTCAATCGCTCGAAAGCCTGCTGATCGAGATGAAACACCTGGAGCGTGAAAATCTCGAGCGCCTGTATGCGTTGAAACGCGAGCTCACCGTCCTGCGCGACGCCGTCGAACCGATGCAGGAGATGACCCAGGACCTGATCCGCCTGCACCCGGAATTCGTCACCAAGGAACTGCGGGCCTACTACCGCGACGTGCACGACCACTCCGCGCGTGTTGCGGCCGCCATCGGCCACCTACGCAATTCGACTTCCGATGCCATGCAGTTCCATCTGGCCTCGCTGTCGCTGAACCAGAACGAGTCGGTGCAGAAACTGGCGGGATGGGGCGCGCTGCTGGCGCTGCCGACCGTGGTATTCAGCCTGTACGGCATGAACTTCCGTTTCATGCCGGAATTGCACTGGCCCTGGGCCTATCCCGTCGTGCTGGTGGTCACCGGCATCGGCATGCTGCGCCTGTACCGCCACCTGAAGAAACGCGGCTGGATCTAGCCGCCTGCGGAATCAACGCCGAGCGGCGTACAGGTAACGGAGCTGCGTGCCGCCGTCATCGCGACGCTCGATCCAGGCCAGATGCAGATTGCCCGCCGCGTCGAGGGTCGCCACCGGATCCGACTGCGCGCCGGGGCCCGAGGCGCCGCGCGGAGCCACATTCTCGGTAAATTCCNTGCCGTCCCATTCGCTCAGCCAGATGTCCGGCGTGCCGTCGCGTTCGTCGTCCCAGAGCACCAACAGTCGGCCCGTGGCATTGCCGACGACCTGGGCGTGCCATTGCGCGATGTTGGCGCCGAAGCTGTCCTGCACCATAAGGTTGCGGCCGAAGCTGCGCCCGCCGTCGCTGCTGAGCCCCGCATAGACGTCATAGCCGGAGAGAAAATCCCGCTTGTCGAGCCACGCCGCCGCCACGCCCTTCTCCCCCCACGGCGTCAGGGTCGGCCGCATCGCGCCAACCCCTGCGCCAAGGCCCTGAACCCGGCCGCTGGGAACCTCGCTGAGGCGCGCCGGCGGCGAGAAAACCTTGCCATCCGTACTGTGGCTGTTCATCGGCACCGTGTGCTTGTGGCGCCGGTCCTCCCACACCAGCGCCAGGCTGCCGTCGCCTGCGACCGCCAGCGCCGGCCAGGCCTGCTCGTCGAGAGGCTCGCGCGCCTCGACCGGATGG
>JGI26437J51864_10000394_pt1 | contig 11691 bp, 8 predicted proteins | sample FrelakmetLWP11LW_FD_51864 | JGI IMG/M metagenome (IMG submission 51864)
TACCCTGGCCCGGCGCATGTAGCCTGATTCCGGTGCGATGACCTCACGGATTGAGGATCCAATCAGCAACGGCCTGGCACGGGGGTGGCGTGTCTTCGGCAGGAGTCAGGGTGCCGCAGGCGAGACGGCACCGGCTACGCTGGATTGCGACGTTGCGATTGTCGGTAGTGGTGCCGGTGCGGGCATCACCGCCGACCTCCTGAGCGCGGCCGGCTTGAAACTGGTAATCGTCGAAGAAGGTCCGCTGAAGTCAAGCAGCGATTTTCGCCAGCTTGAAAGTGAAGCCTACCCCAGCCTGTACCAGGAGAGCGCAAGTCGCAAGACGGCCGACAAGGCCATCAACATCCTGCAGGGCCGTTGCGTCGGCGGCTCCACGACAGTCAATTGGACCAGCTCTTTTCGCACGCCATCGTCGACATTGGCGTACTGGCGCGAGCATTTCGGCCTGCTTGAACTGACCGACGACGCCATGTCACGGTGGTTCCTGCAGGTGGAGCAGCGCTTGTCGATCGGACCTTGGCTGGCGCCACCGAACGAGAACAATGAGTTGCTGCGGCAGGGTGCGCTGAAACTTGGCATCGCGGCCGCCGCGATCCAGCGCAATGTCAGGGGATGCTGGAATCTGGGCTCGTGTGGCCTGGGTTGCCCCACCAATGCGAAGCAATCGATGCTGGTGACGACGATTCCAAGCGCGCTCGACCGCGGCGCCGTGCTGCTCGTCAATACGCGGGCCGAGTGCTTTGACATTCAGGACGGCCATGTCGTCGGGTTGGACTGCGTGCCGGTGGCGGCCAACGGTGCACGCATGTCCTCAGCAAAGCCCACACGGGTGGTGGCTCGGCACTATGTCGTCGCCGGCGGCGCGATCAACTCGCCCGCACTGCTGATGCGGTCGGGCGCCCCCGACCCGCATCGCCGTCTCGGGGCACGTACCTTCCTGCACCCGGTGGTGATGGCGGTGGCCACCTTCGACCACGTCGTTGCCGGCTGGCAGGGTGCGCCCCAGACCATGTACAGCGACCATTTCCTCGACATCGATGCGATCGATGGCCCAATCGGCTACAAGCTCGAGGCGCCCCCCTTGCACCCGCTGATCTACACGACGTCGATGAACGGCTTTGGCCGCGACGCCGCTGCGAGGTTCGCGAATTTCCCGAACCAGCACGCTCTGCTGGCGTTGTTGCGTGATGGTTTCCACGCGGAATCTCCAGGGGGACAGGTGGGATTGCGCGACGACGGATCGCCCGCGCTCGATTACCCGCTGACCGCCTTCGTGATGGATGGTGCGCGGCGCGCGTTGCTGACGATGGCCGAGGTGCAGTTTGCTGCCGGTGCGAAGCAGGTATCGGTCGGCCATGAACTGGCGCCGCCATATGCGACTTGGGCGGACGCCCGTGCGCATATCCCGACGCTGCCGATGCGGCCGCTGCTGACCAAGGTCGTCAGCGCCCACGTGATGGGTGGGTGCGGCATGGCTGCCGACGCGTTGCGCGGCGTCGTTCGTCCAGACGGGGTGCACTGGCAGATTCCCAACCTATCGGTCCACGATGGCTCGCTGTTTCCAACCAGCATCGGCGCGAATCCGCAACTGTCGGTCTACGGTCTGACCAACAAGTTGGCCACGCAACTGGCCAAGCGCCTGACCGGTCGCGACGTCGCCCTGGTGTGATTGGGCGGCTGCAGCGGGTTGTGGTGCTGGTGGCGCTTGCTGCGGCGCTGCTCTGGCTGACGTATTGGGGCGCGCACGGCCGATGGTGGCTGGCGGCGGCGGGTGTGTTCATGCCATTGATGCTGCAGCCTGCNGTGCTGGCGCTCGAGTTCTTCTTGATGCTGCCGGCCGCCAACCGCGCTGACGCCGCGCCGCGGCCAGGACGCTGGCAGTTGGCGGTGGCTTGGTGGCGCGAGACCTTGACCGCCTTTGCGGTGTTCAACTGGCGCCAGCCGTTCCGCGCCGGAGCTGTCCCCGACCATCTCGACGGTCCCGTGCAGGGCCGCCGTGCGGTCATCTTGGTGCATGGTTTCTTCTGCAATCGTGGCTTGTGGAACCCTTGGATGCAAAAGCTGCGCAGGCTGGGCGTGCCTTACGCCGCGATCACGTTGGAGCCGGCGTTCGGAGGCATTGATGCCTATGTGCCNCTGATNGATGNCGCCGTGGCCCGTGCCCACGGTGCGACCGGATTGCCGCCGCTGATCGTTGGCCACAGCATGGGGGGCGTTGCCGTTCGCGCCTGGCTGCGCGCGCAAGGGCATGCGGGCGAAGACCGCGTCGCGGGGATCATCACCATCGGCAGCCCGCATGGCGGCACGCTCACCGCGCGCTTCTCGCGTGCCGCCAATGCGCGACAAATGCGGTTGGGCAGTGCATGGCTCGCCGACCTGAGTGACGCCGAGACCGCATCGCAGCGCGCCATCTTCACGTGCTTCTACAGCCACTGCGACAACATCGTGATGCCAGCGTCGAGTGCGGCCCTGGCGGGTGCAGTGAACCGGCACCTCGAGGGCGAGCCCCATGTCGCAATGGCCTTCGCACCGCAAGTACTCGACGAGGTGCTGCGACGCGTGGTTGCATCGCAACTCAGCGCGCAGTGAGGTTCGCGGGGTAGGTGCGCTCGGCGATCAGTACCGCGCCGGCGTCGACCACGGGCAATTCGCGTACCTCGCGGTATATCCGGGTGAAGTCCGGGGCGGTTGCCGCGAACAGCTGATCGAACGACTCGATCACGAAGTAGCTGGCTTGGTAGCTGTCGATCCTGTAGCGGGTGCGCATCAGGCGCCGCAGGCTGAATGCGATCCGTTGAGGTCCGGCACTGGTCACGCTGTGCCGCAACTCGCCGGCGGACGACAGGATGCCCGCACCATACGCGCGCAGACCCGCTGGTGTGCAGATCAGACCGAACTCGACCGTGTACCAGTAGAGCCGAGCCAGCAACTCGCAGGCATCGAGGCGGCTGGCCTTCAGGCCTCCGGCGCCGTAGGCCTGCATGTAGTCGGCAAACACCGGGTTGAACAGCAGCGGCACGTGGCCGAACAGGTCATGGAATACATCCGGCTCGACCACGTACTCGAACTCCGCCGGCGTGCGGATCCAGTCCGTCACCGGGAACTTGCGTGCAGCGAGCAGTGCGAAGAAGGCTTCCTCCGGGATCAATCCTGGCACGCCGACGATCTGCCAGCCGGTGGCCCGGAGCAGGCGCTCGGAGATCTGATCGAAACGCGGGATGCGATCGGGTGCGCCTAGCCGCTCCACGGCGGCGATGAATTCATCGCAGGCCAGACCCGGCAACTGCCGCAGTTGCCGGGCATGCAGCCGCTGGTAGGTGCCGTGGTCGGCCGCGCTGTAGCGGCCGTAGTCTTGCTCGCAGGTGTAGTCAGCGCGTGCGCGGGCGTAGTCGCCGCGCGGCGGTCGCGTGCCCTCGCCGTAGGTGACCGGAGCGACTCCCTGATTGTGTGACTTGTCCGGGTTCATGACTTGGCGAGCACGCCGCGCCGCATCTGGTCGAGTTCGATGCTCTCAAACAGGGCCTTGAAGTTGCCTTCGCCGAAGCCCTGGTCGCCCTTGCGCTGAATGAATTCGAAGAAGATCGGGCCAAGCTGGTTCTCCGAGAAGATCTGCAACAGCAGCGCGCCTGCCTTGCCGTCGATCAGGATCTTGCGCTTCCGCAGTTCGGCTACGTTTTCCCCATGACCGGGAATGCGCTGATCGACCAGTTCATAGTACGTATCGATGGTGTCGAGCAGCTTGACGCCATTGGCGTGCAGGGCGTCGACGGTGGCAGGCAGGTCGGTCGATCCGAGCGCGATGTGCTGGATCCCTTCGCCGTGGTACATGTCCAGGTACTCCTGGATCTGGCCGGCCTTCTCGTTGCCCTCTTCGTTGATCGGGATGCGGATCTTGCCGCAGGGGCTCGTCATGGCCTTGCTCTTGACGCCGGTGACCTGGCCCTCGATATCGAAGTAGCGGATCTCGCGGAAGTTGAACAGCCGCTCGTAGAAGTCGGCCCACTCGGCCATGCGGCCGCGGTGCACGTTGTGGGTGAGATGGTCGATGTAGGTCAGACCCAGGCCCGGCGTGGCGAGCGCCTGTTCGCCGCCGACACCAGGCAGCGGCTCGAAATCGACGTCGAAGAAGCCGATATTGCCGATGTCGCCCGGCTGGGCGCCGTTCTTGCCTCGCCAGCGGTCGACGAAGTAGATCACGCTGTCGCCGATGCCCTTGATGGCGGGTATGTTCAGCTCGCCCGGCCCCGCGGTGCCGGCATAACCCCATGCGCCCTGCGAGATCGCGCGCTCGTAGGCCGCCTTGGCATCCTGCACGCGGAAGGCGATGGCGCAGATGCTCGGCCCGTGCATCCGTGCGAAGCGTTGCGCGAAAGAGTCGGGCTCGGCGTTGACGATGAAGTTGATCTCGCCTTGCCTGTACAGCAGCACGTTCTTGTGACGGTGTCGTGCGATCGGCTTGAAACCCATTCGCGCAAAGAGCGCGCCCATCGCTGCCGGGTCCGGCGCGGCGTATTCGATGAACTCGAACCCGTCGGTGCCCATCGGGTTGTCCCAGGGGGTGAATTGCATGGCAGTTCTTTCGTGGTCGAGGCTGATGCAACGGAGCGTGCCTGCAGGTTCGTCGCCGCGCAGGCATTCTGCAAGTTCAATCTCGGCATGCCAGTGGATTGCAGGAAGCGAGTGAAGCGGCTCGAAGAAGAAGCCGGCATCGTGACCGGCTATGTTGCGGTACTGGCGGCCGAGCGGATGGGCTTGTCACCGACAGCCTACCTCAACGAGGATCTCGAGCAGCATACCGAGCGTCACAAGCGCAACCCGATCGACCTGTTCCGTGCGGCGGTGCAGACCTGGCCCGCGGCCGTCGAGTGCGCTCCCTGCTTGAAGACTCCACGGTGCAGACGCGCCGTGCCCGATCACTTGGAGCGACCCCAGGCCACGGTGAATAGTCTGCACGGCGTGCTGGCCGTAACACTTGCGCCCCGCTCGGCGTTGAATATTTCCGCTGCTCGCGCGGCAAGTGCTGATACGTTCTGTTGCCATGATGCTTGAACACACCTCCAGCCGCGTCGGCCGAAAAGCTGGTCGCGCACTCTCCCGTGGGGGCGTTTCCGTGGCGCCCTTGGTGATGCCTGGCGAGGCGGTAGATGTCACGCGGTTGTTTGAATCGGCCAAGGCGTCGCAACCCGAGGCATCCTTGCCGCCCTTGCCCGCTGCCGCGATCGCGTCACCGGGGGGGTTCCTGGCCGAACTCGAGCGCGAGGCCAATGGCCGCGAAGTCCAGAACGGGCCCGATCCCGAGGTGCTCGGCCGCAATGCTCGGCTGGTCAATGCGGCCTGCCGCACCGCCGCCGATTACTGGGCGCGCCTCTGCGAGCATCTCAACGTGCTGAAACCGGCGGGCCCTGGTCGCTACGTTTTCGACGGNCGCAATGTGTTGGAGCGCCCCCCCGGGCATGCCTTCCGAGTCTTGCCCAAGCTGCGCGTTTCCCACAGTGGCGACGAGCACTTTGACTCGGTGACGCTCGGGTGGCGCGCCGGTCACGGCCAGCGCGTGCGCGTGGTCAAAGAGTTTCCCGCCGAAATCGAACGCCTCAAGGCGCGGCTGTCGTTCGCGGGTATCACGCCATTCGAGTCTCAGACAATCCACCCCGGGACCGGTCGCCCACAGGGGATGCAATTCGAATTCACGGCCGACATCATCGCCAGCGTGCGGCTCGTGCCGCTGCATGAAGAAGGCAAGGTGCGACTCTCATTCCACAACATCGATACGCTCGAACGCATCGAGGCTGAGTGGCCTGCATTCGCGATTCGAGCAACCGAACTCGACGAACTCGCGCGCTGGATCTGCGGCAAGCCGCACAAGCTGCTCAAGCACGCGCAGAACATGGTCCGACACGAGCCCTGAGGCACGCGTCGGACGCCGTTCAATCCTCGTCGTGCGCCTGGTACTGCGATACCAGTTGCTGCTGCACGGCAGGTGGTACCGCCTCGTAGTGAGACAGCGCCAGCGTGTAGCGGCCTTGACCAGCCGTCATTGCGTTCAGGCGTGACTGGTATCCGGCCAACTCGGCCAGCGGTGCCTGGCCCCGGATGATCATCGTGTTGGCGCTGCCATTGTGGGTTCCGCTGACTTGGCCGCGTCGCGAGGAAAGGTCGCCGGTAACGTCGCCCGTCGCGGCGCCGGGCGCGCTGATCTCGATATCGACGATCGGCTCGATGACGATCGGCCGCGCCGCGCGCACCGCGGCCATGAAGGCCTTCCGCCCCGCAGTGATGAAGGCGATCTCCTTGCTGTCGACACTGTGGTGTTTGCCGTCGTAGACAATGACCTTCACGTCGACCAGCGGGTATCCGGCGATCACGCCCACGGTCAGCGCCTCACGCACGCCTTTTTCGACCGCGGGGATGAACTGGTTAGGTATGGTTCCACCCTTGACCTGATCGACGAATTCAAAGCCACTGCCGCGCGGCAGCGGTTCGATCTTCAGGAACACTTCCCCGAATTGGCCGGCACCACCGGTCTGCTTCTTGTGGCGGTGGTGGCCTTCTGCCGGCGCGGTCACCGTCTCCCGGTACGCGATGCGCGGTGGCCGCGTGTTGACCTCGAACTTGTAGACGTCGCGCAGACGTTCGAGCAGAACGCGCAGGTGCAACTCTCCGAGACCGTAGACGATGGTCTCGTTGGTGGTCGCCACATGTTCGACCTTGAGGCAGGGATCTTCGTCAACCAGCTTGGTGAGGATTTCCCACATCCGCTGCTCGTCACCTCGGCGCTTGGGTTCAATCGCCAGGCCGTGCACGGGCACGGGGAACGGCAGGGGCTTGAGATGAATATGGTCGTCTTCGGCAGCGTCGTGCAGCACTGCGTCGAAGTGGATCTCGTCGACCTTTGCAACCGCCGCGATGTCGCCCGGCACTGCGCTCGGCACCTCGACGTAGTCCTTGCCTTGCAGCCGCAGCAAATGACCGACCTTGAATGGCTTCCTGCCGTCGCCGATGTAGAGCGCACTGTCCTTGTTGATCGTGCCCTGGTGCACACGGAACAGCCCCATGCGTCCCACGAATGGATCGACCGTCACCTTGAACACGTGGGCCAGCACATGGGCGTTCGCATCGGGCAACGCCCGCTTCGGCTTGGCATCGGCCCCTTCGCCCTCGAGGAAATCCGGTGGATTGCCTTCCGTCGGATTGGGCAGCAGCTTGACGATCACGTCGAGCAGTTCGGCCACACCGGCCCCACTGCGTGCCGAGACGAAGCACACCGGCATCAGGTGACCTTCCCGCAGTGCCTGTTCGAGCGGCGCGTGCAGCTCGGCGGCATCGATGTCGCCATCGTTCAGGTAGCGGTCGACGAAGGCTGCATCGACCTCGACCACCTGCTCGACCAGAGCGCGGTGCGCGGCATCGACGCTACCGAAATCGCTGTGGCCTTCGCGGTTGTAGAAGCAGTCGACGACCTTGGTACCGCCGCCGTCGGGCAGGTTCAGCGGCAAACACTCGCGGCCGAAGGTGGCTTGGATGTCGGCCAGCAGTGCTGGCAGGTCAGGCCCCGCGGCGTCGATCTTGTTGACGACCAGCAAGCGGTCAAGATGCCGCTGCGCGGCGTAATCCATCATCCGGACGGCGGCCGCGTCGATGCCGCTGACTTTCCAGCTTGCCGCGTTGATCACGATCACTGCCGTCTCCACTGCCTCGAGGGCCGGCAGAGACTGGCCGATGAAATCCGGCGCCCCGGGTGTGTCGATCAGATGAACGAGGGCGCCGGCATGCTGGAGGTGCATCACCGCTGCGTTGAGCGAGTGCTGCATCTTGCGCTCCAGCGGATCGAAGTCGCTCACCGTGCTGCCGCGCTCGAGGCTGCCGGGGGCGCCGATCGCCCCGGCACGCGCCAGCAGTGCCTCCGCCAGACTGGTCTTCCCGGAGCCCTGCGGTCCGACCAGCGCGAGAGTGCGGATGTCGGCCGTGCTGGCAGGCACGCCGCTGGATGGGCTGGGCATGGGGGTTCTCCTTGTCTATGTTGATTCAGTTTCAGCCTAAGGGATCGCGTGTGGTCGCACAACCCGGCAGGTCATTGAAATGCCACTTCAGAGAAGCTGCGCAGCTTGCGACTGTGCAGTTGGTCGACACCGGCCGCGCGCAGCAATTCGACCGCGCGCATACCGATGCGCAGATGCTGGTCGACCCGCTCTCGGTAGAACTGGCTGGCCATGCCAGGCAGCTTGATCTCGCCATGCAGCGGCTTATCAGACACACACAGCAAGGTGCCATACGGCACCCGGAAGCGAAAGCCGTTGGCGGCGATGGTCGCGCTTTCCATGTCCAGAGCCACCGCGCGGCTCTGGCTGAAGCGACGCTCGGGGCCCGGGTGCGGGAGCAGCTCCCAATTGCGATTGTCGGTCGAGGCCACCGTTCCAGTGCGAAGCAGGCGCTTGAGATCGTATCCCGAAAGCCGGGTCACATCGGCCACGGCGCGCTCAAGGGCCACCTGCACTTCAGCCAGTGCCGGAATCGGCACCCACAGCGGCAGTTCTTCGTCAAGCACATGGTCCTCTCGCACATAGCCATGCGCCAGGACGTAGTCGCCCAGTTGCTGCGTGTTGCGCAGGCCCGCGCAGTGCCCGAGCATGATCCAGACATGCGGGCGCAGCACGGCGATATGGTCGGTGATCGTCTTGGCATTGGCTGGCCCGACACCGATGTTGACCATCGTGATGCCGCTGCCGCCCGGTTGCACCAAGTGGTAGGCCGGCATCTGCGGCAGGCGTGGGAGCGTCGCCCCTGCAGTACCGCGCGGCTCGGTTGGCGTGTCGGCTCGGCGCGTGACGACATTGCCCGGTTCGACGAACGCGACGTAGTCGCCCGTGGCCTCGGCCATCAGCGCGTGTCCCAGCTTGATGAATTGGTCGATATAGAACTGGTAATTGGTGAACAAGACAAAATTCTGGAAGTGCTCGGGTGCCGTACCGGTGTAATGGCGCAGCCGGTGCAGCGAGTAATCGACACGTGCTGCCGTGAACAATGCCAGCGGATGGGCTTCGCCGTGGCTTGGCTCGTGCGTGCCGTTGGCGATGCCATCGTCCATCGCAGCGAGGTCTGGCAGATCGAACAGATCACGCATCAGCAGGCGCCGCTGCGGCGTCAACGTGCCCTCGAGGTGATCATCCTCGGCCAGCGAGAAGTGCACCGGGATCGGCTGTTCGCTTGCACCGATCTCCAGTGCGACGGCATGGTTGCGCAACAACAGGCGAAACTGCTCTCGGTAGTAGGCGGCGAACAAGTCTGGCCGCGTCAGCGTTGTCTCGTAACGCCCTGGGCCGGCGGCAAAACCATAGCTCAGGCGAGAGTCGGCACGGGCGACCGTGTCGATGCGAATGCGCACGAAGGGGTAGGTGGCGCGGACCCGCTCGCCGGGCACTTCGCCGTCGAGAAAGGCCTGCAGGTGCCTGCGCAGGTGGCTCACCCCGGTCTCGTAGATCGCTCTCGCGTGCGCCAAAGCGGCATCTGGATCATTGAATTCGCGGCGTGGCAAGAGATCGGGCGCAATCATGGGTCGATTGTGCAGCGGGTCCTTACACTGCGGAAGCTGGAGGCAGGCCGATGAAAGTGTTGATCCTGGGCGGGGGAGTCATCGGCGCCACCGCGGCCTACGAATTGGCGGGCGATGGCCACCAGGTGACTCTGATCGAGCGACAGGGGGCCCCGGCGCTGGAAACCAGTTTCGCCAATGCAGGAGAGGTCTCGCCCGGCTACTCGGCGCCATGGGCCGGACCGGGCGTGCCGCTGAAGGCGATCAGATGGCTGATGATGCACCATCGCCCACTGGTCCTCCGGCCGCATTTCGATTGGCACCTGGTCGGCTGGGTCCTGGCCATGCTGCGCAATTGCACCGCGGCGCGCTACGAGATCAATAAGAGCCGCATGGTGCGGTTGGCCGAGTACAGCCGCGACTGCATGGTGGCGCTGCGGGCATCCACCGGCATTCGGTACGACGAGCGCACGCTGGGCACGCTGCAGCTCTTCCGCACGCAGAAGCAGCTGGACGGCACTGCGTCGGACACCGCCATTCTCGACCGCTATGGCGTGGCCTACCAACGGCTCGATCGCGAAGGCTGCGTCCAGCACGAGCCCGCGCTGGCACGCGTGCGCGACAAGTTCGTCGGCGGGCTGCGCCTGCCGGGCGATGAGACCGGTGACTGCTTCAAATTCACCAACCGCATTGCCGAAATGGCGACCGCACGAGGTGCGAGGCTGCGTTTTGGCATCAGCATCGAATCGCTGTTGACGGATGGCAAGCGCATCACGGGCATCGTGACCGACCACGGACGAATGCAGGCCGACGCCTACTTGGTTGCGCTCGGCAGCCACTCGCCCAGGCTGCTGGCGCCGCTCGGCGTGCGCGTCCCGATCTACCCGGTCAAGGGCTACTCGATCACACTGCCGATCACGGACCCCGGCGGGGCCCCGGAATCGACCGTGATGGACGAGACACACAAAGTGGCCGTGACCCGGTTGGGGGACCGCATTCGCGTCGGTGGTACGGCAGAACTGGCTGGCTACTCGATGCAGTTGCACGAAGCGCGGCGCCGGACGCTGCTTCACGTCGTCGAGGACCTGTTCCCTGGTGGAGGTGATGCCGCTCGCGCCGAATTCTGGTGCGGCCTGCGGCCGATGACGCCCGATGGCACGCCGATAGTGGGCGGCACAGAGGTGGCCAACCTGTGGCTGGCCACTGGCCACGGCACCCTGGGCTGGACCATGGCCGCCGGCACGGCGCGCGTGATCTCCGATCTGATTTCGGGGCGCGCGCCAGCGATCGACCTGGCCGGATTGACGATTGCCCGCTACCGCTGAAGCCGTCCGCTCTTGACAGCCGAGGGCCCGCCCCCATTTGCGCTGCGCAGCAGTTCATTCACCCTGTATTCACTCGGATCCGGACCATGAGCCACAAACAGACCCTGGCCTTTCAGGCCGAGGTGCAGCAGATCCTGCACCTGGTGACGCATTCGCTGTATTCGAACAAGGAGATCTTCCTGCGAGAGTTGGTGTCCAACGCATCGGATGCCTGTGACAAGTTGCGCTTCGAGGCGCTTGACCAGCCGTCGCTGTACGAGGAAGCGCCCGAGTTGAAGGTGCACGTGAGTTTCGACCCCGAGGCGAGGACAGTGACCATCCGCGACAACGGCATCGGCATGAGCGCCGAGGAAGCGGTGGCGCACCTGGGCACCATCGCCAAGAGCGGCACCCGCGAGTTCATGGCCAAGCTCGAAGGCGACCAGAAGAAGGACGCCAATCTGATCGGCCAGTTCGGCGTCGGCTTCTATTCGGGTTTCATCGTCGCGGACCGCATCACGGTCGAATCGCGCCGGGCCGGGCTGAAACCCGAGGAGGGCGTGCGCTGGACGAGCGACGGATCGGGCCAGTTCGAAGTCGAGACCATCACGCGCGCCGAACGCGGCACCGACGTGACGCTGCACCTGCGCGAGGGTGAGGAGGACTTTCTCAAGACTTGGAAACTCAAGTCGATCATCGGCAAGTACTCCGACCACATCTCGCTGCCGATCCTGATGCGCAAGGAGGAGTGGATCGCCGAGAAGGCCGAGACGGTGCTGAAGGACGAGTGGGAAACCGTCAACAAGGCGGCGGCACTGTGGACGCGGGCCAAGAGCGACATCACAGACGCGCAATACCAGG
>JGI26437J51864_10000395_pt1 | contig 11644 bp, 8 predicted proteins | sample FrelakmetLWP11LW_FD_51864 | JGI IMG/M metagenome (IMG submission 51864)
GATGATCCGGATTAGCTTATATGGGCAGTCGCAAGAACGGCCTTCTTGAAGGGCAGGCCGTCTTCGATCCGTTTGCGGTAGTAGCTCTTGAAGAGATCATTGATCTGGATCACCCGGATCGTCATCAGCCAGATCACTCTTCTGAGATGCATGATGCCCTGCTTGGTGATCCTGCTGGTCTCGTCATGCTGGCCGGATTGATAGGCCGATTGGATTGTGCACGGCCTTACATTCACTCTATCCATCCTTCGATGCTGCGTAAGTTGGCAAGGATACTATCGGAGATGCTACAGACTGCCAATCCCTCCAGTCAGGGTGTGCAACATGATTCTCCCTGTTCATTGCAGCATCTCCACTCCGACTGTCATGCAGCATTCTGTCGCAGGCAAGCTGCGCAGTACCTACAAGTCGTCAGTGCTTCCCACGACATAACTTATCGATTACTGTTTGATACGTTCAGCCGATACGACCACCACTGAGCCACGCATTTCAGTTTATTCTAAAAAATACTACTTTCTTCGTATGGAGTATCAGACAAATGCAGCCGATAACCATCATGAGATAGTCCGTCAATTAGTATTGTCATCTAATTTCGGGGAGGTTTAAATATGGTCGCGATGAAGTCGGAGAAGCTTTTCCTGTCATTGACAGTCGTTATCATTCTATTTTTTTTAACCGGCTCAATTGCTACGGCCAATCAGCTAGATGAAGTCCGGGCATTAATACATGCAAAAGGAGCCAAGTGGATTGCGGGTGAGACATCCGTTTCCCAATTGCCCGATCACGAAAAGAAGCTGCGGCTTGGTCTCGTCAAGCATCAACCGACAGGCAGAGAAAAAGTCCTCACTCTTCAGGAACCTCTTACTGGTGTCTCCGCAAGTCTTGATTGGAGAGCAAATGGGGGTAATTATGTGACACCGGTAAGAAATCAGGGTAATTGCGGCAGTTGCTGGGCTTTCGCAACCACTGCAGCTCTGGAATCTTATATTCTAATCAAGGATATCAGTCCGAACAGGGATGATAATCGAGCGGAGGAGATTCTTGTTTCATGCAGCAGCGCAGGCAGTTGCAATGGTGGATATATCGGCACAGCATCCGATTACATACGCAACACTGGACTTCCCCCCGAGACTTACTTTCCTTACACGGCATCAGCAGCAGATGACAGTTGCAGCAATGCGCAGGTGGGATGGCAGAACAATGTATATAAGATAGCCTCATGGTCTTATGTCAATACAACTTCAGTATCCATAGAGGCTATCAAGAATGCACTTAACTCCTACGGCCCATTGGTGACCACGTTTGATGTTTATCAGGACTTCGATTACTATCAATCTGGCGTGTATGAGCATGTATACGGTAATTTGCGGGGGGGACACGCTGTTCTGATTGTTGGTTATCATGACGATGTGGGAGTTAGCGGTGGTGGTTACTTTATCGTAAAGAATAGTTGGGGAACTGGCTGGGGAGAGAATGGATATTTCAACATTGCCTATTCCCAGAAAGCGTCACCTGTGTACTTTGGAGAATGGACCATCGCATACCAGAAACCAGCCCTCCCTCCAGCTTCACCCGCAGCACCAAGTGGCTTGACGGCCATGGCATCTTCCAGTGCGCAAATAAATCTTTCGTGGATGGATAACTCTACTAATGAGGACGGTTTTAAAATCGAGCGTTGCGCGGGTGCAAGTTGTTCATTTTCGCAGATCGCGGCCGTGGGTGCTAATGTGACGACCTATAGCAACACGGGCCTGTCGGCAAATACGGCATACAGCTATCAGGTGCGCGCCTACAATGCGGGAGGCGATTCGGGAAACTCAAATGTGGCCACAGTGACAACCCCCGCGCCTCCCCTTGTTCCGGCAAAACCGAGTATCCTTGCTACAACAACAGCATCGAAGAATTCTATGCGGTTGACATGGACAGACGTTCCGAATGAAGAGGGCTACAAGATCGAGCGTTGCACGGGTTCTGGCTGCACGAATTTCTCCCAAATCGCAAGCGTCCCGGCCAATACGACAACGTATCTCAACACCGGCTTGCGCAAGGCGACTACTTACTTATATCGCGTCAGGAGCTACAATGCAGGAGGGAACTCCGAGTATTCCAATACGGCAAGCTACACAACGGCAAGATGAGCCCCATGGACGGGGCGGGCATGCACTCTGGATTATATGCAGGGATTCGCTTAAGGTAGGCTAATGCATGGAAGGCAGGATCGAAAGACCTGCCTTCCAATTTCTGACGCTTGAAAATAGCTGAATTATTGTTCGGCTCGTCCGGACCTCCTCATTGGCCCAGTATTGGAAGTCAGAATCCAGACATCCTGCTCCACGGCTGACTGGCAGAGTTCGGTCAAGGAGCATGTAATCTCCTGCAGGTGCTCTTCGTGATGAGCCCGGATCGGTGCAAAAGGCCATCAGCAACGCATTGCAGCATTTCGGTACAAAAGTTGAAAAGGAGTGGCTGGGAGAGAACCATCGATTCAGGGCATAGATGCCCCTTGCCCCTATATCCCCCTCTTATGTGAGGTAATCGATTCCAGGGCCATCCAGACACGCTACAGGGCATGCTCTACAGTGAGCCGGAAGGCCGTTTTCCTCATCGCAAACAGGGATGATACGGAAATCCGACACGTGCACACCACTATGGGGGCTGATTCGGGTGCATGGGTCACATGCTGGATCAATCTGGGAATGCAGCATTTCCTCATGCGACGGTCGGCAATGCATCCTTGTCAGGTTCTGCAAAGCCTTTAGTCCAACAACTCCATCCATTCCTGATCTTGCCGATTGCTATCCACTTCGATCTGATTCCTTCAGGACGGCGACTTGCAAGCAGAGCCGAAGGTAGAGCCGAAACATGCGCGGCAACAGAGATGCTCCCCTCATTTCAGCTTGCAGCACTTCAGTGTCATCGAACAGGATCACCCCCTTCGCACCGGGGCAGGAAGGAAGAAGGCAGAGGGGAGGGGGAGGAATCCTATCCCTTGCAATGATCTCTTGCCCTAATCGTTTCTAGAGCGTTTTACGGCCTATCCTAACGGGCATCAGACGCCCCATTCTGCTCCAACAAGGGAATGGATGAACAGGTTCCATCAATCCATGCAAGGAACCCCATGCATGCATCTCACACATCGCTTGCAGCAAAAAGGGCAACATACTCACCCGGTCACGGCAGCAAGGACTGTCAGGAGATGAAACAACGGGAACCATGACAGATGCCATGCATGCAGGCATGATCAGTACAGCAGCACAGGAACATGAGAGGGAAGGAACAAGACACTGATCAACCAAAGCTACCATGGGACATCAGAGCAGATAGTAAGGATCAAGCTTCTTAGCAGCTATCGATTCACTGTTTGCTGCATTCACAGTTCTTCAGCATCTAACCCTGCAGAAGTGGCAGCAGCGTACAGAAGGAAGAGAGAAGGAGAAGGGACATGATGCCGTGAAGGAGATGAAAGGGATTGACTACAGCAAACGATAATGGTCAGCAGGATTAGGAACGGAACAGGACAGCACCATCACTGTATCGGTTGCTGTATCATCTGTTGCACCGTTAGCTCTGCTTCACATATGTATGCTGATATCTTTACAGTGACATAGAGATAAGAGGCTTAGTAAGGACCCCCGGAGACAGGATCAGGTCAATCCATTCCATTGGGCGTCGAATCCGACCATTGCGTTGGTCAACTCTGATCGCAGAAAATCCAGTCGGGAAACATCTTTGATATATTGATGGATGTTTCTGACAGAATGTCGGTGGCGATTGACCTCTAACTGGAAGCACCCGTCACGATCATTGGCATCGCATGCGGCGTAGGGTTTGCCATAGCCCGGCAGCTTCTTTGAGCCTTTGAAGCACTTGAACCTGTAGATGTCTTTGTTGATGGCGCAGAACTTGGGGTCGTTCATAAAATCACTGAATACATGAAGCTCATTTTTCACCAGTGTTTTTCTTGCCGCTGTGAATTCGAGTCGAATCCGGTCGGCATCTTTTAGGACCCATGCCTTGTTCTTCCTCTTTTTGTCAGGACCTCTTTCATATATTTTCGTATCCCCCAATCCGTAATAGGCATTCATTCGTGTATCGTCGCCCCATGCTTGCTTGCCTTTCCCCAGCAGCATCACCTTTCGCTTATAGGGTCGGAAAAGATGCTTCTTCAGGGCTTTGAAGAGGAAGTGAACTCCTGTCAGATCAATGCAGAATATGTCTAATGTATACTCGACAAGTGATATCTTCAAATCAGGTAGGTGCTGGCTTATCTTTTCAAGTCGCTCTCTAAAATGCTGCATCTGGGTTTTTTCGTTGATGTAGATTTCCATACGAAAGGGAGGGCGACAATCTGAAGCATCCGTGTAGATGAAGATTTTGCACTCCGGGAAATCTTTGATGAATCTCTTGCCATAATGGGGTCTTCTTTTTGAGGGCACAAAGCTTTTGTCCGGATGCATGGGGTAAAAAAGCTCCTCCACCATTTTCCAGTCGTATGCCATTGTAGCCCAGTTACCTGAAAGGTCGATCCTGTCTATTAGTGCACTGATTGCGAATGGTCTATCCCAATCACGAGTATTAGACCCCTGTCTCATAATGCGATACTCCAAGCTCCCCAAGAAACTTTCCGCTTGCCGCTGTAGCAATTGGTCCTTCATTATCTGGCTATCAAGTTTCATCTCCCTACCTCCATTTTGCATGCTTGTTCAAATTTTCGCAGCAGATAGTTGCAGCACCCGCAGCAAGTCGCTGCACCAAGACACTCTTAGATCAAGAATCATTCCCTCCTTTCGATATATTTGTAATCACCTTGACGACTCATATTTATCCATCTTTCACTCATTTTTGCTGCATAGCTCCAGATGCAGGTTCGCCACCCATGGCAAGGAGGCGTGAATGGTACCGCAATTGTTTTGTTCACATTGGATCAGCGTAACCCCATTCTCTCTTGGGTGCTAATCGATAGAGTCATCTGCATCCTCCGTCAGAAGACTCTCCCTCTCTTACGCCTGCACAGGCATCGCATAAATGCTGCACATACTGAGACTGTAATGAAAGATTGAACGGCAGCAGGCATTACTCAAAAGGCGCGCCATCCCCGCTGCTAAACAAGAATGACGAAAATGGCTATGTCTCGATTATATTTTGCTTATCGATCAGAGAATGGGTGTTTTCTAAATCGTGGACATGATCTGGCAGAAAACAAGAAGATACAGCTACGCCATACCACTTGAGCGGTTCTGACAAGATGCTGCATCCTATTTGGCTACGAAACAGGTAAAAACTTTATAACGACTGGCTGATTATACCAGTGGTAAACAACAGTACAAGCCTTAATTTTAGACGGCTTTCTGGACGGCTTTTAGTACCTGCGCATGTGTTTTTTGCGGCCTATTTGATTGAAATAGTAGGTGAAGTACGCTCTGTCAGGCCCTTTCACGTCGGCGACTGGGTGTGGTATTCCACAAGGACATGGAGAGCGGATTCATGAAGAAATGGAAACGGCACACCCAAACTGCCATGGGCTTTCATATCAATGCATTGTGACGTTTGTTCTAAGCCCCGGGGTCTTTGCTAATGACAGTGTTGATCTTGTTCGTTACCCGCTGCATCGGACTGCGCAGCTTTTCAATTGGTAGAATAATGTAACCGTCGCCTGCGTCACTACTTGTATGATTCGTCAAACGATCGGATTCAGCTTTCGTGACAGTATCCTGTGCGATTGTCTTAAATACACGCCTCAGGTCATGGAGACAGAATTTAATGCCAGTTGATTTTATGACTGCATTGACCTGCCTCTGTGGTTCTGCCATGTGACCTGATGTGCTTTTCTTGGAAAGGGCAGGGAATACGTAGTCGTTGAAGCGAACCGATTTTAAATGTCTAAATAAATCATACAGGAAATCACTCATTGGCAGAGTTAGAGGTCTGCCATTCTTAGTTTCTGAAATAGTGAACATTCTGCTCTCCATGTCCACGGTATTCCAGCGAAGGGATAGTGCTTCGCTCTTCCTCAATCCTGTGAATAGCAGCAGTAACAGGTAGCTCCGCATGAAATGATTTTCTAGACCCCGGACGGCACCAAACCACATTGGTAAATCAGAGTCTTTAATGATCGTCTGACGTCTTCCGACCTTTGCCCATTGTCTTGTGTCTGAGAGACGTTTGACAGGATTGACAGGTAAAGTATTATCAGCTGCTGCATTCACACAATTGTAAATCCGTCGAAATAGACGGAATGTATTGTTGGCCGTATTATTTCCTACATTCTCTCTCAGAATTATGTGCCTCTTACTGACCATGTCTGCTGTTATTTCGGCAAGCGGTTTATTTAACCAGTCTGAAAGGTGGCATTTCAGTAAACTCTCATCAACTCTTCTGGTGTGTTTCTTTGGCCCACGGATGGTTACATATTCATCGTATGCGTGTTTCAAAGTGATACTGCGTTCCCGGTCCTTCGACTTTATACGATTTGGATTTATACCGTCTGCCATTTCAACAAGAAGTTTTCTTGCTCTTTCGCGAGCTTCTACTACGGTCAAGACATTATGCCTGTCTATTCTGACCCGTAGCAGCTGGCCTTTCATTCGCCTCATGACACAGAAGGTCTTGGTCTTTGTGCCTACACATATACCGAATCCTTTTAAGTCAGCATCCCAATAATCAATTTGCCCTTTCTCCGTGTACGGGAGCTTGTCTATTTGAGCTTTCGTAATCTTTATGATAGGCATAAGCACGTCTGTCGAAAAATTCAGTAACTTATAAGTAACAAAATCGAATGAAACGTCTTAGTACTCCGAAAGACATCTTTTGCGCATATAGTTGATATTATTGGATAACTATATTTCAGTAATACATAGCGTATATAAGTTATTTACTTCCCAAGCTGAACGTCGTGGGTTCGATTCCCATCGCCCGCTCCATTTTTATCTAGCTCAATACCTTTGTCGCAGACAGGGACCTCGAAAGCTTTCGGGGTCCCTTTTTTGTGATGCAGAAAGCCCCTGCACGACATCGTCTGCCGTCGGGCAGGAAGAGATTTATTAATGTCCTGGACAGCCGGGCCATGACCGCAAAAATTACTTGCAATTGTGCATTTGAAATGCATAATTGCAAGTATCGGTGTTGCCATGGCCCCTCGCTACATTGAAAGATCCCTTGAGCCTGTGCTGAAACGGGCCGCCGGAGAATTCCCGGCGGTCGTGCTGACCGGGCCGCGCCAATCCGGCAAGACGACGCTTCTCCAGCATCTCTTCGGCGGCAAGTACCGTTACGTATCCCTCGAGCCGCCTGATATCCGGGCGGCTGCGATAGAAGATCCACGGGGCTTCCTGGAGATGAACCCGCCGCCCGTTATCTTCGATGAGGTGCAGTACGTTCCGGAAATTCTCCCGTATATCAAGGAAAAGATCGACCACCATCGGGACCGCCCCGGGCAGTACCTGTTGACAGGCTCCCAGAATATTCTACTCATGGAGAAGCTCACCGAGACGCTGGCAGGCCGTGCCGCCATACTGCGGCTTCTGCCGCTTTCGAACCGGGAGGTGGCCGGACGGTCCCAGGCCCTCCTGCCGTGGGAGCCGGAATACAGGGATGCGAAAACGGCAGCGGCGTCGAGAGCCGATCTCTGGAAAGGCTTCCTCCGCGGACAATTCCCGGAAGTAATTGCAAATCCCGGCCGTGACGTCAATCTTTGGCATGCTGGCTATGTCCAGACATACCTCGAGCGGGATGTGCGGACCCTCCGCCAGGTCGGCGATCTGTCCCAGTTCCAGAGCTTCCTCCGGGCGCTGGCCGCCCGCAGTGCCCAGCTGTTGAATCTCACCGACCTGGCCCGGGACCTCGGAGTGGCCGTTAACACAGCCAAGGCCTGGCTTTCCGTGCTGGAGGCCACCTACCAGGTGATGGTGCTCCGCCCGTATTTTGCCAATCTCAACAAGCGGCTCGTCAAGACGCCGAAGGTTTACTTCACGGACGTGGGAATGCTCTGTTACCTCACGGGCCTGAGAGACCCCGGGCACGCCGCCGCCGGCCCTCTGGCGGGTGCGATCATGGAAACAGCGGTCCTGTCGGAAATCGTCAAATCACTCACCCATCGCGGAATCGATCCGCAGGTACACTTCTGGAGGACATCAACGGGGACGGAAGTGGATTTCATCGTTGAGACAGAAGGAAAGCTTGTACCGGTCGAAGTGAAGCTTTCCTCCACCCCGCGGCCTGCAATGGCTTCGTCAATCAGAACCTTTCGGGAGGACTTCGGCACAAGGGCCCTGTCCGGCTACGTGGTACACCCGGGCGAGGTCAAGCTTACCCTCGGACCGGGCGTCACCGCCTGGCCGTACAGTCAGCTTTAGTCGGTATTTCGTGGCAATTGCCCCGTTGACACGCGCTGATGCGCATCCTATACTCCGATCGTCGAAAAGCAGATCCGAGAGCATGAAAATGACAACGACCGGACTGGAAGGTTTTGACTGGAGCAGGGGACGATGGGTGAGCGCAGCGGTTCCTCGGGCCCAGGCCGAAATCGTCATTGCCTCCGACTGGGCGCCCATCCGGGCCTTCGACGAGATCGTTGCGCGTACTCCCGAGGCGGTCTACGGCGATGTGTTGCCCATCCTGCGCCAGGGGGATCTGCGCATCGTCAACCTGGAATGCGCGTTGTCGACAGACGCATCCCCGGTATGGAAGAGCGGTTCGGTCTTCAAGGGCCGTCCCGAGCACATCAACGGGTTGACCGCGGTGCCCTTCGAGGTCGTTACGCTGGGGAACAATCATGTCTTCGATTACGGTCCGGAGGCCTTCAGCCGGACCCTGAAGCTGTTGAGCGAAAACTCCATCCGGTCCGTCGGGGCGGGCATGTCTGTCGAAGAGGCCCGCCGGCCCCTGATCGTCGATCTCAACGGGGTCCGCATCGGGATCATCAATTTCAGCGAAGGGGAGGATCTGACCTCCGCCGTCTCCGGGCCCGGCGTCTTCGGGTGGGACGTCGACGCCGTCGTGGAGAGCATCCGTGCGATCAGGCCGGGAGTTGACATCATCCTCGTGATCTGCCACGGCGGGGTCGAATATATCCCCTTTCCGCCGCCGTACCTGGCAGAGGCCTTCCTGCGCATTGCCGGGGCCGGCGCCGATCTGATCATCGGCCATCACGCCCACGTTCCACAGGGCGTCCAGATCTGCAACGGAGTGCCCATCTGCTACAGCCTGGGAAACTTCGTTTTTTACCAGGAGACCGACCTCTACTACCGCAAGCTGGGATACCTGGTGAAGGCCGGGGTCTCGCGGGCGGGCCTTGCGTATATTGACCTCATCCCTTATGAAATCGGCTCCGAATGTCTCCGACTGCTGCGAGGCGACGAATCGGCGCTGTTCTTCGAGTCCCTGAGGAAGGTCTCCCTGCCGCTGGCGGATCAGGAGGGCATTGCGGAGGCCTGGCAGGGGTTTCTGCGTTATTACGGGCTCAAGGGTTTCCGCGACGAGATCGCAATGATCCTGGCGAAGATGGACCAGGAGCCGGCCAAGGGCGCCGCCATGCTGCGTAATCGCATCACGACCATGCAGCACCGGGAGCACTGGATCGATGCCATGACCCGGATCATGGACGGGACCATCGATTCCTCGCCGCAATGGGCCCTCGACTTGGCCGCCGAATGGCTGACGCGAAAGAGGCCTGCACGGGGCGCGGTGAGATGAGCGCAGCCGCGAAAGAAACTCTCTCGCTTGTCATCGCCGACTCGGGCATGGGCGGCCTCTCCATCTGCGCCGATATCGTCAGCGGCCTGCAGGCACGCCGAAGCTACCGGTTCGTGTCCCTGACCTATTTCAACGCCTGGCCGGAGCAGGACCGCGGCTACAATCTTCTGCCCGGCACGGCCGAGCGGATCCGCGTCTTCGACCGGGCGCTTGCCGCCATGCTTCGCTTTGGGCCCGACCGGATCCTGATTGCCTGCAACACCCTGTCGGCGCTTTATCCCCTCACGCCCTTCAGCAAACAGGCACCAGTGCCGGTGGTTGGCATCATCGATTTCGGCGTCGAGATGATGCAGGCGTACCTGGGCGCCCGGGCGGAGAGCCGCGTCATCATCCTCGGAACGCCCACAACCATCGAAGCCGATACCCATCGAGCGCGCCTCGTCGAACGGGGCATTGACGCGGAGCGCATCATCTGCCAGCCCTGCGATCGACTGGCGGGGGAAATCGAGAAGGCGCCGGAAGGCGCAACCGTCCGGGCGATGATCGAGAGCTGCATCCGCCAGGCAGCCGAGCGTGTTCCGGACAGGCGCCGGCCCGTTGCGGCCGCCCTGTGCTGTACGCATTACGGCTACAGTCAGCGCGTCTTCGAGGCCGCCCTGCAGTCCGTGTTCGAGGGCCCCATCACGATTCTCAACCCCAACCGGGCGATGAGCGAGGCGCTGCTTACCGATTGCCCCCAGGGGCATCAGGACGTCCGGATCGACCTGAAGGTCGTCTCGCGCATCGTCTGGAGCGACGAGAAGATCGAGGCGATCGCCCGGCTCCTGGAAACGGCATCGCCCCTTACGGCCGGCGCATTGAGACAGTACCGGCACGATCCGGATTTGTTTACATTCTGACGGCAAGGAGAGACGGGATGAGGAAGGTGTTGATCGTAACGGGCCCCGGCGGCGATGCCCAGGGGTGGGGCGATATGAAGGTGACCGAGACGATGTGCGAGACCCTCAATGGCGGGGATCTGGCGGCCGAGATTGCCTATTGCGTGACCGCGGACGACTTCATGAAGGCCATCTCGGGCCGCGGCTACGATATCGTCTGGAGCGCCCTGTACTATTTTTCACATCGCGAGGACATCATCGGTCTCGGCGACGACAATGAATGGATCGCCGACATCCTGGACGAGAGGAACATCCCGTACATCGGCCCCAACGCCCTGACGATGAAGCAGCTGATCCAGAAATACGAAACACACCGGATCATGCATGAGAACGGGGTGCTGGTCCCTGCCTTCACTCTGGTGGCCCCCGGCGATGCGCTTCCCGATGTGGCGTACCCGGCCTTCGTCAAGCCCAACTGCGAATCGCGCTCGGTCGGCATCAGCGACGACAGCGTGGTCCACAACCTGCGAGAGATGGAGCAGCGCGTCAGATATGTGCACGAGAAGCTCGAACAGGCCGCGCTCATCGAGGAGTTTCTGCCCGGCGAGGAATACACGGTCCTGATGCTGGGCAACGGCAGGCTGCAGGAAATCCTGCCAGGGCTTGTCACCGTCGACAAGAACCATTTCGGCAGGCATCAGATCCTGCGCAGCGATCTCAGGGGCGTGGGCCTGACCAAGATCAGCATCCCGACGGAGAGGGTGGAGGAGGCCAAAGAGCTGACCCGGAAGGCAACCGACGCCCTGAAGTGCTGGGACCATGTCCGGGTCGACATGCGCGTGGATGCGCAAGGGCGTTTGCGGGTCATGGAGATCAACGGGATCCCGGGACTCAAGCCCGTGAAGAGCTGGAGCCCGCAGATCTATTCGCTCTATCACCCCTCTGGCGGCGGGCCCATGGAGGAATACCGGAACATGCTCCATCTGATCGTGCATTCCGCTCTCGAGCGGTACGGTATCCACGAACGCACCCGGAGTTGACGGGTGCACCCAGGCGGTCGTTATGAGCATTCCCTG
>JGI26437J51864_10000406_pt1 | contig 11469 bp, 11 predicted proteins | sample FrelakmetLWP11LW_FD_51864 | JGI IMG/M metagenome (IMG submission 51864)
CCGGCGGCTGGGGTAAAATCCGGGTTTTTCCGAAGCCCACCCGCCATGACCGAATCCCTGCTGCGACCCAGCGGACGCGCCGCCGATGCGCTACGCACGCTGACCTTCACCCGCCAGTTCACCAAGCACGCCGAAGGCTCGGTGCTGGTCGCCATGGGCGATACCCGTGTGCTGTGCACCGCCAGCGTCCTCGACAAGCTGCCGCCGCACAAGAAGGGCAGCGGCGAAGGCTGGGTGACCGCCGAGTACGGCATGCTGCCGCGTTCCACCCATACCCGCACCGACCGCGAGGCCGCGCGCGGCAAGCAGTCCGGACGCACCCAGGAAATCCAGCGCCTGATCGGCCGCAGCCTGCGCGCGGTGGTCGACCTGAAAAAGCTCGGCGAGCGCACCCTGCACATCGACTGCGATGTGCTGCAGGCCGACGGCGGAACCCGCTGCGCCAGCATCTGCGGTGCCTATGTCGCGGTTGCCGACGCCATCGACTGGCTGGTGCGCGAAGGCCAGCTCTACGAGACTCCGATCACCGACAGCATTGCCGCCGTCTCGGTCGGCGTCTATCAGGGGCATCCCGTGCTCGACCTCGACTACGCAGAAGATTCCGACTGCGACACCGACATGAACGTGGTCATGACTGGCAGCGGCGGTATCGTCGAAGTGCAGGGCACTGCCGAAGGTACGCCGTTCAGCCGTGCGACGCTGGAAGCCTTGCTCGATCTGGCGACCGACGGCATCGAACAGATCACCGCGGCGCAACACGCGGCGCTGAAGGCGGGCTGAATNCCTTTTCTTCNAGGCAGGNCACGCAGGTTCTTTTCGCGNCCNGCCTGGACAAGACCGTACTGACANGGATTTCACTATGGAAAAATTNGTCATCGCCTCGGGCAACCCCGGCAAGCTGCGTGAAATTGCGCGCATNCTCGCGCCGCTCGAAATCGAGGCAGTGCCGCAGTCCGACTTCGGNGTTCCGGAATGTCCCGAGCCGCACGTCACCTTCGTCGAGAACTGCCTTGCCAAGGCGCGCCANGCCAGCGCACACACTGGCCTGCCGGCGCTGGCCGACGATTCNGGGATCTGCGTCGAGGCGCTNAACGGCGCGCCCGGCGTGTANTCCGCACGCTATGCCGGCGAGCCAAAATCGGACCAGCGCAACAACGAAAAGCTCATCGCCGCCCTGCAGGGGCAAGCCAACCGCCGNGCGCATTACTACTGCGTGATGGTACTGGTGCGCTACGCTGACGACCCCGAGCCGCTGATCGCCGAGGGCCGCTGGTTCGGCGAAATCATCGACACGCCGCGCGGCGCCGGCGGTTTCGGCTATGACCCCTACTTCCTGCTGGCCGAATTCGGCAAGACCGGCGCCGAACTCGGCGAGGACGAGAAGAACGCCATTTCGCATCGTGGCCAGGCCTTGCGCGAACTGGCCGACAAGCTGAAGCGGCTTGGCTGAATCTGTCATCCGGTTTGCCGGCGGCGGGCTCAACGTTTCTCCGCCGCTGTCGCTCTACATCCACCTGCCCTGGTGTGTGAGGAAGTGCCCCTACTGCGACTTCAATTCGCACGCCGCGCAGAGCCTTCCCGAAGCCGCCTACATTGACGCCCTGCTCGCCGACCTCGANNGCGCACTGCCCGACATCTGGGGCCGCNGNATCCACACCGTCTTCTTCGGCGGCGGCACCCCCAGCCTGTTTTCANCCGAAGGCATCGACCGCATCCTCACCGGCGTGCGCACCCTGACGCNGTTGATGCCCGGCGCCGAAATCACCCTNGAAGCCAATCCCGGNACGGTGGAATCGGCCAGGTTCAGGGGCTTCCGNGAGGCGGGCGTGAACCGCGTCTCGGTCGGCATCCAGAGCTTCAACCCGCGCCACCTCCGTGCGCTCGGGCGCATCCACGACGACAGCGAAGCCCGACGCGCCGCCGAACTTGCAGCCACCCATTTCGACACCTTCAACCTCGACCTGATGGTCGCCCTGCCGGGGCAAACTCTGGCCGAGGCGCTGGCTGACACCGATACCGCGCTCGGCTTCCAGCCACCGCACCTGTCGGCCTACCACCTTACCCTCGAACCCAACACTCCGTTCGGCCATACCGCGCCGCCCAACCTGCCCGATGACGACCTTGCCGCCGACATGCAACTGGCGATCGAATCGCGCCTGGCTGAAGCAGGCATGCGGCACTACGAAACTTCGGCCTACGCGCGGCCGCACCACGACAGCCGCCACAACCTCAACTACTGGCAGTTCGGCGACTATCTCGGCATCGGTGCCGGGGCGCATTCCAAGCTCAGCTTTCACGATCGCATCGTGCGGCAGATGCGCACCAAGCATCCGCAGCAGTACATGGAAGCGGTCAAGAAAGATGCTCACATTGCTGATGCCCGTACCCTCGCGCGTACCGACCTGCCGTTCGAATTCATGATGAACGCCCTGCGTCTCAACGATGGCGTGCCTGCGGCGCTGTTCGAGGAACGTACCGGACTGCCGCTACTCGTCTGCTCGTCTGCCCTCGCACAGGCACGTGCACAGGGCCTGCTGGAAAATGACGCCACCCGGCTCAGGCCGACGCTGCAGGGGCAGCGGTTCTTGAATGACTTGCTGGAACTGTTTCTGGTGGAGTAGTAGGGCGTTATGATCATTGCGCCAAGGGGGTAATGAGTGACAGCCTTCGTCCAGAAATGGGCTGTCTCGGCGCGTGCAGGGTGGGTCGGGTCATCGGCTCCGCCCAGCCGGAAACGGCCGTTTGCGAAGCTTGCAAGCGCCTGTGAAACGGGGACGATTCACTTTGAGGTTGCAAAGAAAAAATAACGTCATGAAACATACTGCCCCCAACAGATCGGAATTTTTCCGGTTGTTTGCGTTATTGTTTTTGTGTATTGCGTCGCTCGCCGTGCTTACCTATGGCTTGCGTGATGAGCTTTTGGCCATGGTTGTCTGGGTGGGCGAGACGATACGGGAAGCGCCTGTTTTGGGTGCCGTCATTTTCTTTTTTGCCTCCGCCTTTTCAGTGTTGTTCCTTTTCCTCTCCAGCGTGCTGCTTGTCCCTTCGGCAGTCATGGTGTGGGGGCAGTGGCTGACCTTTATTCTTCTCTCAACGGGCTGGTTGGCCGGGTGGGTCACGACTTACGCCATCGGAAGGTTTTTTCGAGGTCAGGCGTATGTCGACAAGAAGTTGAGCGAGCAAGGCTTCAAGCGCTTCTCCTTCCTCGAGGGAAAGTTGCCTTTTTCGCTCGTGCTCATCGTTATCTGCTCGCTTCCGGCCGAGATCACCGGCTATGCCCTTGGGGCTGCGCGCTATCCATTCCGGTTTTTCCTGCTGGCTCTGGCGCTGGTGGAAATTCCATTCGCCTATCTCATCGTTTTTACCGGCGAATCGTTCATGCATGAAAATGCCGGCTTGTTCATCGGCCTTATGGTTCTCCTGATTGTCATCTTTGTGTGGGAAGTAAAAAACGCCCGTCGCATGAGACATCTTTGATCTTGGCTCTGCTGTTTCAGGGGCTAATCAGCGACGAACAGACGGTCGTGAAGCGCCTCACCTGCCGTCATTGAGTGTCCGGTCTACGCGGGTTGGTGCCATTCGAGTAGATGGGGACAATGACCGCACCTCGGCTTGAACGGTCATTGCGGGATTGCTACTCGGGCGGCCGCTCGACTTCACATGGCTGCCGTTCGACCCTTGCCAACGAAAAAATCAGCGGCGATAAATCGGAACGGCTGCTTACCGAAAAACCCTACTCACGCTATTGACCCGTTGCTGCCATTCGCCGCCGATGGCCGTTGGGTCGCTTCGGGTCAGAAACCGGACGGAAAGCAACCCATGTAGAAACATCGACGTCAGGCAACGCTGACATGGAATTTTGTCGTGTAGGGCGTTCAGCCCGCGATCCCTTCTGGCAAATCGATGTCCCGGACAACGCCTGAATCCTCACTGGGCAGCAGGATTACTTCCCGGGATAAGCCTGCAAGCAGCCGCCGGGCGCCTTCATCCCCCGACAACGCCATGAGCGCCGGGCTGTGGTCCCGGCCGAAGGCCACGGGGTGGCCGCGCCTTCCCCGATACACCGGCGCGGCGATAACGCTCGGGCCGGTTACCGCTTCGGCCACGGCACGGAAGGTCTCCGGCCTGATCCAGGGCATGTCCGCCAGGGCGATGAGCCAGCCGTCCGCCTGCCGGGATCGGGTCACGCCCCAGGCCAGGCTGGCGCCCATGCCCTGCGCCGCGTTGGGACAGACACTAACCCCCACGCCCATCTTTTCCAGCAGGGCCATGAGCTCCGGGTTCTCGCCGTTCACCACGGCGAGAACGTCGGGGAGTGCGGCTTTCATGTTGCGGGCGGCGGCCAGGGCCATGGGCGTGCCGTCTTCCAGGGTGTGGAGCAGTTTGTCGGCACCGAAGCGGGTGCCCCGGCCGGCGGCGAGCAGGATGGCTTGCATCAGGCGCAGGCCGCAACGGCGGCCCGAACGGGCTCGGAGACGTTCAGGGTCATACCATGGCGCAGGGCGGTAACCTCGGCCAGGATGGCGAGAGCGATCTCCGCCGGGGTCTTGCCGCCCAGGTTCAGGCCCACCGGGCCGTGCAGGCGGTCCACTTGTTCTTTCGACAGCCCCATTTCCAGCAGGCGTTCCCGCCGTTTGGCCTGGTTGCGCCGGGAACCCAGGGCACCCACGTAGAAAGCCGGCGAGACGAGCGCTTCCATCAAGGCCAGATCGTCCAGCTTGGGATCGTGGGTCAGGGCCACCACCAGGCTGCGGCCGTCCGCCGCCAGTTCCCGCGCCACATCGTCGGGCATGCCGGCAAGCAGGCGGGTGGTGCCGTCGTCCTTCCAGGAAGCGCGGTATTCATCGCGCGGTTCGCACACCAGAACCTCGTAATCCAGGGCCTGGGCCATGTCCGCCAGGAAGCGGGTGATCTGGCCGGCGCCGATGGCCAGCAGGCGCCAGCGGGGGCCGAACACGCGGCTCAAGCGGCGGCCGTCAAAACTGCAATGGTCGAGGGATTTGCCCGCATCGAATTCCACCTGGCCGGTTTCCATGTCCACACTGCGGCGCAGGCAACGCCGCTCGGCCAGGGCGGCGAGGACGGGAGCGAGGGTGTTGGGGCCGGCGAGGGGCTCCAGCACCAGTTCCAGGATGCCGCCGCAGGGCAGGCCGAAGCGGCGTGCGGTGCCGGTCTCGACGCCGTAGCTCAACAGCGTGGGACGGTCGGGAAAATCCGCGCGTACCCGTTCCAGCAGATCGGCCTCGATGCAGCCGCCGGATACCGAGCCACTCAGCAATCCATGATCCGACAAGCCCAACAGCGCCCCCGCAGGCCGCGGCGCGCTGCCGAAGGTGCGCACCACGGTGGCCAGGACCACGCGCCGGCCTTGGGCGAGCCAGCCCTGAGCGGCTTGCAGGACTTCCAGGTCGGCGCTTTGCATGGGGCCGGTGTCAGACCACCTTGGTACCCAGGGGCAGCTTACGCAGCCGCTTGCCGGTGGCGGCGAACAGGGCGTTGGCCACGGCCGGGGCGATGGGCGGCACGCCAGGTTCGCCAACGCCGGTGGGCGGAGCGTCGCTGGCGACGATATGGACTTCCACCTTGGGCATTTCCTTCATGCGCAGGACCCGGTAGTCGTCGAAGTTGGACTGCACCGCGCGCCCGTCGCTGAGGGTGACGGCGCTGTGCAGGGCGGCGGCCAGGCCGAAGCCGATGCCGCCTTCCATCTGCGCCTTGACCACGTCCGGGGTGACGGCGGTGCCGCAGTCCACGGCGCACACCACCCGCTCCACCTTGAAGCCGCCGTCGGGCTGCACGCTCACCTCGGCCACCTCGGCCACATAGCTTTTGAAGGACTCGTGCACCGCCACGCCCCGCCCCCAGCCCGCTGGCAGCGGCCTGCCCCAGCCGGCCTTTTCCGCGGCGAGATTCAACACGCGCAGGTGGCGCGGATGGTTCTTGAGCAGCTTCCTGCGGAATTCCACCGGGTCGGCGCCGGCGGCGTGGGCCAGTTCGTCGAGGAAGACTTCGGTGGCGAAAGCGGTGTGGGTGCTGCCCACGGAGCGCCACCACAGCACCGGCACCGGCAGCCTGGGCGAATGCAGGTCCACGTACAGGTTGGGAATGGCATAGGGCAGGCTGGAGGCGCCTTCCACCGAGGTCTGGTCGACGCCGTTCTTCACCATGCCGCCCTCGAAGGACGTTCCGGCGACGATGGACTGGCCGACGATGCGGTGTTTCCAGGCGACGGGCTGGCCTTTGTCATTCAGCCCCGCTTCCAGGGTGTGCAGGTAGCAGGGCCGGTAGTAGCCGCCGTGGATGTCGTCCTCCCGGGTCCACATCGTTTTCACCGGCACACCCATGCGCTTGGCAATGGCCACCCCCTCGACGATGTAGTCGGACTGGGTATTGGCGCGGCGGCCGAAGCTGCCGCCAGCGAACATCGTGTGGATGCGCACCTTCTCCGGGGCGATGCCCAGGACCTTGGCAGCGTTACGCTGATCGCCGGTCTGGAACTGGTCGCCGGTCCAGATGTCGCAGCCGTCTTCCTTTACGTGGACGACGCAGTTGAGGGGTTCCATGGGGGCGTGGGCCAGGTAGGGCACCTCGAATTCGGTGGCGATCTTTTTCGTGGCGCCCGCCAGGGCCTTCGTGGCGTCGCCGTCGTTGCGGGCCACGGCACCGGGTTTCTTCGCCAGTTCCCGGTAGGACGCGAAGATGGACTCGGTGGAGAGGCCGGCGCCCGGGCCGGGTTCCCATTCCACGCTCAAGGCCTCACGCCCCTTGATGGCGGACCAAGTGTCCGCCGCCACCACGGCCACGCCGGCGGGGATGGCGAACACGGCCTTCACGCCGGGCACGGCCAGGGCCTTGTCGGCGGTGAAGCGCTTCAAGCTGTCGCCGAAGCGGTGCGGGCGTGCCACCACGGCGGTGAGCATGCCGTCCAGGTACAGGTCCAGGCCGAACTTGGCGCTGCCGTTGGACTTGGCGAGGGTGTCGGTGCGCTTGAAGCCCTTGCCGATCACCTTGAAGTCCTTCGCGGCCTTGAGTTCCACCCTGTCCGGGACCTCCAGCAGCGCGGCCGACTGGGCAAGCTGGCCGTAGGACAGGCGCTGGCCGGTGGCCGGATTCACCACGTAGCCCGCCTCGGCCTTGAGGCTGGCGCGGTCCACCTTCCAGGCCTGCGCGGCGGCTTCCTTCAGCATCTCCCGCGCCGTGGCGCCGGCCTTGCGCAACTGCTCGTAGGAGTTGGCCATCGCAGTGCTGCCGCCGGTGCCCTGCATGGGGCCCCAGAGCAGGTTGTTGTAGAGGGTGTGGTCGGCGGGGGCGCTTTCCACGCGGATGTCCTTCCAGGGCACTTCCAGTTCCTCCGCCACCAGGGCGGGCAGGCCGGTATTCACGCCCTGGCCCATCTCTAGATGCTTGATGAGCACGGTCACGGCGCCGTCCGGGGTGATGCGGATGAAGGCGTTGGGGGCAAAGGCCTCGCCGGCCGGGGTCGGGATGGACAGCTTGGCGGCGCGGGCGGAGTTGAGGTGGAAGCCCAGCGTCAGGCCGACCCCGAGGGCGGCGCCGGCCTTGATGAAGTCGCGGCGGGAAGGATCTTGGATGGTGTTCATGCTCAGTCTCCCAGTCAGGCGCTCAAACGCTTGGCGGCGGCATGGATGCCGTCACGGATGCGCTGGTAGGTGGCGCAGCGGCACAGGTTGCCGTTCATGGCCGTGTCGATCTGCTCGTCGCTGGGTTTAGGATTACCAGCCAGCAGCGCGGCGGCGCGCATGAGCTGGCCCGAGTGGCAGTAGCCGCACTGGGGCACGTCCAGTTCCGCCCAGGTGGCGCGCAGGGCTTCGATGACCGTCCCCTGGATGCCCTCGATGGTGGTGACGCTTTTCCCGGCCATCCCGCCCACTTCCACCGAGCAGGCCTTGGCGGGCTTGCCGTCGATATGGACGGTGCAGGCACCGCAGAAGGACTCGCCGCAGCCGAACTTCGTACCGGTGAGTTGCAGTTGGTCACGCAGGACCCACAGCAGGGGCGTGTCCTTCGGCACATCCACGCTGTGGGGCTTGCCGTTGACGGTGAAATGGATCATGGCCGGCTCCTTTTCTAATATCGATGGGATTGTTGAAGATGCGCTGCATCCGCCGTTTCCGATGCCTAGGCTACCCGATCATGCTAGCCCACCGACATGAATCTCCCAAGACAGCGCGCAGGGCAAAATGTTCAGCCGGAACGATTCAGATCTTCCGCCCCGTCACTGTCGCCCGCAGCGTTCGCATGCGGCGCAAGTGGGAGCCTTCCCAGAACAGGCGCCGGCAGACGTCGCAGGTGGCGAAGCGTTCGTGCTGTTCCCGCCCCCTTTCTGACAGGCGTTCCAGTACTTCCGCCTTGCTTGCAGAAGTGGGGGGTGAAGTGGAAATGGACATTGGGATACGCCTCCAACCAGGTATCACATTAAGCCGCCAGCGGAAAATTCCTTCATCAGATGCAACGTCTGCTTTCGGGCGCCTACCAACAAGGGCAACTCCCGGCCAACTGCTGCCGTTGCATGTATCCCGAAAGCGGACAACGGATCGGCCGCTCCACTCTGCAACCTGCCGCATGCCCTGCGTATTGTCGGCATTTCGTTAAGCTGTTCTTAAGATCATTAGAGTAGTCTCCATCCCTGAACAAATTGCCAGGGAATCCCGTGAGTTATGACATCTCTCAGCTTGCTGCTTTGGATAATTCTCGGCATCGCCTTGCAGGTAGGGTTGTTCTTGGGTATCAGCTTCTGGCAGCACTGGCAGTCCTACAGCCGGCTCAAGGAAGGACAGCCCGAAGCAGTCGAATCGATACCCGCGGTCAATCTGCCAAAGGAGGAAGTGGCTGGCTGGTCAGGATTTCGTACCTTCAAGGTTGCCCGACGCGCCATCGAAGACGCCGCCGGACAAATCTGCTCCTTCTACCTACAGCCCGAGGATAGGCAGGCACTTCCGTCATACAAGCCCGGCCAGTTTCTGACCTTCCGTTTGGAGGTTCCCAAGGCCGATGGCAGCGGCGTCGAGCTGATCACGCGGTGCTACTCCCTGTCGGATGCCACCCGGCCTGACCACTATCGCGTTTCGATCAAGCGGGTGCCGCCCCCCCCGGGGAGCGATCATTTCCCAGGGCGCTCCTCGAACTTCTTCCACGACCACATTCAGGTCGGTACGACACTTCAAGTCCGTGCTCCCTCGGGACATTTCTATCTCGAACCGGGCAGCAGCCCCATCGTCTTGATCGCTGGCGGTATCGGCATCACCCCCATGCTCAGCATGCTCAACTGGTGCCAGTCGCACCAACCCGAGCGCGAAGTCTGGTTCGTCTATGGCGTGCGCAACAGCAAGGAAGCCGCTTTTGCAGCGCATCTGAGCGCAATCGCCGCTGCCAACCCCAACGTCCATTTGCGCTTGTGCTTCAGCGACCCACTGCCGGAAGATCAACTTGGCGAAGACTTCCATCACCACGGGCGCGTGGATGTGAATCTATTCCGGATGGAACTGCCGCTGAAGCCATACCACTACTACATCTGTGGGCCCACGCCGATGATGGAAACATTGGTGGCGGCGCTGGAGGACTGGGGCGTGCCCGATTCGCACATCCACTTCGAAGCCTTCGGTCCCGCTTCCATCAAGCGTCGCAAACCGGAGACCGCCGCTACCGAGAGTGCCAGTGCAGCCCCTGTTAGCGACATCACGGTGACCTTCGCCAAATCAGGCAAACAGGCCCGGTGGTCACCGCAGTCTGGCAGTCTGCTGGAATTCGCCGAATCCCAGGGGATTGCCATCGATTCGGGCTGCCGCGCAGGGGGCTGCGGCACCTGCCAGACTACGATTCGATCCGGCGAAGTGTCCTATCGGCAATCTCCGGATTACGATCCCGAACCCGGTACCTGCCTGATGTGCGTCTGTACGCCCAAGACCCACCTGACGTTGGAGGCCTGAATGACGACACCCGGCACAGCTTCGCTCTGGCGCAATCACATCCTGCCTTTCACGCTATTGGTGACCATGCTCGGGGTGGCGACCGTCATTGGCGACTATCTGCTCCATCGCCTCGATCTGGCCTGGGTGGGACGCTATCTCGGCATCCCCGGCACCTTGCTGATCATCGGATCGCTGACTTATTCCCTGCGCAAGCGGAAGGTCATCGCCTCCGGGAACGTTAAATCCTGGCTCAGCATGCACGAGATCGGCACCTGGCTGGGGTCCTGGATGGTGCTGCTCCATGCCGGGGTGCACTTCAATGCCATCCTGCCGTGGCTGGCCACGATCGCCATGGGCGTCAATGTCATCAGCGGCATGGTCGGCAAGATGCTGCTGAAACGCTCGCGCGAACATGTCCAGGCCCAGCGCGGACATTACCAGTTGCGCGGGTTGTCCAAGGCTGAGGTCGAGCAGTCGGTGTTCTGGGAGTCGGTGACCTTTGACGCCATGGCCAAGTGGCGCAAGGTACATATTCCGATCTTCATTGCCTTTGCGGTGCTGGCTCTGGGGCACATCGTCAGCATCTTCCTGTTCTGGGGGTGGCGATGAGTAAGATCCTCAAGATCGTTTTGGCGGCCAACCTGATCGTCCTGGCCATACTGGCCTTTGTCTATCCTCATTTGATGGTAGGCCCCGGCAAGCTGATTCCCGGCCACAGCAAACTCGAAACAGACTGTTTTGCCTGCCATGCACCGTTTTCAGGGGCCACGACCGAACGTTGCACGACCTGTCACAAGCCGGAAGAGATCGGCAAGCTCACGACCCTTGGGCAGCCGATCCAGAAACCGCTCACCAGCACGCCATTCCATCAGAAGCTCGTGAAGCAAGATTGCCTTGCGTGCCACAGTGATCACGCCGGAGTGAAACGCTTCCATATCGCAGGCCGGTTCAACCATGCCTTGCTCCAGGCAGATGCCCGAAAGGAATGTCAGTCCTGCCACAAGTCACCCAAAGATTCTCTACACGAGCAGATCACCGGGAATTGCAGCCAGTGCCATACCCAGGAGAAATGGGTACCCGCGACCTTTGATCACGACAAGTATTTCGTTCTGGATCGTGATCACAACGTGAAATGCGCAACTTGTCACGTGCGTAACGACTACAGCCACTACACCTGCTACGGCTGCCACGAGCACTCACCGGAGAAGATCCGGCGCGAGCACATCGAAGAAGGAATTCGAGACTTCAAGAACTGCGTTGAATGCCACCGCAGCGCCGATGAGGACGATATCCGGATGCCAGGGCGCGGGCGAGAGGGCGATTAAGGATATGGCAGGGAGCAGTATGACGACTGATGGTGGTAGATGGCTGACCTTGAAAAGGCGATGCCGTGAATGGCTGGAGTGGCCGAGGAGCAGACGCTGGTCATAACTAGCATGACCGACCGTTCAGGGTCGAGAGTACGCGTTCGTCGAACTAGGAGCAGACGTCTGGCGTGACCTACTGGCATACGACCGCTCAGGAGTAATGGGCGGACACA
>JGI26437J51864_10000411_pt1 | contig 11305 bp, 9 predicted proteins | sample FrelakmetLWP11LW_FD_51864 | JGI IMG/M metagenome (IMG submission 51864)
TGAACGATCCATGATTGCGTTATTCATTCGATCTGGACCGTCCGACTGCAAGCGCGCTTTTCCCAACGATCAAATCTTAGATCCTTCATTCGGTATGCACATCATGAAGATGAAGCAATCCCCCCCTCCGGTTCGGCCCGGTCGTCGCCCCTGGCTTCGCCCGGGCTTGATGAAAACCCTCGGCCTGATTTTCATGATGGCGACGCTTCACGCAATGCCGGCGCATGCTTCCATGTTCAAGGGCGAGGCGCTCGACACCGCTGCGGATGTCCTGGCTTGGGTGGTCCTCATCGTCGCCCCCATCATCGGCATAGGGCTGTTCTGGATGGTGCATATCCTTCCCGAGAAGATTGCCGAAAAGAAGAAGCATCCGCAGGCCAAGGCCATCCAGGTCTTGTGCCTGCTCTCGCTGGTCTTCGGCGGGCTTCTCTGGCCGTTCGCCTTTCTGTGGGCCTACAGCAAGCCCGTCATGTACAAGCTGGCCTACGGTACCGACACGGTGGAGCCCGAGCACGGCAAGTCAGACAAGCCCGCAGAAGGCCAAACCGACGCTGACCAATTGAAGCGCCTGCGCGCGCAGGTGGCCGAACTGGAAACCAGGCTGGCGGGCAAGCCGGCTGCAGAAGGGGAAAAGGCCTGACATGGAACTCCTGCTACTCGGTATTTATGCCTTCTTCGCCTGGCTGATCTTTTTCAAGTTCAAGTGGTTGCCCTGGAACATCGTCACCCAGGTGATCACCGTCACCATTCCCATCATCGGACTGACAGTCCTGATCCTGACGCTCAACGTCGTGGCGCCGTCTTCGGCCGATGTGCGTGTCATCAACTACGTCGTGTCGGTCAATCCGCAGGTGAAGGGCATGGTCACCGATGTGCCCATCGTGCCCAACCGCCCGATCAAGAAGGGCGAGATATTGTTCAAACTCGACCCTACGCCCTACCTGATGGACGCCAAGAACTACGAGGCCCAGCTGGCCCGGCTCAAGGTCCAGCTGGTCACCGCAGAAGCCAACACCCGCAACCTGCAGGGCGAATTGAAGGCGGCCATCGGCAACCGGGATGCGATTGCCTCCAAGCTCAAGCTGGCCCAGATGCGTGCCAAGCAATACAAGGAGCTGTCCGATTCGGGCGCGGGCAACAGGTTTGACTACGAACAGGCGCTGACCGACATCGGCAACCTGGAAGCGCAGCTCGCTTCCGCCCGCGCCAGCGAATCCCAGGTGCGCGAGAAGCTCGCCGCCAAGACGCCGGACGGCGACCAGGACGAGGTGGCCGACGTCAAGGCCCAGATCGCCGCCGCCGAGGCCCAGCTGGCGAATGCGCGCTGGAGCCTCTCCCAGACGGTTTATTACGCACCGGCCAATGGCACGGTCATCTCCTTGTCGCTGCGCCCGGGCACCATGGCGACTCCCTTCCCCACCATCCCCGCGATGAACTTCGTCGAGGACGAAAACTGGATCCTCGCGATCTACAACCAGAACGAAGTCCGCAAGATCAAGCCGGGCCAGGAGGCCGAGATTGCCTTCCGGATGTATCCCGGCCGCATCGTCAAGGCCAAGGTCGACTCGATCATGTGGGCCACCGCCCAGGGGCAGTTACCGATCGGTGGCATGAGTACCATAGCCGGCGTCGCGCCCATCCCGCCCAACAGCCTGGCCGTGCGCATGTTGCTCGACAAGAAGGACAAGGAACTTTTCCTGGCCTCGGGTGCACGCGGCAGCGGCGCGGTCTACACCGACAGCGTGGAAGCGATCCAGATCCTGCGCAAGATACTTCTCCGCATCAGCGCCAAGCTCGACTGGCTGATCCTGAAACTGCATTAAGAGGCGCGTATGCAACGTAACGATGCATGGTTTGGTCCGCGCCCACCTTCAGGCGGGCGCGGGCGCCTTGCCCGACTGCCCGCCCTGCTGGGTGCCGCATTGTGCGTGATGGCGGCGGGCTGCCAGACAAAATTGCCTCCCTCCAGTACGGAGATTCAAAAAGAGGCGCTTTCGAACATCACGCTGCCCGATGCGTGGAAAGCCGGTGGCAGCACCGGCCAGATCGCGGACTACTGGCTCGCCACGTTCAAGGACGAGCAGCTCGATGCCCTGGTGAAGGAAGCCATCGCCCACAACCCGGATCTGCGGGTGACCGCCACGCGGGTCGAGCAGGCCGCGCAATACGTCGAGCTCGCCAAGGCCGCCCTGCGCCCGTCGATCAGCCTGTTCGGCTCGGGGGGCACCAAGAAGGGGGGCGAGGACGCGCTGCAGGTTCTTTCCCTTGGGGTGTCGTGGGAGCTCGATCTTTGGGGCCGCTTGCGGTATGGGCGCAATGCCGCTCAGGAGGATTACTTCTCGGCGCAGGCCGATTTCGAATTCGCTCACCAGTCTCTCGCCGCGATGACAGCCAAGAGCTGGTTCACCGCCAGCGAAACCTGGCTGCAGCAGCAGATTGCCGAGGACATGGTGAAGTCCGCGGAGGAACTCCTCACCCTCGCCGAGAAGCGCCAGGAAGTGGGCGTCGGCAACGAGCAGGATATCGCGCTGGCTCGCGTCAGCTTGGGCAATTACCAGGACAGCGCCAAGAAAATTCGTCTCGCCCACGAGCAGACACTCCGCGCGCTGGAGTTATTGCTTGGACGTTACCCCACCACCGAACTCAAGGCACGTCATGATCTGGCGAAGCTTCCCGGCCCGGTGCCTGGCGGCATGCCGCTGGAGACACTGGAACGCCGCCCCGACCTGATCGCTGCGGAGCGGCGCGTTGCGGCGGCCTTCAACCGCGTGGGCGAGGCGAAAGCGGCGCAACTACCGCGCCTGAGCCTCAACGCCAGCCTGAGGAGCTTCCAGAGCAACATTCTGGAACTGGCGCAGGACTACTCGAATCCCAGCGCGGGGCTTGGGGCGAAGCTGCTGGCGCCTATCTATCAGGGCGGCGGACTCCGGACGCAAGTGGAAATCAAGACGCTTGAACAGAAGGAAGCCATCGCCGACTACGCCCGCATGGCCCTGCGTGCCCTCGGCGACGTGGAAGAAGCCCTCGCGGCGGGAACAAACCTGGCTGAACGCGAACAGCTCCTGCAACGCACGGTGACTGACAACCAGCGTGCCCTCGAACTGACGCAAACGAGTTACCGCGTTGGCAAATCCGACCAGCGCGCCGTCCAGCAGCAACGACTCAACATCTATGTGGCGCAGCTGGCACTCCTGCGCGTACAGAGCGAGCAGCTGGCGCAACGCGTAAATCTGCACCTCGCCCTTGGAGGCAGTTTCGAGGAAAGATTGGTGCTGAAACTGGCCACCGAAATGAACAGCAAGCAGGCCCCGTCCGCCCCCTAGTCTCTCAGAGCGAAGCCCCCACAACGATATCGGAGGCTTCGTTCACCAGCTTCGCCGGCCCAGCANCCCACCCTGCCCCGCCTCCCGCTTTCTTAGGTTCCCCATGGGGGATCCGCCCCCCGATANAATCACGGATTCAGCATCGCATCGGCGGCCCGGCCCTCACGCTGCAGAATCGAGTCGACGGCGGCATGCACGGACANGAAGATGTTCTCCATGCCGATCTTCTCNCCGATGCCCATCGGCTTGCCGTACTTGCGCATATATAGCTTCGGACGGGCAATGATCAACTGCACCCCGCGCGTCTTGAGTTCACCGATCAGATCAATGATCGCCTGCGCGCCGGTACTGTCGAGTTGGCTGATGGCTTCGGCGTTGAGAACAAACCAGCGCGGTAGCGGGGTGGTGCTGTCCACCAGCGACAGCACCCGCGCCTTGAAGTAATCCGCATTGAAGAACAGCAGCGGGGCATCGAAGCGGTAGATGACGATGCCGGGAACGGGCCGCGCGTCCTCCGACAGGCTGAGGTCGTTGTAGCCTTCCTCACCCGGCACGATGCCCAGCAGCGTGTCCGCCGGCTTGTAGATCTTGACGAGCACCTGCAGCAGCGCCAGCGAAATGGCGATCACCACCCCGGGCAGCACGCCGACGACGAGCACCCCCACCATCGTATACAACGATAGGCGGAATTCGAACCGGTCGATTACCCGCAAATGCCGCATACCGGCGATGTCGAGCAGGCCCCAGGCGGAGAAGATCAGCACGGCGGCCAGGGCCGGTATCGGAAGACGCCCGAGCGGCACTGCCAGGAACAACGCAACGACGGCAGTGGTCAAGGCGGCGATCACCGACACCAGCTGCGTCTTGCCGCCGCTGGCATCGTTGACCGCNGTGCGCGAATCGGCACCGGTGACCGCAAAGCCGCNGAACAGTCCCGAGGAGATGTTGGCGAAGCCGATCGCGCGCATCTCCTGATCGGCATTGATGGCATAGCCATTGCGCGCCGCAAAGCTGCGCGCCGTCAGCATGCCGCTGGTNAAGGTCACGATCACCAGTCCGACCGCATTCATGAAGATGCCCTGCACCCCCTCGTAGCCCAGNCCGGGAATGGAAAACCCCGGCAGGCCGGAGGGCACCTCGCCGACCAGCTTGACCTGNTGCTGGTCAAGCCCGAACAGGAACACAGCCAGTCCGGCGACCAGCAGTGCGATCAATGCCGAGGGCGCCCGCGGCGCAGCGCGCCTGAGCAGGATCAGCATGGCCAGCGTCGCGCCCCCCACCAGCAGGCTGAGGATATGGATCTCGCCCAACCGGTGCGCGATCTCCAAAAGCGAGGGGCCGAAATCCCGGTTGACCATGGCGATGCCGAACAGCTTGCCCAGTTGCCCGGCCATGATGCTGAGCCCAATGCCACCAAGGAACCCGATCAGGATGGGCCGGGCGAAGAAATTCACGATGAAGCCCATGCCCGTGAATCCGCCGATGACCATGATCGCGCCTGCGGTGATCGCCAGGGCGGCGGAAAGCTGCAGGTACAACACCAGGTCGCCGTTCGCCATCGGCAACAGCAGCGCCGCGATCATGGCGCAGGTGGCGGCGTCCGGTCCGATCACCAGTTGCCTTGACGANCCAAACAGGGCATAGACCAGCACCGGTAGCATGCTGGCATAGAGGCCNACCTCGGGCGGAAAGCCCGCCAGGGTGGCATAGGCAATCGCCGTTGGGATCTGCACCGCGGCCACCGACAGCCCGGCGATCACGTCGCGCGACAGCCACTCGCGGTGGTAGTGGCGCAAATCGCGCAGCAGGGGGATCCAGTCAGTCAGCATAGGGAAGCTTCCTATCGTCCAAGGGCGTCACGAAATATGACGCGCGATCATTCGGCCATTTACCTTACGCTGATCGTGGATGCGAACAATCGGACCTTGGCCCCACCATGATTGCACTATGAAGACGTAGCACCCTCCTCCCTCCGGGACGGCCGCTTGCAGCGCGTCAGAGGATGGCCATCGGCTTGGCTTGGCAGCCGATGCCCAACATTCCGCCGTTGGCCTTACTCATTCCCGCCGTCGCGCGAAAATAGCCGAACACCGCTGTCAACGTGCAAGACCGTGCGCGAATGCTTCTTCAATCACCCCTTGGCTCCGGTGAAGGCCCGGGCCAGAATCGCCTGCGCTTCCTCCTGGATGCGCTTGAGGTGCTCGCTGCCGCGAAAGCTTTCCGCATACAGCTTGTAGACCTCTTCGGTTCCCGACGGGCGCGCCGCGAACCAGCCCTGTTCGGTGATCACCTTCAGGCCGCCGATGGCCGCGCCGTTGCCGGGCGCACAGGTGAGCATGGACTGGATCGGGTCGCCGGCCAGCTCGGTGGCGTCGATGTCCTGCGGCGAGAGCTTCTGCAAAACGGATTTCTGCGCCGCCGTGGCGGGCGCATCGATGCGCGCATACACCGGCGCGCCGAGTTCGCGGGTCAACTCACTGTAATACTCGGCCGGGTCGCGGCCGGTCTTCGCCATCATTTCCACCGCCAGCAGGTCCATGATGATGCCGTCCTTGTCGGTGGTCCACACCGTGCCGTCGCGCCGCAGGAACGAAGCCCCTGCGCTCTCCTCGCCACCGAAACCGAGCGAGCCGTCGTGCAGGCCGTCGACGAACCACTTGAACCCCACCGGCACTTCCACCAGGGTACGGCCAATCTTGGCCGCCACGCGGTCGATCATGCTGCTGCTCACCACGGTCTTGCCGATGGCGGCATCCGCGCGCCAGTTTGGGCGATGGGTGAACAGGTAATGGATAGAGGCCGCCAGGAAATGGTTGGGATTCATCAGCCCGGCACGAGTGACGATGCCGTGGCGGTCATGATCGGTATCGTTGCCGAAGGCGATGTCGAAGCGGTCCTTCAACGCAATCAGCTTGGCCATGGCGTAGGGCGATGAACAGTCCATGCGGATCTTGCCGTCCCAGTCCAGGCTCATGAAACCGAAGGCCGGGTCGACCGTGGTGTTCACGATCTCGATCTCGACGCCATAGCGTTCGACGATGGGCTTCCAGTAGGCGATCCCCGCACCGCCCAGGGGGTCGACGCCGATCATGAGCTTGGTGCCGCGGATCGCGTCCATGTCGATCACCGCGGCGAGATCGTCGACGTAGGTGCCGACATAGTCATAGGCATGGGCTGCACGGCGCGCCGCTTCAAAGGCCATGCGCCTCACGGTCTTGAGGTCGTCGGCCAGCAGCTGGTTGGCCCGGTCTTCGACCCAGCGCGTGATATCGGTGTCGGCCGGCCCGCCGTGCGGCGGGTTGTACTTGAAGCCGCCGTCCTCCGGCGGGTTGTGCGACGGCGTGATCACGATGCCATCGGCGAGACCCGCGGTGCGCCCGCGATTGTAGGTGAGGATGGCATGCGAGATCGCCGGGGTGGGCGTGTAGCCGTCGTCCTTGTCGATCATCACTTCAACGCCGTTGGCCCCCAGCACCTCGAGGGCCGAGATGAAGGCCGGCTCGGACAGCGCGTGGGTGTCCCTGCCGAGGAAAAGCGGACCGCTGATGCCGCGGCTGCTGCGGTACTCGCAGATCGCCTGGGAGATCGCCAGGACATGCGCTTCGTTGAAGGTGCCACGCAGCGATGAGCCGCGGTGGCCGCTGGTGCCGAAACCCACCCGCTGGGTCTTATCCGTGACGTCGGGCTTGCGCGAAAAGTACGCGTCGCGCAGCGTGCCGATATCAACGAGAAGGTCCTGGGGAGCGGGTTTGCCGGCTAGTGGATGTATGGACATGGTGTCAGATCGCCTTTGAAAAGTTGTCGGGTGTCCAGCGTCTGCCGCAGGAGCGCCAAGTGCCTAGAAGAAAATGCCAAACAGTTTCTTCACCAATTCTTCCCACGGCATCATGGTGAGAAGCAGCGGCACGACCGGCGCGAGCACCGCGGCCGCGAGCCTGAGGATAGCGTCCTTCGACATAGGCACCATGTTCATGGTCCGCACCACCTCGTAACTGTTGCCCAGATCGGCGAGGGACTGGATGTCGCCGCTGCCCACGAACGGCTCATCGGCAGGCGCGCCGCCGCGCAGCCATTTGGCATCGAACTCGCGCACGTAACGCTCGGCCAGGTTGCCGTATTCGCGCAGGCCCGTCCGCTTCGCCGCTGCAAGCTGGGGCGCGAACACCAGGAGCGGACCGAGGACGACGAATAGAAGCCAGACGACCAGGAGGAGTATCTCGCCCTTGAACTGAGGCAGGGTCGCCCCGAGATGGAAAATGCGGTTGGCGAGGTTTCCGGCAACGATNGCGCCNTGCGCCATCAGCAGCGGGATGAAGGCAAAGACCGTACCGGCGAGAAATCCCAGACCACCAGTGCGGTCCGGATGGGTGGGGACCAGGTCCAATTCGATGCGCGACACCTGCCAGAGAAAGCGTGCCCAGAGGAACAGGCGGTAATACCAGCGCAGCAGCAGGAACTGGAAAATCGGCAGGCTCAGGTAGGCGTACCACATCCCTGCGAACGAGAGGCTGGATCCCTGCGCGGAAGGCGTCGCGAACCAGGTGGGGGCGTCGAGTGCCGTGTAATGGCGCCAGACGACCAGGATGCCAAGACCGTACACCAAGGCGATCAGCAGCACCTCGGCGAGGGTCGAGTTGCGCAGCCGGAATGCGGAGCGGATGGCGGCATCGAAGCGCGGCATGGCACTCTCGGGAATCAGCTTGCGATCCAGGAACTGCTTCAACAGCAAGCGCATGCGGCGGTGCACCACCAGTTCGGCGCCGACCATCAGGGGAATCGCCAGCAGGAATTTGATGTGGACCTCCACGTCCATCAGGAAAGGGACGGCCACATTGCCGCCCAACAGGTTTCCTTCCAGAGCCGAGAGCAGCAGCAACGGCAACCAGGCCAGCAGGGCGATGACGAGGATGCGCTGGCGCGCCAGTTCCAGCGCGTCGTCGGACAGATGCGCCCGAAGAAAGAGCTGGAAGAGCGGCCCCCCATGGACGAGCGAGAAGTCCGGTGGATTCCGCAGCAGGCTGTCACTGGGCGTTGGTGTGGGGGCGTTCATTTTCTGACCTCCCCTACAGGGCGGAATATTCCGGAATAGCGGGCTATGAGCGCAAGACGGAATGTTTTTTGGTCCATTTTTCTAAATCTACCTTGTTTGAATATAGACAGAATTCCCTGCACACATCCATCCTCGTCCGCCGTGATTCCAGTCTCGGAAAAGATGCGATAAGCAAGCACAAAACCCCTGCGCCGGCGGTACTGCCAGGCGGCTCCGAGGCGACGAAGCCAGGCGCGGTGCGGATGGTGAGGCCGCGGCTGGCGGCGCCCGTTAGACTGGCAATCAACCATGAGCAATGCTCCGCTCAGGAACCCGAAGCCGGAGCGGATTTCAGGTTCGACAATAGAATATTCACGCTGATCAGGAGCACCCAGAGCGGGAAAACCAGCGGCACCCAGAAAAGAATATAGCCGGTGCTCAACAGCAACAGCAGCGCCAATATGAAGCCGAGCCAGGCCATCCAGCGCGGGAAGATGCGGATGCGGATCGCGACCGTCGATGTGGAAATCATGAACACGGCCGCCATTTTCACTGCGTAGACATTGACGAGCTGGTAGACGGCGGCGCGACCAAACGCGTAGATGCCGGAATCAACCAGCCTGTCCGGCATGGTGTGGAATCCCATGATGATGCCTGCCGCGATCGCCCCGGCGACGAACAGCATGGCAAGAAACAGCAGACCGCTGCCCATGAAGACCGTGGCAAAGAAGCGGTCCTCCTGAGCGCCCATGCGATCGCGAAGCACCCCGATGAACCACAGGAAGGCGATGCCTGCAAACGGGANAAGATAAATGGCGAACGCAACCGTCTTCAAGTCGCGGGCAAGCCAGGTGCCTGCNTCCTGCGGGTCGGCAGACACGGTGGTCCGGATCAGTACCAGGCTGATGATGAACAACACCGAAAACACGATGCCCGCGACTGCGGCNGCGCGGGGGGTCTTCAGGNTGTCGTGGGTCAGGGTCTTATTCGGTTTCATCGACCATCCGGGGTGCAGGGTGTGCCAAGGTATAGCGGCAAGAGTCGGCGCGATCGGCGTGTGGATTTCTAGAACGCCACACCGATCGAGCCGACGAAAATCTGGTCGTCCGCGCCGGGATTGAACCAGAAGCCACCGAGAGTGAAGCGATCCCAGCTTACCTGGGCGAACGGCCCGCGCTGGATGTCTCGATCCTCGCCATAAATCCGCGTGCGCTGGGCCGCGAGACCGATGCGCAGCCAGTCCCGTGCCGCAAACCCCAGTTCGGTCCAGGCATACGTGTAGCGCTCGTCACCGTCATCGACGTACTCGCCTTCGAGATAAAAATCGAATCGCCCATACGCGAGGCTGAGTTCCACGCCGGGCACGAATGCCTCGAACGGCCCCCACACGCCGCCCAGCAAGGGCGTGATCTCCCACGTCAGTTCGTCGCCGCCGGAGAACGTCCAGCCGACAAAGGCCGAACGCGCATGGATCGCTTCGTAGCCATAGCGTGCCTCCAGATGCAATGGACCGCGATCCGCAGAGGCGATCGCCGATGTGTAGTTGTCGTCGGTGTCCCGCACAACGGTGGGATAGGCCGTCAGCGCAAATTCCCACGTCGGCTGCACGGCTTGCTCCGCCTCGACGCCCCAGGCGCTTGCGGCGGCGCAGCCCGCACATGCGGCGACGATGATGCGGGCGGCGCTCATCCGCCGAGCGCGATGACGACGACCACCACCACGGTGCCGAGCCCCGCCATCATGAAACCCGTTTTCCAGCTGCCGTAACCGGCATAGCGGCCGAGCGCGAGCCCGCTCAGGAACAGCATCCCCAAAGCGATGGCACGGGACACGAAAAGCGCGGCGCCGGCATCCTCGAAGAAGATGAAGGGCAGCGCCACGGGAAAGGTCGAGGCAACCACGATCAGGAAGATCCCGAGTGCCGCGAGCATGTCATCCCGACGCAGCCTTGGTCTCTCCGGCACCGCAGGCAGGGAAACGACACGTCCGCGGACCGCCTCGATCTCCGTTGTCGAAACCAGCTTCGCCACGACCGGCGAGAGGGAATCCTCGATGAGCTTGCGCCCGGCCGCCGCATCGCGGGCGGCCCGCACCGAGCGCACCAGGGTCAGCGAGCGCCCACGCTCGGTAATGGTGCGCACCAGGTACATGACCGCATCGACGATCCCCCAGGCCAGGTTGCATCCCAGTGCGGCGGCCAGCATGGTGCGGATTTCCTCGCGTCCGGCCGTGGCCATGGACACGACACCGACGAAAGTCAGCGCCATGAACAGGCCGAAGATCAGCTCCGACACCCTGTCCACGGGGTTGAGCAAGGGCTCGCGGGCTTCTTTTTCGATGATGTTCTCCTTGCGCATCAGTTGCGTTCCAAGCTTACAGAAACGGCTTCACCCGCAAAAACCCGCACCGGCGCACCACAAGGTCGGTACCGCCCGGCTGCACGCCACACCATGCCCACAGGTCCATCCCTCGCGCGGTCCACGGCAGGAAAGCCTCGGCAAGCTTCCATTTACAGCCCCCCTCCCCAGCGGTATTGCCAGGCGGCGCCGATGGCGTCGAAGTCGGTCCCGGTGCGGATGGAGAGGCCGGTTGTTGCGTAGAGCTTGATCGAGTGGTGACGGTCCACCGGAAAGGCGAGGGTCGCCCCCACGCGCGAGGTTTTTTGCAGATCGTCCCCCTCCACGCCATCGACGGTGGTGCGACCACCGGTGAAATAGGTGCCGGTCAATGCGGCCCAGATGCCCGAACGGAAGCCATAGACGAGATGCCCCTGCAGCGAGTAGATCGGATCCTGCTCGCGCTGCTGCCCACCGTAGAAGTCATCGTTGTCGCCGAAGATCGTCGCCGCGGTNGAGAGTTCCAGGGTCCACGGACCCCAGGCCTTCGAGGCGCCGAGTTCGGGTTTGACGAACCAGCGATTGCTGGCGATGTTGACCAGCCTGTCGGCATCGTA